>Cebus_capucinus_imitator_PRJNA485217_SSR047__coassemble_1293_pt1 | contig 16971 bp, 10 predicted proteins | sample Cebus_capucinus_imitator_PRJNA485217_SSR047__metabat2_high_PE_004 | metagenome-assembled genome bin Cebus_capucinus_imitator_PRJNA485217_SSR047
CGGGGTGCGTTTGGTGAGCCAGCCGGTGAAAGCCGGATCGTCAGCCAGCGCCTGGGTCATCTCGGTGACGAAGTAACAACGCCAGTGCCGAGTTGGACCAAGTCCATTCTGACCGCGAGCTGCTGCGTCACGCCATCGCCGAACTGGTCGGCGCGCCGGCCAGTGGCTTCAAGCTGTCAGCCGACACCCATGCGCTGACGCTGCCGCCCGTACCGTCGGCATTGCCAAGTGAATTGTTGCAGCGTCGCCCCGACATCGCCGCCGCCGAACGCCGCGTCTATGCCGCCAACGCGGGCATCGGCGTGACCCGCGCGGCTTGGTTCCCGAGCCTCAGCCTGACCGGATATGGCGGCGTGCAAAATGCCGGCGAGGGTAACCTGTTGACGCGCGGCAACCGCTTTTTTGCGCTCGGCCCTTCGATCGACCTGCACTTGTTTGACGGTGGTCTGCGCAAGGCGACGCGTGCGGCCGCGCAGGCCGAGTTTGACGCCGCCGCCGCGCACTATCGCGCGACCGTACTGGCCGCCGTGCGCCAGGTTGAGGACCAGCTCAGCGTGCTACGGCTGAGCGAGCAGCAACAGCGCGATCAACAGCAGGCCCTGGACGCGGCGCGGCGCGCCGAGCAGATCGCCCAAGACCGCTACCGTGCCGGCGGTGCCAGCTACCTAGAGGTCGTGGCCGCACAGAACGACGCGCGACAAGCCGAACTCGCGGTGCAAGCGCTGCTGACACAGCGCCTGCAAGCCAGTGCCGCGCTGATGGCAGCACTCGGCGGCGGATGGCAGGCGGCAGGTTGATGCGCTAGCGGACCACTTAGGTCGTCGGCTCGATAGACCGGGAATGCTCCTGTCTATCGAGCCGCACCAAGGCGGCACTACCGCTTACGATTGCAGGCCCATTTCCTGCAGCAGCTGGGGCGCGGGATAAACCTTGGCCATCAGCCAGCGCAGATAGCGCATGTCGACGTGAATCGCGCGCTTGTAGCGCGGGTCGTACCACCAGCTGGCGCTGACCGCTTCCCAATTGCTGTCAAAGTTCAGCCCGATCAGCTCACCTCTGGCATTGAGTACTGGCGAGCCGGAGTTACCGCCGGTGGTGTCCAGGTTGGTCATGAAGTTCACCGTCTGCGTCTTCAGCACCGGGTCGGCGGTGTCACCGAAATCACCCTTGGCGATCGCTTCCAGCAGCGGCCTCGGCGCGTCGAACGGGACCTGGCCGGTGTTCTTCTCGACAATGCCAGCTACCGTGGTCACTGGCGCGTAGGTAACCGCATCGCGTGGCGCCAGCGGTTCAACCCGTCCAAAACTGACTCGCAGCGTGCCGTTGGCATCCGGGTAGACTGCCCGCCCCTGCCGCGCACGCCATGCAAACAGCGCACGCATGTAGGCCGGGCGTAACCGCAGCTGTTCGCCTTCCTGCGACTTGCGTGCCTCTTCCAGCCGCAATTGCGCCCGCACCCACGTGGTCGCCAGCGCGACCAACGCATCGTTGCCCAGCGGCTGGCCCATGCGCGCAGCGCTCAGCCGTGACAGCCGCTGCTCTTGCTCACCAAGTGCCGTGGCGGCGTACAGCGTATCCAACGCCTGAACCAGTTGCGTGCGAGTCCGCCCAAACGCCGCGTCAATTTCCGCGACACGCTGCGTATCGGGCAACTGCTGATAGCGGGTAAGTAGCGCGATCAGCAATGCCTTCTCGACCGCCGGATCATAGCGGCGCTGTACCTGTTTGAGCACTCCCTCGATCAATGCCTGATCGCGTTGCTGATAGCCACGCTCACGCTGCGCGTCCGGCTTGGCCGACTCGATCCGTAGCCGTTCAAGTAACAGCGCCGAGCGCAGCAACTGGCTTTGGCTGGTGGCCAGCCCGAGCAATAGATCACGCTCACGACCGGCCGCGGCCTGCGCTAGGGTGTCCCGTAACGCAGCGATATCAGCCGCATCATGCCCGTGCGTGACCGCCAGCATGGCGCGCTCATCCTCACTGCGCAGCTGCACTGCATTACTGCGTAGCAAACCTTCCAGCTCGCCAGCCGCACGTTTTCGGTTGTTCTTCAGTGACTGCAGCTGCGCGGCATAGCGGGTCCTGACCTCAGGATCATGGCGACCGCCCGATTCGATCACCTCGATCAGCTGGTCTAGCACCGCTACCCGTTGCGGCAGGGCCTGGTTGACTTGCTCGTCAAACTCAGCCGCCGTGCGGTGTCGGTACGTGATGCCGGGGTAGCCGGCCAGCATCGCGTAGTCACCGGCCTTAGGGCCTTCGCGAGCAATTTGCAGGTGAGCCTGCGGATGGTAGGGCACATTGTCCGGACTGTAGTCGGCCGGCTTGCCATCCTTGCCAACGTAAGCACGCAGCAAAGTGAAGTCGCCGCTATGGCGCGGCCACATAAAGTTGTCCACCTCATCGCCATAGTTGCCAATCGCGCGCGGCGGCGCGTACACCAATCGCACGTCACGCAACTCCAGTTGGCGAATCCGGTAGAAGTCACTGCCGTAATACATGTTGGCGACGCTGCAACGGACCTCGCCCGCCTGCTCGCAGTCGGCGACGATACGCTTGCTTGCCGCGTCCACCGCGTCAAAGTAGGCGCGACCGGTCTTGCCATGCGTCTGCGCAAGCACCTGGTCGGTGACCTTGTCGAAGCCGACCGTCACCAGCACTCGAAAGTCCGGATTGGCGGCACGCTCGTCATCGCGACCGTGAGCAATAAAGCCGGCGTCGATAAGATCGTGTTCGGGCGTACTGTTGTACTGGATCACCCCCATCGCAACGTGATGGTTAGTCAGCAGTAGCCCATCGCCTGAGACGAACGCGCCGGTGCCGCCGCCGACTTTGACCACCGCGTTAAGCGGCGGCCGGATGACATCAGCGAGCGAGGCGGGATCGCCTTCCAGCCCGGCCTGGCGCAACGTGTCGGCCAAGCCGGGCAACTGCAAGGGCATCCACATACCCTCGTCGGCATGGGCAGAGCTGGACAGCGCCAAGCCGATGGCCAGCGAAGCATGAAGCGTATTGCGCATTGAACATCCCTGAAAAAACCACCACAGACCATAGCGGTGCGACCGTGTTGCCGCAATGCAATGCAACGTCATTCAATGCCGCGCAGCCACCAGGGTAGTGCGGTTTTACAGTCGCGCGACATGGCACAGTCGCACCTGTCCAGGCTCAACCCCATGCGCGCGTGCAGCACGTGCGCGTAACGCGTCGACTAGCGCGTCCGGATCGATATCCTCGTCACGGTCTACATCCAGGCTGTAGGTCACCTGCCCCCACAGCGTCGGCCGGCCGCCGCAATAGGCCTCGAAGTCGGCAAAATAGTGGCGCTGCATGCTCATGTCCCGATGTGGAAGCGCTCGCAGGACGCCGCACATCCCAGATGCTCGAGTAACAGATAGAGTGCGAGTACGTAGCCCTGCATGCCATAGCCTTGCACATAGGCCCATTCATCAACGCTGCGACGGCCGTCTACGTGTGCGGGCAAAGATCCCGTATCAACGCAGACATAGGGCAAATGCAATGGCGCCGGCACACGTTGAAACCACCTGGTGACGCCAGTGGTTCCAACATCAAGCACCAGCGCCTCCACGCCGCTGCCATGCACCATACGTAGCACATTGCGCAGTTCCTGTTCACTGCCACAAGCACGCACCGACAGCACCCGTCCGGCGCCACTGGCAGCGGCCATCAGTTGCGCCAGGACCTCGCGCGGTAAGGGCAACGGGCCACGAATGATCAACAACGACATGAGCCTGCTCCAGCCGACGCCAGCCGGCGCGCGGCGATGCCCAGTGTCATCGCATAGCCGCGTGCGCGATCACATAGCGTGACCACAACCGCCACGGGCCCGTGCTGCGGATGTAGCCAGGCATCGAGCTCCACCCCACGATCGGCATGCAGCTCGATGTATGGCATGGGGAGTGCATCAAGCGTCCGCCGCAGCGACGACGCATCGGCAACCCTACGGTTCAACTTACCCGGTTCGATCACCACCATCGCGGCTGCCAGCGTCGGTGCTGCGCGCAACGCGGCGGTCAGCGCGGCTACATCCTCACACACGATTCGTTTGATCCCGTGACCGGCACAGCGAGTGGGCAATACAGGCGCTTCACCCTCTACCGCAGCGCCCGGTCCCTGCACGATCAGCAGTGCTATCGTCATCATGCTCGCATGCACCCGTGAGTGCGGAGCGGTCACGATAGGCGGCACACGCGTAAAGCCTCCATTCCTGTGCGGCAGCAGGCACGTAAAATATGCGTAGCGCAGCAGCGCAGCGTTCAGCTCAGGGTGAAGCGAGTCGGGCCGAAAATTCAAGATAGGTCGAGATGATGTATTTGTCGCCGCTGCGCGGTGGTAGCGCGGTGTGCATGTACATCCAGTAGGGCGGAAACATCAACAGCCGGCCCGCACGTGGCGTGATGTCCATATCGAGATCGACAAACCGGGTCTGCCCGCCTTCGGCGACATCGTTCAGATACCACAGGAACATCAGGTAGCGTCCGGTCTGCTCGTCGCAGGCGTCGAAGTGGGGCTGAAACGCGTCGCCTGCCTGGGCGCGATACTGCTTGATCCGCAAGTCCGCCAGGCGTGGTCGCCATGGCACCTCTGCGGAGAGCCCGATATCCCGGTTGTAGCGCACCAACGCCTGTTGGATGCGTTGGATGAAGAATCCCTTGAACGCCGGATCGGCCAGTTTGGACACGTTGAGCTCGGTCCAGGCACTGTTTTCCAACCCGGCACGTGCCCCTGCACCATTGCGGGTATGCCAGCCCGAAGAAGCATGGAATGCGGCGACCAACTGCTCGCAGAACGCCGGCTCCAGATCGCCGTCATAGCAACGCACGTAGTGCCGCAGATCGCTCACGTTCATGGCGCCCGATTCTCCTGTCAAATTTGAAGGCCAAGATGCCAGCATTGAAGTCGCCGCCACCGCGCATCCTCCATGTTGGACCCGCATTGACAGCATCGACAGTGTGGCTTTTGTGGTTAGTGATTCTGATTGATGTGCGCGGTTGCCGAAGACACCAATCGCAAGCGCCGCGGCATCGAAAGGCGCGAGATCAGCAGCGGGTGTGAGCACTCGCCTACTCTAAGCAAAGAAAAACGGCGCGTCCTGAGGGACGCGCCGTTTTTATTCTCACTCAATCACAAAACGCCATGCATGCTCAGAACTTATAGGTCGCACGCATCCAGTAGTAGCGACCGATCGTGTCGTAAGTACTCACGTCAGTATTGGCGTTAACCGTGTTATTCATGTACATGATCGGCGGCTGCTTGTTGCTGAGGTTGTCCACGCCCAGCTCGAAACGCAGGTGCGCCGGAGTCATGTCGTACCCCACGGTCACCGAATGATAGGTGTAGCTACCGAAGTCGAGCGGATCGGTGTCGCTATCGATATGGACCTTACCGATGTAGCGCTCGGTCAACGAAGCATCCCAACTGCCCAGCTTCCAGCTCAGCACCGCACGGCCACGCCAGCGGGTGTAATTGCCGAACGTCGAATCGTACTTGCCAGCCAGGTGGTAGATCTCCGAGCCGGTATCAACGTCGTAGCGTTGCAGGTAGGTGGTGTCGACCGCCAGGTTGAACCTGCCGTACGACGTCCATGGCAACGTGTAGTTGAAGCCGAAGTCGATGCCCTGAGTATCCAGGCTACCGATATTGACGGTCGGTGTCTCGATGTAATCGATGTTGCCAGCACTGACCGAGCTGGACGCATAGCGGTGGATGTACGAGCAGTACGAACTGGCATCGTCGGCATAGCAGAGATCGGCGACGGTCTGCGCATCGATCGTCTGGATCATGTCATCGAGTTTGACCTTCCACCAGTCGAGATTGACCGACAGCCCGGGGACCCACTCCGGGCTCCAGACCAGACCGTAATCAAACGACTTGCCCTTCTCCGGCTTGAGATCGTAACCGACGTATTTCGAGCCGGAGATAGTCGCATTGGTCTGCGACAGGTCGGAGCCTGCCCAACCGGTCGGCACCCCCGCACAGGCGTTGTCGTGACCCGAGCCGGAATAGCCCACGCAAGGATCCTTGAAAGTGGGCGAGTCGGCGGTCGGCCCGGCGTACAGGTCGCTGAGCGTCGGTGCGCGGAACACCTGCGCGACGGTACCACGCACCATCAGGTCCTTGATCGGACGCCATTCCACCTGGAAGGACGCGCTGTTGTTGCTCGAGCTGACGCTGCTGTAATCGGAGAAGCGGTCACTCAAAGTGACGTTGAGGCCGCCAATCGGTGAGGATTGCTCAAGCAACGGAATGAAAATCTGCGCATAGGCTTCCTTGACGTTGAACCCGCCACTGAGCGGCGTCGAGCAGGCTTCCGAAGAGATCGCGCAGCTCAGTTCATCATTCATCACCGCGTTGCTGCTGACCGTAGTGTTTATCGACTCCTTGCGATACAGGGCACCAGCGGCCAGCTGCACGCTGCCGGCGGGCAAGTCCCACAGACTACCGTTGACACTGCCCTCCCACTGCCGGGAAATCGTGGTGGTCGAGTAGCGCGGTATCGACTGGTGATTTTTCATCCAGGCGACGGTATTGGCGTCGTCCTGGTCAAAGATATTCACCTCACCCGAGTCGATCGCCGATTGCAGCGCCTCGTAATCAACGTAACCATGGTTCCACTTCCGCTGTTTGTAATGGCCGTAGTTGAAATTAACATCCCATGCCCAGCTGGAATCCCCGAAGGTGCCCTTCAGGCCCAACACATCCTGATCGGTGGCGGTGTCGTAGAAGGACTCGCGGTTGCCGAGTGAGGTGAAGCGGGTGCGGTACTCGTAGCCGTTCGGACCGAATTCCACCCCAAACGGGTTATAGGCATTGTCCGCCGCGATGGTGATGTCATCGCTTTGCGCATCGAAGGGCAGCGGCGCAATGCTCGAATGCGACATCGTGTGATTGTGATAGGCATTGACGTATGCCTGCATGTTGTCGGTGATGTTGAACGTCCCGAGCACAAAGCCATTGACCCGCTCTTGCGGCGTCATCAGCAGATTATTGGCCTGGTAGTTGTAGGCGTCCGACGCGCTGTAGCACTTATAGCCGCCACTGCCATTGCTGGTCATCGCACCGTCTTCACCGCAGCCATTCGCGACCAGCGTCGCCGACGGCAGCGTGTAGTAACCGCTCGGGGTGCGGCTGGAGCCGCCACGGGTCACCACACCCTTGGTCAGGTACAGCGCGTACTTGGAAAAGTCGCGATCGGCCGAGGACACCGCGTTTTGCTCGTTGTAGTCCACGCCAAGCACCAGGCTACCCCGGTCCCAGGTCTTGCCAAACGTGAAGGTGCCGCCATGACGGGCACCATCACCCTTGCTGGCCTGGCCGTAATTGGCACTGACTTCCCCACCTTCGAAGTTCTTGCGCAGAATGAAGTTGACCACGCCGCCGATCGCATCGGAACCATACATCGCCGAGGCACCGACCTTCAGTACTTCGACACGCTCGATCATATTGGCCGGAATCGAGTTGACGTCGTTGTTGAGGATGCGGTGGCCGTCAATCAGGATCAACGTGCGTGACGAGCCCAAGCCACGCAGCGAGATCTCGGACGCCCCGGAGCCGCCGCCGTTGTTGACCTGCGGATTGGTCGCCGCGCCGGCGATGCCTGGCAGCGACTGCACCAGATCACCCAGGGTCTGCTTGCCGCTTTGCTCAATCAGTTCGCGGCTGACCACGGTCACCGGGCTGGCGGTTTCCACATCCACACGACGCACCAGCGAACCCGTCACTGTCACCGTATCGAGGTTAACCGCGCTCTTGTCCGGGCTGTCGGCGCCAGAGCTTTGGGCGTGAAGTACGAAAGGGGAGAACGCCAGACCAAGCGGCAGGGCCAGACGGACCGCCTGCGTGAGCTTGCTTGTTGTTGCGGACATACAAGAGACCTCGATTGCAAAAAAGTGAGAGAGCCGGACACAGTCCATGCTCCCTTGTGCACACGGTGGCCGTGACACATCTGGTGATATCGCGTGCATCCGTTGTCGGCACCGAAACACCACGGCACGCTTGGTTAAAGTTTTAGAAGAAACCCATTGAAATTATGTGCTACCTATTGGCATCTTCATGCAGCAATCAGACAAGTTATGACATTAACCGCAATGTGTCGACACGAAATATCTTCACATAGCTGTCTGGGTGCAAAATCGACCGTTAAAGTGTGGTGAGTGCGGACAAACAAGGTGCGTTAAGCACCATTTTGGTGCGTTTGACGCTGTGCCAACTCGTGGCATATTTACCTAATATTCATCTACACATCGCATTTATTGTCGCTGCGTGCAATGCAGCAATTCTCAGCCTACGTCCCGCAAGAATTGCGCTGCGCTCAGACCGGATAACCCCAACGATCCAAGTACGGCTGCAACACGGGCAGCACCGCTGCGAAATGAGCACGGTAGGGCCGCCAACGGTCCAGGCCTCGGCGATTGATGCCTTCCACCACCTGTGAGTAGCTCGGCGTGCCGATATATCCCTTGGCGCGTGCATGCTGTTGGAAGTCCAGCAACCGCTCGGGCTCTTCCAGCTCCAGGAAATTTCCAAGCCGCCGCACCTGCGTCGCCGTGTCTTCCACCATATCTTCGTAGCGCAGTGCGAACAGCCCGGTGCCGAACAATTCACTGTGATAGAGCGCGTTGTCCATCGCTTCGGCATAACCGGCGGCCAAGCGTTCCAGGCTGGCGCACAGCACCGCGAACGCCGGTGAGCGAAACGATTGCATATAGCAGCTCAGCAGCACATCACAGGGATGACGAAGCGCCAGGATCACCTTCGCTTGCGGGAACAGCCGGTGGATCAACGGCAGCCTTAGCAAGTTAAGTGGGTTCTTGTCGACCAGACGTTGCCCGGTCTTAAGTGCGGCCACCTCGTCCACGTGGCGCCAGTAGTCCTCGCGCAGCGACGCGCACTCCGCCTCACCCAGCTCGCCGAGATCATCGGGCCAGGCATAGCCTTGCCGCTCCAAACCGTCGACCAATTGCTGCAAGAACGGCTGCTCGTCCATTGAGCACAACAACGGATGTGCATCCAGCATCTGTTCCAACAAGGTGGTGCCGGACCGCGGAAATCCGACCACGAACACCGGCGAGGCCACCACGTCCGGTCCGCCTACCGACCTGGCGCGGGCATAACGTGCTTGCGACCAACGCGGACGCGCCACCGGCAACGGTGCGGCACCCGGCACCCGCAGCTCCGGCACCAGCGTCGCAATGCTTTCGATCTGGATAGCATGGGCCTGCGCGCAGGCATGCATCGCCTCATCGTAGCGTTTGAGTTGGTCGCAGGTGCGCGCATAGGCAAAGTAGAGGTCGCTGCGTACGTTGGGATCGCGCGTAGCCGCCACCAGCTCGGTGAGCAGGCGATGGGTCCTCGCGCCATCGCCGTCGCGCATCGCCATCACCGCATGCGCGTTGAGTACCTCCCAGCGCAATTCCGGATCGTCCAGCCCCCCCGGCTCAGGCAACCGCGCAAGCGCCTGACGCGCGTCGTCCAGCCGGTTCACCCGTTCAAGCACCAGTACCAGCCGGGCCCAGGCACGGGCCGGTTGCGGCATTTGTGCGGTGGCGGCACGCAGCATCTGGCAAGCCGGCTCCACATGGCCGTGCTCCACCAACAAGCCACTGAGCTCAAGCGTGTCTTCGTGCGACAGCGACGACCACCGCGGCCAGGGGGCAATCAGCCTCTGCTCGTTCTGGAAGTCCCCGCATTCATGGCATGCACGTGCCGCACGGATGCGCAGCGACACCGCGTCGGGATCGCGTTCGTGTGCATCGAGAAGATGGGTACGCGCCGCAGGGTAGTCGCCTTTATCCAGCGCCAGCAACCCAAGATTGTGATGGACCCGGGGGTCGGCGGGATCCAGCTGTCTGGCCCGCAGGTATGCCACCTGCGCCTCATCGCCACGCTGCAACGCGCGCAGCGCGTTGCCCAGATTGTTCCAGTGCGCGGCCTCGCCCGGCTGTTGTCGGGTGAGGTCGGCATGCACCTGCGCGGCCTCGGCGATACGGTCCTGCATCTGTAAGCTCGCTGCCAATAGGCTGCGCACCAGCGCTTCGCCCGGGCGCTGCGCCAAGTAGCGCAGCGCGGCCTGCTCCAATTCCTCAACGCGACCGGCCTCAAATAGGGTCAGTAGCTCAGGAATTGACGGGACGGCGGCAGGAGCGGGGGGCGGGGAGGTCATTGCGATGCGGCACGAGGGGGAACCCGACCATAGCCGGCCAATGATCGGCTCGGCAACGCAGGGCGCGCTGCGCTTGAGGCACTCAGTCTAAGCGGCCGCCCGCGCCGCCTGCTCAGCCGTGACCTCGAGCGCATGCTCGAGCAATGACCAGTCTGCGCCCGGTCGGTGCGCACCCTCGCTAAGAATCTGCCGGAACGCCCGACCGCCAGGCTGGCCATGGAACAGCCCCAGCACGTGGCGGGTGATGTGCTTCAGCGCCAGCCCGGCCGCCAACTGTCGCTCCACGTAGGGACGCAGCGCGCGCAGCAACTCGGCGCGGCCGCGCAACGGCGCGCCGCTCAATACCGCATCCAGCTCGTGCAGCAGATACGGCTCATGGTAGGCCGCCCGGCCCAGCATCACTCCGTCGACCTGGGCCAGATGTGCCTGGGCGGCCACGACCGTGGCAATGCCGCCATTGAGTAACACGGGCAGTTGCGGCCGCTCGCGCTTGAGCCGGTAGGCCCAGTCGTAACGCAGCGGCGGCACCTCGCGGTTCTCTTTTGGCGAAAGTCCCTTCAACCAGGCGTTGCGCGCATGGACCACCACCATCGCACTGCCCGCCATGACCACCTGATCGACAAACCCCGCAAACGCGGCGTAATCAGCATTATCGTCCACACCAAGCCGGCATTTCACCGTCACCGGAATGGCGACTGCCTGCGCCATCGCCGCCACACACTCGGCCACCAGCGCCGGCTCACGCATCAGGCAGGCGCCGAATCGCCCGGCCTGAACCCGGTCGGACGGGCAGCCGCAGTTGAGATTGATCTCGACGTAGCCCCAGTCCTGCGCAATCCGCGCGGCCTGCGCCAGTGACTGCGGATCGCTGCCACCCAACTGCAACGCCAGCGGCTGCTCAATCGGGTCAAACCCGAGCAAGCGCTCGCGATCGCCCTGGATCACCGCATTGGCATGGACCATCTCGGTATACAGCCGCGCCGACGGCGCCAGCAAACGATGGAACACCCGGCAGTGGCGGTCGGTCCAATCCATCATCGGTGCCACGGACAGACGAATCCCGATGTTTTCCAGTAAATTCATGGATTTATGATACACCCGCAGCGACTGGCACGACGCCCGCCAAGCAGCGTGACGCCGCTACTTCTCCTTACGCCAGTTCACTGAGCCCTTGGTCTCCACCGTGCTCGATTCCACTTCCACGTCAAAGCCGCGACTGAGCAGATACTTCAGCGTCAGCACCGAACCCGAGCCGACCATCGACACGCCATAGCCCACGTAGAGTTTGGGCGACAGGTACTTGCCGACACCGATCACCGAGCTGCCCAAGGTACTGGATTGCTGCACACCGGCCTCGTCCAGTCCGATCTTGGCGCCAAGCTGGGAGGCGATCAGGCCACTGCCCGCCGACAGGGCCGCAGACGCCGCGCTGACCTGTTCGGATTCGCTGCTGCTGGCCGTAGACAGACTGCGGCCAAGCACCAGGTAAGACATCGCTTCGGACTGCGACATCGACGAGTCCGACCAGACATCGGCGCGCGGCGATTCGGCACGGCCACTAACATCAATGCCCACGGTGACGTCGCCGACCTTGCGCTCGGCACGGATGTTAATGCGCGGATCGGAGACGATATTGTTGTTCCAGGTCAGCTGGCCACGGGAAATGGTCAGGTCCTGGCCGTACGCTTTATATCGTCCACTGACGTCAAGCCCACCCGTGGCAGTCATTTCATAGCCGGCTCGTGAACGGATCTGCATCTGACCGGTCAATGCGCCCTTGAGGCCAAAGCCGTTCAGCTTGACCTTGTCGCCGAGCGCGATGGTCAACTGCATATCGAGCGGTGAATCAGGCGTCTGCTCGGGATCGATCGGATCAAGCACCACCACGTCCTCGGACACCGAGGTGCCTCGATCAAGCCGCTCCAGGTCGATGTCGGCCTCCGGCACCGTCACCTGACCGCGCAGCTTCATTGTCTTGTTTTCAATGCCGAACTGAAGGTCAGGATTGGCAATCACGCGCAATTCGCTGGTGTTGTATGCCAGCACGTTCTGGCCGTGGATATTGAGCTGCAACGGAGTGCCTTCGCCGTACCACGACAGCCCACCATCCACGTGCAAGGTCCCTTCGCCGGATTTCGCCGCAGCGGTGATCTTCGCCGAACCATCGGGCAAGGCATCGAAACGGCCTTTACCTTCGCTCAGCGACAGCCCCATCGACGGATACTCGGCGCTGAAGTCACTTAACGTGGCATCACCGCCAAGCAGCGGTTTGCTGCGCGTACCACGCAGACTGACATGACCTTCGACCAGACCCTTCGGACGATCAATCTCGGCCACGATCAACTGCAACCAATCCATCCGCGAGATGTTCATGTACAGCTCGCCGGTGAGCGGCGCGTAGTCATCCCAGCCGGTGTCGAACTTGGCATCGACAAAGCCAGCGCCCTGAAAGCCGACACCCAAGTAGGCGCTGATGTGCGTGGGATCGAAGGTCGTGCGGATGCTGAAGTGGTCGTAGCGCGCGACCTCGCCGCGGTTGGCGTCGTTACCCAGATCAACACGGAAGCGCGGCTGCCCCAGACGCACCCCACCTTCAGCCGAGGTGAGCTTGAATCCACCTTCCCAGGCGTTGCCACGCGGCTTAAAGCTGCCATCGATGGCGATATTGCCGCGGACGATGATGTCGCGTCCGTCCTGCTTGGGCAGCCAGGGTTGCATCAGCGACAACGGCAACGCGTCGCTCTTCACCGAAAGCCCCTCGCGCGGCCAGTTCGCCTGCACGCACAGCGCGCCGCCGCTGGATACGGTCAGGCAAGTGGCAGACAGACTGAAGGCCGCGCCGTTGACGGCAAACTGCGCCGGCTGGCGCAATGCCCAGGCGTCTCCCTCTGAGGGCGCAATCCGCAATGTGGCCAACTGTCCTTGCCAGCGCTCACCGGCATGGCGCAGGTCACCGCGTAGCGACAGCGCTGCCAATGCGCTGTTTAGCTCGGCCTCGAGATCGAGATTCTCGACCGCGCCACGCGCCTGGACGCGCACGCTGTCTAGCGCCATGCCGGCATTGATCGCGCTGCCCTGCAGCGCCAGATTGCCGCCGCTGCCGCGCCACGGCAGCCGACCACGCAAGCTCAACGTCTGCGCGGTGTAATCCTGCCAGCGCAAGCCGCTGCCGGCCAGGTCGACGGTGACGTCCGGAGCGTCGCGGCGTCCTTTGATCTGCACGCTGCCGCGTATTGCGCCCGCGCCGCCAGGCAGCAGGTCGTCGAGCTGCATCGGCTGCAACCGCGCGTCGATGTCGAGGGTGTCGCCCACCTTGCCCTGCGCGGCAATGCGGCTGTTGCCGAGCGCCAGGGCAAGCTTGCCCTCGCCCTGGGAGCCCTGTACCGCGAACTTAGCGCTGGCCTCCAGCGTGCGTTGGCGCAACTGGCCCTTGAGCGCGTCAATCTGTGCGGTCAGCTCATAGCCGGGCGAAACACCTCCAGTCGGTGCCGGCAACTGCCGTCCCTTGGACGCGACCTTGCCGGACAGGCTGCCCTCCCAGCCCGGGGCGAAATAGCCCGGATCGAACTTGGCCAGCTCAGCCGCCACATCCCAGCTCAACTCCGGCTGCCAGGCCATATCGCCGGTGATATCGAGCGTGCCGCCGGGCGTGCTGGCCTGTAACTGTTGAATATGCGCACGCTGATCATTACCACGCAGGTCGAAGCGCAGCGCAGCCTGCTGCGCGTCGCGCTCAACGTCGGCGCGACCGATCGCTGCCCAAGCGTTGAGGCTGCCGGCCAGACCCAGCCGCGCCTGCTTAAGATCCACGGGCAGCGCTTGTGTTTGTGGCGTGGCCGGGTCCGGTGCGGGTACGAAGCGCAGCGCGCGGGCGTTGATCGCGAATTTGAACGTGGCATTGTCAGGGTCGCGGAAGTCGGCGTGGCCCTGCAGTCGGGTGCGCCCTTGGAATGCATCGATCACCAGAGACTGCACGTCCAACACCTGGTCCGCCAGCACTACGTGCGAGGGTTGCAACGTGGCCTGCAGTGTCCCTTGCTTCAGGCTGCCCTGCAGGTGTGCGTCGCCGCCCTTGCCGTTGGCGCTCAGGTCGAAGGCCAGCGGCGTCGATGAACTCGCCGGGGTGTCTGCTGTCGACGGTATCAGCAAGGCCGGATCCAGGGCCTGGGTTGCGGCCCTGAGCTCCCAGGTGGGATTGTCGCGGCCTGCAAGTACCAACGTGGCGCGCAGCGGCTCCGGCGCACGCCCGGCCAGCGCGATCTCCATCTTGGCCAGGTCACCACGGGCAATTAGTCCGACGCTGGCCGGGGTGCGCCCACGCGGTGCCGGCAGTACTGCGGTGGCGGTGAGGTTGGCCGTGTAGTTGTGAGCCGGCAGGTAGTCGCCATCGATGCGGAAGGTGCCTCGATCGCTGTCGATGAGCAGCCGATGCGCATGGAGCGCGCCATTGGCCGCGTCCAGCCCGCCTCGGATCTGGTGTAGCTCGATCAGCGGCTGCTGAAGCTGAGTAACCCGTACGTTGTCGACCACGATCGTGTCGGCCTGGACCGCCAGCGGCAGCTCAATCTGCGGCAGCGAGCCAGGCCAGCTCGGCAGTTTGAACGGCTCATCGCTCTTGCCCAAATTGAGTGTGCCGTGGCTGACCTGCAGCGCGTCCAGTCGCAGCGTGCGTCCGAGCAGCGGCCACAGGTCCAGATTCAGATACACGCGCTTGGCTGTAAAACGGATGTCCTGGTAACGGAAGTCGACGTTGCGCAGCGTCAGCGGCCCGGCCAGCGGGCCCTCGACCTCACTCCAGGTGAACGTGGCGCCGGCCGGCAGTCGTGCTTGCAGCTGCGCCAACAGCACGTCACGACCGGCAACGGTCTGCAACACCCAATAGAGCGCGACCAGCACCAGTAGCACCAGCGCAAACATCCCCAGGCCCGAGCCGATCCAGAAACGCGGGCGACGGTAGAAACGCGGGCGCGCTGAGGGCGCGGGGGCGTTCGAATTCACAGGTTCGCCCCGATGTTGATGTAGAGCTGGACCTGCGAGTCCGGGTCGTTCAGCCCATGCGCGATATCCACCCGCACTGGACCGACCGGCGACTTGTAGCGAAAGCCGAAGCCAACGCCGGTATGCCAGTCCGGGGTGTCGTCAAAGGCGCTGCCGCTATCGACAAATACCGCCCCGCCGAACGGCCCCCCCTTGAAATAGTGCTCATACTCGGCGCTGACGGTGAGGAGCTGTTTGGCACCAAGCGCGAAGCGATCCGGAGGCGCCGTGCGCGGGCCAACCTCGCGGTAAGCATAGCCGCGGATGCTCTCATCGCCGCCGGCGAAGAAGCGCAGACTGGGCGGCATCGCCACCAGGTCGCTGGTCCAGGTAGTGCCAGCCTCGCCACGCAGAATCACGCGGCTATCGTTGCCAGCGGGTAGGAACCAGCGCACCTTGCCATAGACCTGAGCGAAGCTGGCGTCGGAGCCGACACCGTTCACCCCGCCGCGCAGCTGCATCGTTGCGGCAATACCCTTACGCGGAAAGGTGCGGTCGTCAACATTAACGTAATTGACTTCCAGCTGTGGGTACACCAGCGTGGCGTACTGGTAGGACAGCGGCCGTTCCTCATTGCCGTCCTCACTGTAGTAGCCCCAGCGCTCACGCAGCGCGTTGAGCGAAGCGGTCGCGATCCAGTGTTCGTTGATCTGTCCGCTGCGCGCGGCGCTGAGCTTGACGTTGCGCAGATCGATGTAGTCGGTCTGCTCGTCATAGACGCGCGCAGCAAATGCGTACCAGCCATCCAGCCAGCCAAACGCAGGTATCCGATAAATAGTACCCAGCGACTTGCGCTTCTGTGCGTAGTCCAGCTGAGTATCCATCTTGTGGCCGCGTGAGTTGATGTAGCGCCGCTCCACCCCCCCTCGTACGCCAGGGCCGCTCTCGCTACCGTAGCTCAGGCCGGCGGTGTAGATGGTGCGCTTGGCGCGAGTCAACTTGACGTCCACCGGCACCCGACCCTGATCGTCGGCTTCTTCCGGTTTGGGCTGGATGTCAATGTTGCTGAAGTAGTCCAGCTTGACCAGCGACTCACGCAGACGGTCGAGCTTGCCTTCATGGTAGTAACTGCCTTCCTCCCAGTACACCAACGGATCAAACAATCCCTGACGGAAATAGTCGTAGTCGAACCGCACGGGCCCCATGTCGTAACGTCGACCGCTGTCCCAGCCCAGGTCGATGTCGGCGGCGTGATCGGCGCGGGTGATTTCGACCCGGCGTCGGGTGAAGTCGGCATCGAAGTAACCGCGCTCCGCCAAACGACGGGTAATACGGACCTTGCTCGCCTCATAGGTGGGGTGGCTGAATATCTCGCCCGGCTTGGGCTGAAATTGCGCCAAATCACGCTTCAGATACTGGTCGTCCTCGGCCCAGCCCGCCATCTCGATGTGTGCGTTGCGCACCCGCACCGGCTCGCCTTTGTCCACAGTAATGACCACCGTCAGGTGCTCCCCCTGGCGGGGGGCCTGAATGTCGATCTTAGGCGAGTAGTAGCCGAACGGCTCCAGCGCCTCACGGGTCTGAGTCTCGGCCTGGCTGACCAGGTATTCCAGTCGCGACTCCCCCTGCTCCTTGCCCACGGCCTGATACAGCGACAGCGTGACTTCGATGTTTTCGATCATCGCCGCATCGTCGTCTTTGTTCAGACCCTTGATCTGGACCTTGTCGATGGTGCCGCGGGCATGAACAGTCGAAACCGCGCAAAGCAGCAATGAGGCGAGGGCAGGGAGAGGCAAACGCATGTCGGCAGGATA
>Cebus_capucinus_imitator_PRJNA485217_SSR047__coassemble_1294_pt1 | contig 16958 bp, 14 predicted proteins | sample Cebus_capucinus_imitator_PRJNA485217_SSR047__metabat2_high_PE_004 | metagenome-assembled genome bin Cebus_capucinus_imitator_PRJNA485217_SSR047
ACCAAATCACAATCATAAAGTTTTTCGTCGAGTTTTTCTCCTTTTACGATAATCATTTTTAAATAGGAAAAATTGCATCTTAATGTTCTGTGTTTTATCAAATTGGTAAATTGATATCTTCATATTTATGTAATATCAAACTAATAATTCTCGGCGTTTTCCTCTTTCACCTCTTCCACCTGCAGCTGCCATCCCTCGTGGCTGCTGACGGTATCGCCCGGGTTGAACATCACGCGGGTGACAAGGACTTCGAAAAACAGAACCCGGGCATCCATGTTGATGTGCAGGCCATTCCGATGACGGCCGCGCATGAAAAACTGCTCACCGCGTTCGCGGCCGATGAGCTGCCGGATGTCTGCCAGCTCGGCAATACCTGGATCCCCGAGTTCGGCGCGCTTGGCACGCTTGAGCCGCTACAGCCCTATCTATCACGTTCGCAGGTGATCGATCCCAAGGACTATTTCCCCGGTATCTGGGACACGAGTGTGCTTGACGGGCAAGTCCTTGGAATCCCGTGGTACGTGGACACCCGGTTGTTGTTCTACCGTAAGGACATTCTGCGCCAGGCCGGAGTCAACACATTGCCCACCACCTGGGCGGAGTGGAATACGGCGATGGCGGCGGTAAAAAAATACGTCGGCCCCGATCGCTACGCGATCATGTTGCCGCTCAATGAATTTGAGCAACAGCTTTCGCTCGCTCTGCAGACGGGCGATCCGCTGCTGCGCGATCACGACAACTACGGCAATTTTCGCAGCCCGGGTTTCCGTAAAGCATTGGCCTTTTATGTCAATACGTTCAAGCAGGGGTGGGCGCCGAAAATGTCCGATACCCAAATCTCCAATGTCTGGGACGAATTCTTCGATGGTTTTTATGCGTTTTATCTGTCCGGGCCGTGGAATATTCGTGAATTTCGCCTGCGCGAGCCAGCGGCGCTCAAGGATCAGTGGGGTACCGCGCCGCTTCCAGGGCCGGATGGGCCGGGTGCTGGTATTGCGGGTGGCTCCAGTCTGGTGATATTCCGGTCGTCCAAACATAAGGCGTCGGCCTGGAAGCTGATTGAGTTTCTTTCGCAGCCACAAGTACAGCAGCGGTTTCATGCGTTGATCGGTGATCTGCCACCGAGACGTAGCACCTGGCGATACCCCTCGCTGGCCAACGATGAAATGACGCGTGCGTTTGGCGAACAGCTCGAACGGGTCAAATCGACACCCAAGGTGCTTGAGTGGGAGCGCATCATGCAGGAGATGCGGTTGGTCACCGAGCGCGTGGTGCGGGGCGGGGAGTCAGAGGACCAAGCGGTGAACGATCTGGACCGACGTGTGGACGAGATCCTCGCCAAGCGGCGCTGGATCTACGCCCAGCAACATCCCGCGCAGACAGGACAGGAGACCCAGCGATGAAGCCTCCTTCGATCACCGGTTGGATCTTTGCCGGGCCGGCGCTGATCGTGATCGGTATTTTCTTTGGTCTGCCGGTGGCCTCGGCACTGGCGCTGAGCGTCACCGACTTTGACCTGTACGCATTGGCCGACAGCCACAATCTGCGTTTTGTCGGGTTGGGCAACTACGTGGATCTGTTGCAGACCCCGATGTTCTGGAAGTCACTGTGGAACACGACCTACTTCGTCATCGTCGGGGTGCCATTGTCGATCGGTGTGTCGCTGGGGGCGGCGATGTTGCTAAATGCGCCTGCGGCACGCTTTAAGGCTTTGTTCCGCACCGCGCTATTCGCGCCGGTGGTGACCACGCTGGTGGCAGTGGCGGTGATCTGGCGCTACCTGTTTCACGCAAGTTATGGACTAGTGAATTGGGCACTGGGCCATATTGGTATCGGACCGGTGGATTGGCTGGGCGATCCAAACTGGGCGATGCCCACTATTATGCTGTTCGCGGTCTGGAAGAACTTTGGCTATAACATGGTGATATTCCTGGCCGGCCTGCAAGCTATTCCGCTCGATCTTTACGAGGCGGCGCGGATCGATGGGGCGAACAAGTGGAAGCAGTTTTTGCACATCACCCTCCCGCAGTTGGGGCCAGTGCTGTTGGTCGTGAGCGTGATCACGGTTTCTGGCTATTTCCAGCTGTTTGCTGAGCCCTACGTGATGACCCAAGGTGATCCACTGCAAAGCACGGTGAGCGTGCTGTACTTCATGTTCGAGGAAGGCTTCAAGTGGTGGAACCTGGGCCGTGCGTCGGCGGTTGCGTTTCTGCTATTCCTCATCATCTTGGCGGTGACAACGCTGTTGCTGCGGCTGGGCCGCAAGAAGGAGATGCTGTGATTCCCTTACAAGGGCCGTGCATATCGGCGTGTGCAGCGACTGTCCTGCAATTCCCATGCGAGCGTGGCGCAGATCGTCGCGCACGGACTGTTTCCTCATGAGCCGCGAAGTGGGTCAGTCGCGCTGGAACAGCGTGCTCGTTAATGGCGGGCTGACGCTGCTGGCGCTGGTCAGCCTGGCACCGTTGCTGTGGATGGTGTCGGTGTCGTTCATGCCACGTGGCGAGGCCAGCCATTTTCCGCCGCCCCTGCTGCCCTCGAAGGCCACCTTGGATAGCTACCGCGAGCTGTTTGCGCGTACCGGGATGGCGCGCAATTTCGCCAACAGTCTGCTGGTATCGCTGTCGATCACATTGGGTTCGCTGCTGGTCAACACCATGGCCGGCTACGCGTTTGCCAAGTTGCGCTTCATCGGCCGCGAGCGAATTTTCCAGGTGCTGTTGGCGGCATTGGTGATCCCGGCGCAGGTCGCGATGTTGCCGCTGTTCCTGCTGATGAAGCAACTGCACCTGGTCAACAGCTTTGGCGGGGTGATCGTGCCGGCGCTGGCGACCGTATTCGGGATCTTTCTGGTACGGCAGTACGCGCGCAGCATCCCTGACGAGCTGCTGGAAGCAGCGCGGATCGATGGTGCCAGCGAGCTGCGGATCTTCTTCCAGATCGTGTTGCCGATGCTCAAGCCGGTGCTGGTGACCCTGACAATCTTCACCTTCATGGCGGCCTGGAACGACTTCATGTGGCCGTTGATCGTATTGACTGACCAGGAGCACTACACGCTGCCGGTCGCTCTGGCCACACTCTCGCGTGAGCATCTTATGGATGTGGAAATGATGATGGCCGGTGCGGTGGTGACGGTGATTCCGGTGCTGTTGCTGTTCCTGGCACTGCAGCGCTATTACATTCAGGGGCTGCTGCTGGGCAGCGTCAAGGGGTGAGCCACCACGCTTGCGAGCCACTGGCTCGCGTGGTGGCGAACGCCCGACCATGGAAGGCCGGGCCGGAGGTTCCGGAGCCAGCGAGGTGTCGCCAGTTGCAACATTGGAGCGTGCAGGGCAAGGTCCTGCGGGCAACCGCTGAAGCGGTACAGCCTGAGGCGATAGCCTGTAATGAGACGGAACCAGGATGTGGCAATGAGATATGGCCTCGGTAAATGGAGAGTGGGAGGCCTGTTGGCAAGTGCAGCCGTGCAGGCGTTTGCGGCAGAACCACGTGTCTTGGACGGATTCAGCGATGTGTCGGCCTGGGAGCTGGTGGTCTCTAATCAAGTCAGTGGCGCGTTGCGCTCAGTGAGTGTGCCCGGTGGCGGTAAGGCGTTGTGCCTGGACTACAACTTCAACGGCGTGTCCGGCTACGCCGGCATCCGCCGGCCACTGTCGGTGCAATATCCGCAAAATTACCAGCTTGCAGTTAACGTGCGTGGTGATTCGCCAGCCAATGACTTGCAGTTCAAGCTGATCGATGCCAGTGGCGACAACGTGTGGTGGGTGAAACGGCCCGGCTTCGTCTTCCCCAAGAGCTGGACCACGCTGGCCTACCGTAAACGCCATATTGAGAAGGCCTGGGGGCCAAGTCCAGATACGCAACTGCGCAACAGCGCCGCAGTCGAGTTCACGATCTACAACAAGGTTGGTGGCAAGGGCACGGTATGCTTTGACCGGTTGGCGATGACCGAGCTGCCACCGCCGGACACTTCCACGTACACCTCACAGGTCATCACCGATACCGCGCCGGCGCTGGAACAGCGTCTGGCCGATGGCAAGCTAGACACGTTTTGGCTTAGCGGCAACGTCAAGCAGCAGACGGTGACTCTGGATCTGGGCAAACGACGCGAGTTTGGCGGCGCGATCATCCATTGGGTACCCGGCTTGCAGGCTTCTTCCTACGTGGTGCGGGGGTCGTTGGACGGGCGTGACTGGAAACTGCTGCGTGAGGTGGTTGCCGGCGCAGGCGGTACCAGCTGGTTGGCGCTGCCCGAGAGCGAGGCTCGTTATCTGCGCTTTGATCTGAAAGATGGTCCGAATTTCCGCTACGGCATCAAGGAGATTCAGGTACAGCCGCTGGCCTTCGCGTCCACCCCGAATGAGTTCTTCAAGTCGCTGGCCGCTCAGTTTCCTCGCGGCAGCTTTCCGCGCGGGTTCTCCAACGAGCAGCCGTACTGGACGATCCTGGGCCTTGATGGCGGCATCGAGCAGGGCCTGTTCGGCGAGGATGGCGCCTTGGAAGTTGCCAAGGCCGGCTTCAGTGTCGAGCCGTTCGTTCTGGTCGACGGTAAGCGCCTGGCCTGGTCCGATGTGGTCAGCACGCAAAGCCTGCAGGATGGCTATCTGCCGATCCCAAGTGTGAGCTGGCACCATGACCTGGTCGACCTCGACGTCACTGCGTTTGTGCAGGGCCGCCCGGACAACGCGCAGCTGATCGCCCGCTACCGGCTGCGCAACAACGACAAAGCCCCACGTGAAGTGACCCTGGCGCTGGCGGTGCGGCCGTTCCAGGTCAATCCTCCGTCGCAGTTCCTCAATACTCCAGGTGGGATCAGTCCGATCCGTCAACTCGCCTTCGACGGACCGACGGTCAGCGTCAACGGTAGGCCCCGCGTGTTTGCGGTGCAGGTACCGGATGCGGTGTTCGCGACTGCCTTCGACAGCGGCATGGACGTAACCCATCTGCCGGACGCCGCACCGCCACCGACCCGTCAAGTCAAAGACGCCACCGGCCTGGCATCCGGCGCCATGCTGTATCGCGCGACCCTGCAGCCTGGCCAGGCGCGCGACATCGCGCTGGTGATTCCACAGACGGGTCCGGCGCAGTTGCCACCGGGGTTCGACGCCGAGCGTGCTCAGCAACAGGTCGCTCTGGACTGGCGCGACAAGCTTGGCCGGGTGCACATCCAGGTGCCGGCGGAAGGTCAGCCGGTAATCAAATCGCTGCGCACCGCGCTGGCGCACATGTTGATCTCACGCATTGGCCCGCGCTTGCAACCGGGCACGCGCTCGTACTCGCGTAGTTGGATCCGCGACGGCGCGATGATCTCCGACGGCTTGTTGCGTCTGGGGCGCGAGGACGTGGTGCGCGACTATGTAGACTGGTTTGCGCCCTACCAGTTCGAGAACGGCATGGTGCCGTGTTGTGTGGATGATCGCGGCAGCGACCCAGTGCCGGAAAATGATAGCCATGGCGAGCTGATCTTCAGCATTGCCGAGTATTACCGCTACACCGGCGACAGACCGTTCTTGGAACGGATGTGGCCGCACGTGAGCGGTGCCTGGAACTACATGGAGCAGTTGCGTCTGAGCGAGCGTAACGAGGCCAATTTCATGTTGAACCCGGCGTTCTACGGAATGATGCCGGCATCGATCAGCCACGAGGGCTACTCATCCAAGCCGGTACATTCGTATTGGGACGACTTCTGGGCGCTGCGTGGTTACAAAGACGCGGTGGAGATCGCCGAGGCACTAGAGCGTCCAGAGGACGCAGCGCGCTTTTCCGCCTCGCGCGATCAGTTCCACGAAGATCTCGACGCCTCGCTTGCGGCGGCGGTGCGTCAGCACTCGATTGACTATCTGCCCGGCTCGGCCGAGCTAGGAGACCTCGACGCAAGCTCGGCGGTGATCGCGCTGACGCTAGGTGGCGAGCAAGGCCGGCTTACGCCGGAGCTGCTGGGCAATACCTTTGAGCGTTACTGGAACGCGTTCGCCGCGCGCCGCGACGGCAAGCTCGAGTGGAACAACTACACGCTCTATGAATGGCGCAACGTGGCCGCGTTCGTGCGCTTGGGCTGGCGTGAGCGGGCCTGGGATACGGTGGCGTTTTTATTAAAGGACCGCACCCCACAGGCTTGGAACCAGTGGGCCGAGGTGGTCTCTCATACACCGCGCACGCCATTCTTCCTGGGGGATCTGCCGCACGCCTGGGTGGCGTCGGATTTCCTGCGTTCGATATTGGATATATTTGCTTACGAGCGCGAGATCGATCACAGCGTAGTGATCGCTGCAGGCGTACCGGCACGTTGGTTCGATGAACAGGGTGTGGCCATCGACAACCTGCGCACGCCGTACGGGCGGCTTGGCTATGCCATTAAGCACCGCGACACGTTGCTGGAGCTGGATGTGACGACGGGACTGGTGGTGCCGCCCGGTGGCGTGGTATTCCCATGGCCTTATGCCGGCGTACCCGGTAAGGCCACCGTTAACGGCGAGACAGTGGAGTGGCAGGGTAGCGAACTTCGTATCCAGCAATTGCCGGCGCAGGTCCGGATTGAAGTCCCCGCCTCGGCGCGTTGAGCCGAGAGTACGGTGGGGGGATCCCCACCGTCATGGAGTCTGAGCTTTTTTGCAACTCGTATTGCTTGTGATGGCCGATTTTTTCAACCGGCCTGGTACGCAAAGAGGAACGCCTCAATCGCTGGTTAGACGCACTCGCGCTCGTTCAAGCGGCCTTGCGAGCCTGCTGCACAATCGCCGCGGCCTTGACCGAAGCCTCTCGAACCTTGGTCCAGTCGCCGTCGACGATCCAAGCGTTGGGTACCATCCACGAGCCACCAATGCACAGTACGTTCGGTTGGGCCAAGAACTCGGCGGCGTTGTGCTCGCTGATGCCGCCGGTCGGGCACAGCTTGAGTTCGGCGAGCGGGCCCGCCAGACCCTTGAGCATTGCTAGGCCGCCGACAGCAACGGCTGGGAATAACTTGCACACGCGGAAGCCGCGCGCCATCAAGGCCAGGAGCTCGGTCGGGGTGGCGCCGCCGGGCACCACCGGTAGTGGCGCCTGTGCTAACGCATCGGCCAGCTCTGGTGGGGTGCCAGGCGTGACCAGGAAATCGGCGCCCGCATCGATTGCTTGCTGCATCTGCGTGACAGACAGCACGGTGCCGGCACCCACCACCACGTCAGGCAACTCTTTCTTGAGCATTGCCAAGGCCTCCATGGCCACGGGTGTACGCAACGTCAGCTCGATTGCAGGCAGGCCGCCTTCCAACAACGCTGAGCTGACGCGCCGCGCCTGTTCCAATGTATGGACCGTGACCACCGGCAAGATGCCAGCGCTGTGGAGCAGATGTTCGGCGTGCTGTTGATGCTGGGCGATGCGCATGGCGTTCTCGTATATGAAGGCGGGGATCAGGGCGTCGTGGGGTGTCAAAGGCAGTGAGTGCATGGATGATGGCTGATCGTGCTTCATCCATCGCGACTTTCAGGCGCCCTGGGCTTTGTGCGGGACATCGGCGGCGGCGGTCTGATCGACTCCGTAGTCCGCGTCGTATTCCCAGACGCTGCCATCTGGGTTCATCGGACCGCAGGAGATAGAGAGTGCGCCCTGGTCAGCGGGGCCGACCACACGTCGGTTGATCGCAAATAGATTGCGGCCCAGGTCGTGGGCGGCTAGCGCCGTGTTCGGGGCGATCGCACGCGCGGCCCATTCCTCTGCGGACACCTGTACTTCCAAAATTCCAGCCTCGCCATCCAGTACGACGATGTCGCCCTCGCGAATGCGTCCGATCGCCCCCCCACGTGCGGCTTCGGGCGTGACGTGGATGGCGGCTGGGATTTTGCCCGATGCGCCTGACAGGCGGCCGTCGGTGACGAGTGCAACGCGCCGTCCCTGGTTCTGCAGCATGCCCAGCAGCGGTGCCAACGAATGCAGCTCTGGCATGCCGTTGGCACGTGGGCCTTGATAGCGGACGACCGCGATAAAGTCCTGTGGCAACAGCCCGGCGGCATGCAGTTTGTTAAGTGTTTGCGGAGCGTCGACCACCACTGCCGGCGCCTCAATACGACGATATTCGGGCTTGACGGCTGACAGCTTAATCAACGAGCGGCCAAGGTTGCCGCGTAGCAAGCGCAGGCCGCCTTGTGGCTCAAATGCGTCGGCGACCGGGCGCGCCACCGCCGTATCGGCGCTGGTCTGGGTGCCCTGCACGAAAACAGCGCGCTGCTCATGCAGACGTGGCTCCTGCGCATACGCGCGCATGCCGCCCTCGACCACGGTGAGCAGGTCATCGTGCATCAGGCCGGCGTCCATCAGCTCGCGAAACACAAACGCGGTGCCGCCGGCGGCGTGGAAACGGTTCACATCCGCCTCGCCATTGGGATACACGCGAGCCAACAACGGTACGGTCTGCGAGATTAAGTCCATGTCGTCCCAGGTCAGCACGATGCCGGCCGCTCGCGCTACCGCGATCCAGTGGATCGTATGGTTGGTCGAGCCGCCTGTTGCCATCAGCGCGACAATCGCGTTGACGATCGCGCGCTCGTCGATCACCCGTCCAAATGGGCGGTAGTCGTGGCCCAGCGCGCTGATTGTCAGCGCACGCTCGGTCGCTGTGCGGGTCAGTGCATCACGTAGGGGCGTGCCCGGATTGACAAACGAGGCCCCTGGGAGTTGCACCCCCATTGCTTCGAGCAGCACTTGATTAGAGTTGGCGGTGCCGTAGAACGTGCAGGTGCCCGGTGCGTGATAGGAGGTGGCTTCGGCCTCTAGCAGCTCTGCGCGGCTGGCTTCGCCGGCCGCATAGCGCTCGCGTACCTCGGCTTTCTTTTTGTTGGGGATGCCAGGTGTCATCGGCCCGGCCGGCAGGAACACCGCCGGCAGGTGGCCAAAGGCCAATGCGCCGATCAGCAGGCCTGGCACGATTTTGTCGCAAACACCTAGGTAGACCGAGCTGTCGAACATGTCGTGGCTAAGCCCGATCGCGGTGGATTGTGCAATCACGTCGCGCGAGAACAGCGACAGCTCCATACCGCCGCGTCCCTGGGTAACGCCGTCACACATGGCCGGCACGCCACCGGCGACCTGGGCGGTGGCCCCCAGCGCACGTGCGGTCTGTCGGATCAGCTCGGGATAATGCTCGAACGGCTGGTGTGCCGATAGCATGTCGTTGTAAGCGGTGATGATGCCAAGGTTGGGCGTGATGTCGGCGCGTAGCCGATCCTTATCGGTGGGGCCGCAAGCGGCAAAACCGTGGGCGAGATTGCCACAACTCAGACGGGTGCGGAACGGCCCATCGCGCCATGCGGCATCGATACCAGCGAGATAAGCAGTGCGTGAAGACAGACTGCGCTCACGGATGCGTTGAGTGACGGCTTGGATGTTCGGATGCAGGCTCATTGGCTACCGGCTATGAGTGGGGCGGGACAGAACCCGCTTTTGCTTTAGAACCACGCACCAGGAGGTGCGGGGTCTCGAAGGGACGTGCACCCGCGAGATCCTCGCTTTGCAATGCGCGGACGCTTGTGGGGGGCTCTAAGGGCACCAATGCACACGCAGGCGCGACCCAGGCAGATCGATCGCGGTACGGATCGGATAGAGCAGCGGGTCTTGGCTGGCCAGCGCCGCCTGCAACACTTCCAACTTCTGCTTGCCGCGTAGCAGCAGCAGACGCGTGCCGGCTGTCGAGAGTCCGGCGGGGGTCAGCGTGATCCTCAGCGGCCAGCTGTTGGACCCGGGGCAGCCCGTAGCATCCAGCGAGGCATAGGGCGCAGGATTGTTGACCGCTTTGGGCAAGTCGGTGGCGCCGGGGAACAGCGATGCGGTATGCCCATCACCGCCCATGCCAAGCACCACCAGGCACGGCGCCGGCGCATGTATGGCATGCAGATTGGCCAAATGCACACATTCGTCGATCGGCTTGCCGGGCCGCACCAGCGGCACGAAGTTCACGTCCTCGGCATGGTCGAGCAGGCTATGTTGAACCAGGTAGGCATTACTGTCCGGGTCCTGCGGCGAGAGCCAGCGCTCGTCGACCAAGCCGGTCTCGACTTTATTCCAATTCAGTGGACGGCTCGCCAGCGACTCATATACCGGCGCAGGCGTAGTCCCGCCAGAAAGCAGCATCCGTGCGTGGCCACGCTGTTCGATTTCGTAAGCGAGCAGCGTGGCCAGCTGGGTGGCGATGCCATCGATCCACTCCTGTGGTTCGCGATATCGGATCAGTACGATGCGTTCGTCGCTGTGCATCATCATCGTCCCGCTCCCGGTGTTACCACATGCTCGGCATCCACGGCGTAGGCGGCCGCGCCCAGCAGGCCTGCCTGTGGATGCATCACTGCCAACGACGGCACGCGCGCCATGATCGAAGAGAACCGCCCCTTGTTCTCGAACCGCTGCCGGAAGCCGGAATGCTGGATCGAGTCCAGCAGCCGCGGCACCAACCCGCCGGTGAGAAATACGCCGTTCCAGGCCCCTTGGATCAGTACCAGGTCGCCGGCGATGGCGCCAAAGATCGCGCAAAATAAGTCAATCGTGCGCGCTGCACGTGGATCGCCGGCCTGCGCACGCGCGGTGATGTCCTCGGGCTGCAGCGGCCCTGGGTCAACCCCGGCGATTTCGCTCAGCGAGCGGTAGATATTGACCAGGCCAGCGCCGCAGATCAGGCGCTCGTTGGACACACGCCCGAACTGCTGCGACAGCAGCTCCAGAATCCGCACCTCTTCCGGGGTACCGGGTGAGAAGCTGGCGTGTCCGCCTTCGGTCTCCAACGGGTAACACCGGCCATCACGACAAATCAGTCCGCCGACACCCAGCCCTGTGCCTGGGCCAATCACTGCGTAGTTGCGTGGTTGTTGCATCGACGACGGCTCCCAGCTGGCGCCGCCGACCTGTACCACGTCTCGGGGCTGTAGCAGACTGATGGCCATTGCTTGCGCGGCGAAGTCGTTAATCAGATGCAGACTGTCGAAACCGAGCATGCCGGCGGTGCGTCTGCGCGAGATCACCCAGGGGTGGTTCGTAATACGGGCTTCGTCCCCATCGACCCGACCGGCTACTGCAAATACACCACGGTTGGTACTCACGCCGGTCTGTTCAAGATAGTAGCGAGCCGCTTCGCCGAGCGAAGGGAACTCGACCACCGGGTACTCGCGCACGCTGTCGTCCAACAGCGGTATCGATGCGTCGAGATCGGCCAGTGCGAACCGCGCATTGGTGCCGCCAATGTCGGCGACCAAGACCGGCTTGGAAAGGGACAGGCTCATGCGCTCGCTCCCTGGCGGTCGATGTCTGGTGGCAGGAACGACTGCGCGCGATCCGGCCCCCAACTGCCAGCCGGGTAGGGTTGCAACGGCAGTGCGGACTGCTTCCAGGCATCGCTGACGCTGTCGATCCACGCCCAGGCGGCCCTGACCTCGTCGTCGCGCACAAATAACGCATGGTTGCCATTAAACGCGTCTAAGAACAGCCGTTCGTAGGCGATGCGGCGATGCAGACCCGTTGGTACCGAGAGCTCTAGCTCCAACGGCTGCAATTCCAGCGCCCCCCACTCTGGGGCTGCCAGACTGCTCATTAGTCCCAGCTCGATGTTCTCCTGCGGTTGCAGCTGGAAGGTTAGACGGTTGGATACGGCATGCTGGCGGTCCGGGCGCTCGAATAGCCAGTGAGTGACCGGCTTGAGTGTGACCACTACGCGGGTCGTGCGCTCGGGCATGCGCTTGCCGGTGCACAAGTGAAACGGCACGCCTTCCCAGCGCCAGTTGTCGATGCGAGCAGTCACGCCGACGAAGGTTTCGACGTCGCTGCCTTCCGGGGGGTGGTAGGCCTGCGCTGGCTGTCCGTTGACGGTCCCGGCGGTGTAGCGTCCGCGTACGCTGTCGCGTTGGGCGTGTTCGGCGGTCAGCGGGCGTAGTGCACGCAATACCTTGACCTTCTCGTCGCGGATACGGTCAGCCTCCAATGAGGCCGGCGGCTCCATTGCCACCAGGCATAGCAGCTGCAGGATGTGGCTTTGCACCATATCGCGCAACGCGCCGGAGCGAGCGTAGTAGGCGTCGCGCCCGTCCACGCCCTCGCTCTCGGCCACCAGAATCTCCACGGACTCAATGTAGTTGCGATTCCACACCGCCTCCAGCAGCGTGTTGCCAAAGCGCAGCGCGATCAAGTTCTGCACCGCCGCCTTGCCTAAATAATGGTCTAGCCGGAACACCCGATCCTCGTCGATCAGCGCTCCAATCGATTGCAAAATTTCACCGGCGCTGACCGAGTCGTGGCCAATGGGTTTCTCCAGCATCAGCCGGTGCGGCGGCGCAAGTGCGCCGCCTTCAGCCAGTCCCTGGCAAGTGCTGATGTACAGGCCCGGCGGGATTGCCAGGTAGCTCACGCAGGGACGATGGGTCAGCTCATGTACCGCGCTGGCGACCGAGGCGACATCACGCAGGTCCACTGAGCGGTAGTCGACGCGCTGCAACATTGCCTCGATCTGTTCCGCATCGGCGTGCGGCAGTGCCTGCTCAAGACGTGGACGCAAAATAGCGCGGAACTTGTCGGTGTCGTGGGGTGACAGCGCCAGTGCACGAACCTGAAAATCCTCCGGCAACAGCCCGTCAATGGACAGCCGTAGCAGCGAAGGGAAGAGGTAACGTTGCGCCAGGTCGCCCGTGGCGCCGAACAGGAGAAGTGTGTTGTGCATGGATCGAGTTTCAGATTCCGGTGACAGCGTTGTCAATTGGAGCGCGCGTGAGGGCAGGGCGCACTGGCGGTCGGGTCCGGCCTGAAAGCCGGCGATGTCGCACACTATCCATCGAGATACTGGGTCGGCGATGGCGAGTCCCGATTGTTGCAGTAAAGCCTTGTTATGTTTAGATCAGGCCGGGCCTGCCTCGGGCGCGGATATGCAATGGTGCCGACGCGGGTCCCTGTGCAGCGGAGGCGGCGGCTGATATTGCCACGTGAAAACGATTACATGTCAGAATGATCTAATGCATTCGATTGCCGGGGTGTCCTGCAGCGATTGCCTGTCACTGACGTCGGGAGGGCCGACGCAGTCGGTATCCCCTGTTGAGGCGAGAAGATGGCGAAAGTGCAGCTGGATGAGGTCCGTAAGGTCTACGACAACGGTCAGGTGGCGGTGCAGGGGGCTAGTTTCGAGGTCGCCGATGGTGAGTTGATGGTGCTGGTCGGGCCGTCCGGTTGCGGTAAATCCACGTTGCTGCGGATGATTGCCGGGCTGGAAGAGATCAGCGATGGGACGCTGCGGATCGGGGAACGGGTGGTCAACGACGTGGCGCCAAAGGATCGCGATATCGCGATGGTGTTTCAAAGTTACGCGCTGTATCCGCACATGACGGTGGCTGAAAACTTGGCCTTCGGCCTGAAGCTGCGGGGAACGCCCAAGCAGGAAATTACGCGGCGAGTGAAGGAGGCGGCCGACATGCTCGGCCTGACCCCGATGCTCGACAAGCTGCCCAAGGCGATGTCCGGTGGCCAGCGCCAGCGCGTGGCGTTAGGACGGGCGATGGTGCGGGAGTCGTCGGTGTTTCTTCTTGATGAGCCGCTATCCAACCTGGATGCCAAGTTGCGCCACAGCGTGCGCACCGAGATCGCGCAGCTGCACCGTAAGCTCGGCACGACGATGATCTACGTCACCCATGACCAGGTTGAGGCGATGACGCTAGGGCAGCGGATCGTAGTGCTCAAGGATGGCGTAATTCAGCAGATCGACACCCCAATGGCGCTCTACGAGCGTCCCGGCAATCTGTTCGTGGCTGGCTTCCTCGGCAGCCCGGCAATGAACGTACTCCGCGGACAGCTCATGGCCAGTCCTGGGTTGGGGGTGCGATTGGCTGATGGGCGTACGTTGTCGCTTGAGGGGGCGGCCATCGACGCCGACTGGCTGGGCCGTGAGATCGTGATCGGTGTGCGCCCGGAGCACTTGCAGCCGGTCACGTCGGGGCAATCGGTTGTGTTTGAGGCGGTGATTGAAGGCGTGGAGCCAGTCGGAAACGAGATTTTTGTCAACGTATCGCTGGACGGTACGGCGATGGTGCTGCGGGTGCCGCCACAGGTGCTACCGGCAATCGGCGACAAGCTGCCGGTGGCGATTCAGGTGTCGCACCTGCATTTCTTCGATGCCGACAGTGGTGTACGCCTGTCGGCAGCAGGCTGACCGCATCGGTTCTTGACGGGAGCGTGCGCTGCGCGCGAATGCATGACTGGGAAAGCCCACGCGTTAACACGCGCTCCTGCCAACCGTGTTGTTCAGCGAGCTAGGCCGTCCAGGAGTGTGCTTAACCTTACCGGCGCGCCGGCTACCGTCAGTCCGTCCAGTTCGGACTCTAGTGGTAGCACCGCCAAAGCTAATCCGCTTGCCACGCTGACCACACGGCCGATGATCTGCTCTCCCTGCTGTACTGCATCGCCCGGTTGTGCGGCGGTGACGAGCTCCAACAGGCGTGTGCTGCGCTTGGCTTTACCTAAAAAATGGGTGCGTGCGACGATCTCTTGGCCGGGATAACAGCCTTTCTTGACGCTATAGGCATTGAGCCGGTCCAGACCGATTTGCTGGGGGGTCCATTGCTCACGCTGAGAGGCGTCCAGTCGCGGCAGGCCCATGCGCAGGTCGAACTGACGCCAGAGGTGCGCAAAGGCGGGGGCAATCATCGGTTTGGTGGTCGTCGGCAGCACGCCCAGTGTGCGCGCGACGCCCGCTGCGCCTAGATCGAATAGCCGTCGTTCGGCCTCCACACCAATCAGGCTGCCACCCACCGGGGGTGGGTTCATGTGTCCGGCCGCGGTCAGATCGTCACGCGCCTCAATGCGTACCTTGCGCCGGAACACGAACCGGCGCAGCTGCGCAGCGATAGCGTCGGCGTCACCGTCGGGCAGGACCAACATGACCTGCTGTTCGTCGACGTGCGCCAACAGAAAGATCGCGATCACTCGGCCCTTAGGGGTGAGCCAGGTGCTCCACTGCCAGTGGCCGAGGGAAAGGGTGGCCACATCACTGGCAAACTGCGCATGACAAAAAGCGGCTGCGTCAGGGCCCGTCAGCGTGACGATTTTGACCTCGGTAAGCGGGGTAAAATTCACTTCTGAAATATGAAGGTTGTCATACACGAGGGGCAGGACTAAAATTTGCTGCGTTGCGAGACCCCCAATGATAGGCCAAACAACCCCCACTCCCGACACCGAGCCCGAAGCGCCGACACCTGCTGGAACAGATGATTCCACCGGTGGCACGGAGCAGAAGGAGATCGGCGGCCGCGGCGGACTAGATCCGGTCCGCTACGGGGACTGGGAAAAGAACGGGCGTTGTATCGATTTTTGATCAGCACCTAGCCAATGCGGCTTCACGCCGCTCAGCCGAGAAAAACGAGTCCAGCGAATGGCGACCCAAGAACGACCGTTGTCTCCACACCTCCAGGTGTATCGCTGGCAGATTCAGATGGCCACCTCGATCTTGCATCGAGCCACGGGCATCGTTCTGTCGCTTGGTGCCTTGATTATCGCCACCGGCCTGCTGGTGCTGATGCTAGGCCCGGAACACTGGAGCTGCTTCACCCAACTGGCTGGTGCCTGGTATGGCCGGCTGTTTCTGTTTTTGTGGTCCTGGGCCTTTGCCTACCATCTGTGCAATGGCATCCGTCATATCGTGCAGGACTTTGCGCATGGCTTCAGCATTCCGGCCTTCAAGCGCAGTAGCTGGCTATCGGTGATCGGTAGTCTGGTGATTACCGCGCTGATCTGGGGCTATGTACTGATCGGAGCCGGCGCATGAGTAAGGTGAGTAAATACCGCACGCCACTCAAGAACGTGCGCGGCCTGGGTGCCGCCAAGACCGGTACTGAGCACTTCGTCAACCAGCGCCTGACTGCCACCGCATTGGTCGTATTGGGTATCTGGTTCGTGGTGTTTGTACTGAATCTGCTGGGCTCGGACTACGCCACGGCCGCGCATGCGGTGTCGCGGCCGTGGAACGCTGTATTGCTGGTCGGGTTTTTGGTGGCCATGTTCTGGCATGCCCAGCTCGGCCTGCAGGTGGTCCTTGAGGACTACATCCATAACTCGCTTTTGGCCCTGGCGCTGCAGACGACGGTGAAGTTCATTGCCATCGTCGGCGCGATCGCCAGCATCTTCGCGGTGGTCCGCATCGCGCTGGGGAACTGATCTAGATGTCCGCTTACAAAATCACAGAACACAAGTACGACATGGTCGTGGTTGGCGCTGGCGGCGCCGGACTGCGTGCCACGTTCGGTCTGGCCCAGAAGGGCCTGCAGACGGTCTGCCTGACCAAGGTCTTCCCGACCCGCTCGCACACTGTTGCCGCGCAGGGCGGCATCTCTGCTGCGCTCGGCAATATGGGCGAGGACGACTGGCGCTATCACTTCTACGACACCATCAAGGGCTCGGACTGGCTGGGCGACCAGGATGCAATTGAGTACATGGTGCGCGAAGCCATCCCGGCGATCATCGAGCTTGAGCACTATGGCGTGCCGTTCTCGCGGACTGAGGAAGGCAAGATCTACCAGCGTCCATTTGGTGGCATGACCACCAAATTCGGTGAGGGGCCGGCCGCGCAACGCACCTGCGCAGCCGCCGACCGCACCGGTCACGCCATGCTGCACACCCTGTATCAGCAGTCGCTGGCGCATAACGCACGCTTCATGATCGAGTACTTTGCGCTCGACCTGATCTTCGACGAAGAGGGGGTCTGCCGCGGCGTGCTGGCACTGGACATGGCCGAGGGTACGTTGCACCTGTTCCGCGCCCACGGCGTGGTGCTGGCCACCGGTGGCTACGGCCGCGCCTACTTCAGCGCGACGTCGGCGCACACCTGTACTGGCGATGGCGGTGGCATGGTGATGCGGGCCGGCCTGCCGATGCAGGACATGGAGTTCGTCCAGTTCCACCCGACCGGCATCTATGGAGCCGGCGTGCTGATCACCGAGGGCGCGCGCGGCGAGGGCGGCTACCTC
>Cebus_capucinus_imitator_PRJNA485217_SSR047__coassemble_1299_pt1 | contig 16791 bp, 13 predicted proteins | sample Cebus_capucinus_imitator_PRJNA485217_SSR047__metabat2_high_PE_004 | metagenome-assembled genome bin Cebus_capucinus_imitator_PRJNA485217_SSR047
ATGGCCACCCCGAAACACCAGATGAACTAGCGCAGCATAAGTGCCTGATATTTGCCTATCCCGGCTTGCTGCAAAACATCTGGCCGCCGCGTAAAGGCCGCCGGGAACAGGCCGTGGCGGTCAGCGGGAAGCTGAGCAGCGACAGTGGCGACGTACTGCATGCCTGGTGCGTGGCCGGGTTGGGTATCTCACTACGCGAAACCTGGGATATCCATGAAGAACTGCGCGACGGACGGCTACACCCTGTGTTACCGGACTGGGAGGCAATCCCCTCGAAGATCAGCATCGTACGGGCACGGCGTGAACCGGTACCACGCCGCATGATGGCGTTCAGCGATTTTCTTATCGAACGCTGGCGGCAGCCGCCGTGGGACTTAATGTGATTGTTATAGTGAAAACCGTTCCGCGCCCCCCTTCCAACTCATCCCAGTTGTGCGCTTATCCGCAGCGTCACACCCGCCTCACCATGTAAGCGACAACGATCACGGTGCGGTCCATCCAACGTCAATTCGACGCCGTCGGTGGTCACTCGCTCTACGCGCTTGCCGGCAGGCGCGCGCAGGCTCAGCCAGACCGCCTGCGGCAGGCGCGGCGGCAACACGACTTGGACGTCAATACGTGCCTTGTCCGGGTCGGCGCGCAGCTGCAGCGAGACCGCGCCCCAGGAGGTCGGCGCCTGCTCAATGGCAATGGTCTGCCCACTGCCCAGCCACGCGCGCGGCAACGCACGTCCCAGGTACAACACCTGATCCTGCTCGAATACCAGCGCCCAGCGCAGCAGCAACGGGACCGTGAACTGCGCCGGCATACAGAACAGTGGCATACCGCCGGTGATGCCAGCGACCTCACCGGCGGTCCAGCTGCCACGGGTATGGGCCTGATAGCGATGCGCGTACAGGAACAACAGGTATTCATCGATCCGATCCAACCGCAGCAACTGCTGGGCCTGACCGTAGGAGATGAAGCCGAGGATGTCGCGTCCGTCCGGCGTCGGCTTCCAGATGTTGGAGACAATCCCGAGCGTGGTGCCACCGTAGCGTCGCAAGCAATCAAGTACCCGATTAGCCAGCTCTTCAGGCAGCACGTCAGCCTGCAACAGCTCTGCGTAGGCGCGATGCGACCACAGTTGCTCGCTCTTACTCGGGTCTTGCTGCGACATCGCCTGCCGGAAGGTCTCGGTGGTGCCCGGCAGCGGCCCCAGATACGGCGGATCCATATCCCAACGCAGGTTAGCGCGAATGCTCTTCAGCAGGCACTGGCGCAGTTGCATGGCACGTTCGCGCCACTGCGCTGCCTCGCCTGCGCTGCCGCCCAACGAGGTCCACACTCCGGCGATATCCTCCCAGCCACGGATCGCCATGGCGCTATTGGCGAAGTAGGGCTTCCACCACAGCGCTGGCTCCGGATACAAACAGGCATCAGACTCGCTCCAGCCGTGAATCAGCCCATAGCCACGATCGCTGCGCGTCAGTGCCAGCGCGGCATCATGCAGTTCGACCAGCAACTGCGCGGTAGCGGCGATTTTGCCACGATACCGGCGCATTCGAGCGGCGTCGCCGGTATAGCGCAGATAACGTGCCAGCAGCGACAGCGTGAGCCCGAACTGGCCGGTCTCCGGGCCGCGCATATTGATCATGCCCCGCGCGTCTGTGTATTCGGACAAATAGTTGTCGAGCACGGCGCCAGCCTGGGCGAAGCGGCCCCACTCCAAGTTGGCATACAGCGAACTGGTGAAGGTGTCCTGGAACCCGTCGTACTCATTGCCGGCATAGTCGCGGTCCACCGCGCCGTATTTTGGATAGCGCCCGCCCGGACGTACCACGAGCTCACGCGCAAACGCAAAGCGTGCCATGTCCGACCAGCTGGGGTCCGGCAGCCGCAGTACACACGCGTCGTCCAGCTGCGCCTGCCAGTAGCCTGCAAAATCGATCAGACCGCAGTAAAACTCCTCGGCCGACGGTGCCTGCCGCCGTGGCGGGTACTCCGGGTAGCTGTAGCCGTACACGGTCCTGACCGGCCTGCCGTGCTCGACCAGCACGGCGCGGTGCCAGGTCTGTACTACGAAACGGTCATGTGCGCCCACGTCGGCGAACACAATCAGGTCATACCAGCGCCCCGCGCCAGCCGGCACCACCTTGTGTACCGCCGGCATCCAGCCGCCGAGCAGGCCTTCGTCGCGGTGAGCGACCTTGTCGGCGTCGGCCAATTCCGGGAAGTACTGTACCGCCCGATAGGTACGGCTGCGCCCATCCGGGTAAATCTGCATGGTGTCGTTGCCCTGCACGGTGCCAACGAACGTGGTCCAGGGCAACCGACCGTTGTAGTCCTTCGGATCCAGCCGCGAGGCCGGTGGCGGTGCCACGTCGCGCACCTCGGCTTCGCTAGGCTCGCCGCTGCGTAGCAGGCGCTCAGCCAACCCGTCCGCCTCGGCCATTGCCACCTGTGCCAGTGGCAGGCCGAAATACGGCGGCGCTTGGCTACCCCAGACCGGTTCGGTGCGCTTGTTCAGTTCGAGCATACCTTCGGCACACACCAGCATCAGCGCACCCTGCGGTGTGCGCAGGTCCTCATGCACGTTCCAGTCTCGATCGCGATGCCGAAATCCCTGGATCCAGCTAAATCCGTCCAGCACCGCTGGCGGACGCAACACCGGCAACGGCGGCAGGCCAGGCACCGGCACGGCATTGTCGCCTGCCAACGCCGGCGCGATGCCAACGGCAGTAGTGGCGGCAATACTGCCGCGCAGGAAACTTCTGCGGTCCATGTCGCGATCTCTAGGGCTGGGCAAGCTGCATCGTGTGCAATCGCGCCGATGGCCGTCTTGTCGCATGACCGCCGCTCAGGTGCGGAATAGCGCATAGCCTGCCGCGCGTGTAGCGAATTGCATCGCAATCGCGCTGAATCGGAAAAATCCATCCGGGCCACCTCGGCACAATGCCCATGCTCCCGGTAAACGCTTAGGCCAGCAGGTCCAGCAGGCGCCCCACCGCCGCGTCATAGCGCGCAAATACCGTAACGTTCGCGTTGAAATCCTCGTGCGCCTGTAGGCTGTAAACTACATCGGCGCTCATTTCGTCCGCTTCTTCCGGCACCACAGCCACTTCACCGGCAACGCCGCCACCCAGCAACGCTTTGGCATTTACGTTCAGCCGTGAATCGGTGTCGCCGTCGATCCCTACATAGGCGACGTTGCTGGCCGCCACTTGCTAGCGCAGCTGAGCGAGGTTCATTCCGGAACCGGCGATGGAGGCAGCACTCATAGAAGCGATCCAGACAGGGCGTAGGGACCGGTACGACTCAGTAGCTGCCTACGCGCACGCGCAACAGCTGCGGATCAGACGGCCCGAAGTTAAGCCCATAATCGGTTTCATCGCCATTGAGCACCTTTTCCAGTCGCCAGTGACCATCGATGTACCGACCCTGCTCTACTCGCATCAGCTGTCCATGACGTTTATCGATCGCCATGCGGGAAAATTCAGCACGCACGGAAAATCCGGTCAGCAGAAACTCGTCCGGACCCAGCTGTGCCACCAGCAAGCGTCCATTGTGATTAGCATTGCCCGACAGGATCGGCGGCGCCTCGCCCCATTGCGGGGCACCAAACGACACCGCCACCTGCCAGTCACCCAACGACAGCTCCCGCCGTGGCTGGCCGGGCTGCTCGGTGATCGCTTGTAGTCGCCCCTCGGATGCGGCCTTGGCCAGTAGCCGATCAATCGGTGCCAACAGACCAAAATTGGCCGCATGCGCGCTGATCGCAGCCCGGTTGGCTTCGCTGTCAGCGTTGCCATCGATCCCGAACACCGAAAAGCCCACTCCACCCTGCCCCAACACATGAAACAAAAACGGCGCGGTACCGGCTTCAAAGCCCGTCTCGGAGATCCATGCCGGGTTATCGGTACGGGTGTACTGACCCACTACCTGGGTGAACTCGTTGTAGTCGTCGCTGTACAGGTCAGTGCCGACGAAATCAATTGATGGGCTCGCCGCGCGCCACACATCGAATACGTTGATGGTGGCGCCACCTGACGGATAGTCCAACCCAGGGTAACGCTTGCCCTTGTAGCGTAGCCAGGTATTGACGTACATCGGCAAGGGGTATTCACGCTTGCCGGCGGCGGCGACCCGCTCGATGTAAGCAGCGGTGCTCCAGGCGTTGAAAGCCTCGGCCGCTTGGCTGCCGAACAGCTGCTGCCAACTGCCGGCAAACTTACCTAGCTGGATGGCAAGAGCCGCTGGCACCGGCTGCGCGAACGCGGCCTCACCGAGTGGGCCATGGTCACGCACTGTACCTATCGCGCCGGGCTCGTTTTCGACCTGGACCAGAATCACCGTGCGCCGCTGTCCGTCAATCCGACGCAAGTGGCGCATCAACGCAGCAAATGCACGCGCGTCGGCCTCGACGTTGGCGACGGCGTGTGGCGAGAGCACGTCAACCGGCTCGCCATCGGCATCACGCATGCGCGGATACTTCACCTCATCGCGTTTGATCCACTCCGGCACGTAATGCATCTGGCCATTCTTCCAGCTGCCAAACCACAGCAGCGCCAGCCGTAGTCCGCGCTGGCGCGCCTGCGCCAACAGCGCGTCGACATGGGTGGTGTCGTAGTGACCTGGTTCGGGCTCAAACTGCTCCCAGTACACCGGTGCCTCTAGGGTGTTGACATGCAGAGCGACGGCCTCGTCCATCGCCTGGGGCAGCACTGCCGGCCAGGCACTGGAATTGTGCAACTGCGCGGCCAAGACCAGGTATGGCTCACCATCCACATAGAGCGTGTGCCGACCATGCTCACTGAGATAGTAGGGAATTTCTTCGGCGGCAGCTGCCATCGGTAGCGCCAGGATCATGCTGATCAAGGCATAGCAGAGCAACGACGCCAGTCGCAATGAAGCGTTACCCGCCCTGCCCCTCACGGCTGAGGTCGCGGTTACGCAAGGTGAACACATGGCATGCTTAGGGTTCACAGCAAGTCCTCGGAATTCCAATGCGGCGTTGACACCCCCTGCAAGTGGCGCACGAAGAAGTCGTACTGACGGCGGGTGACATAGTTGATCGGGCCGCTGGAACGACCGACCGTATGCTCACCGCCCGGCACAACCAGCAGATCAAAATCCTTGCCGGCCTTGATCAGTGCGTTCGCTACCTGTGCGGTCGAGGCCGGATCGACGTTACTGTCTTGCTCGCCCACCACCAACAACAAATCGCCACGCAGTCGGCCGGCGTTGACCACGCCGGATGCGCGCGCGTAGCTGGCATCCACCGGCCAGCCCATCCACTGCTCGTTCCAGCTGATTTTGTCCATGCGGTTGTCGTAGCAGCCGGCCATTGCCACCCCCACCTTGTAGAAGTCCGGATACTGCTCCAGCGCCCCCAGCGTGCTCTGCCCGCCGGCCGATGCGCCGTAGATGCCAACACGGGTAATGTCATAAGAGCGATCACGTGCGGCCAACGCGCGGTGCCAGGCAATACGGTCGGGAAAACCAGAATCGCCCAGGTGCTTCCAGGCCACATCGTGAAATGCCTTGGAGCGGTTGGCGGTGCCCATGCCGTCGATCTGCACCACAATGAAACCGAGGCCGGCCAGCGCCTGCATGCCAATCTGCTTATCGCCACCGGAGTGGTAGCCAAATGGCCAAAACGTCTTCGGCACGAAAGCATCGTGCGGGCCGGCGTAGATGTTCTCGATCACCGGATACTTGTGGCTCGGATCGTAGTGGCGCGGACGCACCACCATGCCCCAGATGTCGGTCTTCCCGTCACGGCCCTTGGCGACGATGGTCTGCGGCGGTTTCCAGCCGGCGGCAATCAAGCGTGAGAGATCGCCGCGCTCCAGCGTACGCACCCAACGACCACCGATGCGATGCAACTCGGCCACCGGGGCCAGATCGGGGCACGAATATACATCGATGTACCACTGCCCATCGGGCGATATCGCCACGTCGTGGTCGGTGTCATCAAAAGTCAGACGGGTCAGCTGCGTTCCGTCGAAATTGACGCTGAACAATTGCCGATAGTACGGATCCTTGCCCGCGTCCATGCCGCTGGCGCTAAACCAGATGCGACGTTGGGCATCGTCTACGCGCAATACGTCGCGCACCACCCAGTCGCCTCGGGTGATTTGTTTTTTGACTTCGCCGGTGGTGCCGTCAAACAGGTAAAGGTGACGCCAGCCATCACGTTCGGATATCCAGACCACCTCTTTGTCTAGTCTATCGACCTCGTGGGCAAACATCCGATCAGCATAGACAAAGGTGCTGGCCGATTCGTCCACCGCTACGTGCGCCTGACCATTGACCGCCTCCACCGCCACCAGGCGCACGTGTTGGAAGCCACGCTGGACATACTGAAAGCTAAAACTGGCGCCGTCGGTGCGCCATTTGATCGGCGAAAGCGAATATGGGCTGGCGAATAGAGTGTCGTCGATCTCACGGCGCTCGCCATAGGTCCCGAACAACACTGGCCGCTCAATATCCACGGCGTTTCCCGGCTTGGGATACAGCTGAGTTTTCAGCTTCGGCTGCACCTGCAGCGCCGGGGGTGGTTGTCGACCGCCACTCGCAGGTCGCGCACCACACCCAATCCACGCGGACGCCCCGCGTCTTCAGGCACCGCTGCGCAAACATAGTCGGCCAGCGTGCAGCGCCAGCTGGCATCGTCGTACTCGCCGTGAAATTGGATAGCGCCGTAGCGTTGTTCCCCTGCGGCGATGTAGTCGAATTGCGCAAACGGCAGCCGTTGTGGCGCAACCGCTGTGCCGCTGACCCTGGACAGCGCGCGTGCCAGCCGCACCGCGTCGAACGCTGGCTCGGCAGCACCACCTGCTGGATCGCCCAGCAGGAAGGCCAAGCCCCCCTCTACGGTTTTGCGATAGTAGAAGCGTCCGTCATCGCGCCACTGCGCCGGGAACGCAACGTTGCGAGTCAGCCCGACCCAGGCCTCACGCAAGCCGAGCGAACGCGCGTAATCGGCCGGCGCTGGCGCGGCACTGGCGGCGCCGCAACAGACCAGCAAGACCAGCACCATCATTTTTTTCATCACCCCGTCCTGTCCTGCTCCCCGGCCGCGCTCATTCGTCGCCCTCTTCCAGCGCCAGCTCATCGCTACGCAAACCGCTGCGCGCGGCCCAGTGGTAAATCATGAACGCCACCAGCGCGACCGCCAGCGAATCCCATGGCTGCACGATCACGCCAATACCGCCAAAGGTGCCCAGGTAGGACACCGCTAGTACCAGTACATAAAACACGATCAGCCAAAGCGAGCATTGCACCTGGCGTCGCAACCACGCGCGACCGTTGCGGTCGGGCAGCTTGTAAAGCACGTAGACCACGAACATCGCCACCTGTAGACCCAACAACCACGACAGTGTTTGCCATTTTGACCAGTACACGATCAGGGCGGCGACCACGAACGACAGCGGACCGATCACGCTCAGGGCGCTCACCCGGAACGGACGTGGTAAGTCGGGGGCACTACGCCGCAGCGCCGCCACCGTGATCGGCGCGGCTGCATAGCTGAGCACCAGCGCCGCCGAGACCACCCCGATCAGCTTCTCCCATGAAGGGAACGGCAGCGTCCAGAACACCGCCAGCGCCAAGCTCAGCCACAGCGCCGGGCGTGGGATGCCCGATCCAGCATCGATCCGGGTCAGTAGCGGCAAGAATCCGCCGCTGCGCGCCCAGCCATAAATCACCCGTGGCGTGGCGTTCATATAGATATTGCCAGTACCACTGGGCGACACAATCGCATCGCACACCACCATCGTCGCCAACCAGCCCAGCCCGAGTGCCAGTGCGATATCCCGGTACGGCAGCGCGTATTGCCGGTCGATGCTGGCCCAACCCGCACTGAGTTGCAGCAGCGGAACCGCCCCCAGAAATGCCAATTGCAGCAACACGTAAATTACCGTGGACACCGCAACCGACAAGATCAGGGCGATCGGGATCGTGCGCTGCGGCTGTCGTACCTCGCTGGCCACCGACACGATCGGGGTCAATCCCAGGTAGGCAAAAATCACGCCTCCGGCGGAGATGGCCGCCTGTACGCCGGCCGCACCGAACGGGGCAAATCCATGCACCCGCATGTTGCCGCCGTTGAAATGCACCAGCAGCATTACCACCACCAGTGTCGGCACCAGAAACTTGAACACGCTGACCACGTTGTTGGCGATCGCAAAGCTCTTGACGCTGAAATAATTCAGCAGAAAGAACAGCACCAGCAGCGCCAACTGCAACAGCCACCCACTCACACTGGCCTCGCCACTGTCGGGCTTGTTCAACATCGGAAACCAGGCCGCTGCGTACTGTCGACTCGCCACCGCTTCGATTGCGATCAAACTCGAGAACGCGATCAGGGTGATGAAGCCCATCAGTGACCCTAATAACGGGCCATGCGAGTACTCCGGATAGCGCACTACGCCGCCGGCACGCGGCAGCGCTGCACCCAATTCGCAGTAAACCAGACCAAGTAAAAACACCGCTACGCCGCCGAATACCCACGATATGATGCCGGCCGGTCCGGCCATACCGGCTACGTGACTGGCGGCGAACAGCCAGCCGGAGCCGAAAATTGAGCCCAGTCCGATGAAAGTCAGGTCCGTCAGGCTGAGGCTCTTATGAAACTTGCCTTGTGCTGCCATGGCGTTCTCCTAGTGGAATACACAGGTGTTCTACGTTGGCTTGCATGGATTCGCTTTGGCCGGCGTGCGGCGACGTGTTCGCTATCGTCAACGCGTCGAATCCGTCGAGGTCCCCCAAGGCGACTGGCCACCGCTGGCGATGAAGCGATCGACGTTCTGCTCCAGTACCGGCAGCGGTACTGAGCCGCTGGCCAGCACCGCGTCGTGGAAGGTGCGGATGTCGAAGTTAGTACCCAGTGCATGCTCGGCCTTAGCACGCAGGCCAATAATCTTCAGCTCGCCCAGGTAGTAGCTCAATGCCTGGCCCGGCCAGGCGATGTAGCGGTCGACCTCGGTGGTGATTTCGTGCTCGCTCAGTGCGGCGTTGTCACGCAGGTAGGCCAGCGCCTGCTCACGGTTCCATCCCTTGTGGTGTATCCCCGTGTCGATCACCAGCCGCGCGGCCCGCCACATCTGGTAGGTCAGATAACCAAAGCGCTCGTACGGGGTGGTGTACATACCCATTTCCTGACCCAGATACTCGCAATACAGCGCCCAACCCTCACCGTAGGCCGACAAATAACTGTAACGGCGGAAATCAGGCAGCTCCGTGGCCTCGGCCGCCAATGACATCTGCAGCGAGTGGCCCGGCGAAGACTCATGCAGAGTCAGCGCCGGCAGTACATACAGCGGTCGCGATGGCAGGTTATAGGTATTGAGCCAATAGGTATCCGTCCCACCACGGCCGCCGGTGTAGAACGGCGCCAGATCCTCCGGTACCGGTTTGATCGTGAAGCGTTGGCGCGGCACCCGGCCGAAGAATTTTCCCAGGTTGCCATCCATCACCTTGGCGATCCAGGCCGCATGTTCGAGCAGCTGCTGTGGCGTTTTGGCGTAGAACTGCGGGTCGGTACGCAAGAACGTCAGGAATTCCGCAAAGCTGCCCTTGAAACCGACCTCGTCCATCACCTGCTGCATCTGCACGCGCAGCCGTGCGACCTCGCGTAGCCCCAGCTGATGAATCTGCTCGGGCTCGATGTCTTCGGTGACGAACTCACGAATCTGCGCACGGTAGTACGCCTGCCCATCTGGTAGTTGCTCCGCCGCCAGCGTCGTGCGTGCCTTCGGCAAGTACTCCTCGCGCATAAACGTGAGCAAGCCGGCATAGGCCCGCACCACGCTGCGCCGGATCGCGGCCAGCGCCTGCTGCCGTAGCTGGACCTGTTGCACAGCCGGGATCGACGCCGGCATGGACTTGAACGGGGTATAGAACAGGTTGGCCTCAGCGCTGGCCTGAGCAACGTCGGCAATCGATTGATCACGGCCGTTCAGGACCACGCGCGGCTGGCTGAAGCCACGCGCCAGTCCGGCGCGCATGTTGGCGATCTGCTCATTGAAATAACGTGGAATGTCGTCAAGCAACCCAAGGTAGCGGCGGTAGTCCTCGACGCTGCTGAAACTGCCGCGCGCAATAAAGCCCAGATCGGTCCAGAACGCGGTGTCGCTATTGAATGGCATTTCCCAGGCGCGAAAACGCTGCTGATCCAGCAGCGTGGCGATCTGGTTGCGGTAAACCGCATAGTCCACCCGTGTCGAAGGGTCTAACGCGTCTCGATCAAGCCCATCGAGCGCGCCCATCACTTGCTGCCAGTAAGCCGTCCGCGCCTGCTGAGTAGCCGGATCGACTCTGGGCAGGTGGTCCACTGAGACACTCGGACCGTTTTCGTCACCGGCCCCTGCCAGCTGGGCCTGACGCCAGCTCCACTCACGTTGGTACAGCGCCTTGAAACGCTCAACAGCCTGATGGGTTGTGGAAGCGGCTGCGACCGTCCCGATCCCATTCGTCCCGATGGACGCCGCGCGAACCGTTGTCGGCGCAAAAGCCACGACCACCGTGGCAAACGCGATCATCGCGGCGGGAACAACGTACGGGCGGCTCATACTTTGGCTTTCTCCTGGAGGGGAGCACTCGGCAGCGCCCCAGCCTTGACCTGGTCGATCCATGTATCGATACGCGCATCGAGCAGATCCAGCGGCATCGCACCGCCGGCTAGGATCGCGTCGTGAAATGCACGAATGTCGAACTTCGCGCCGAGCTCCCGTTCAGCCCTGGAGCGCAACGCCAGGATCTCAAGCTGGCCGATCTTGTAGCCCAGTGCCTGGCCAGGCCACACCACATAGCGATCGGTCTCAGCCTGGATGCTCGGCTCGTCGTCGGACGGATGCGCGTGGAAGAAATCCACCATCTGCTGACGGGTCCAACGCTTGTAATGCACGCCAGTGTCGAGCACCAACCGATTAGCGCGCAGCAACTCCCCGCATAGCCGGCCGTAATCGCTATAGGGGTCTTTGAAGAAGCCAACCTCCTTACCCAGCCGCTCGGCGTACAGTGCCCAGCCTTCGATGTAGGCGTTGTAGCTGGCCTGCTGACGGAACGGCGGCAGAGACAGGGTTTGTGCGAGCGAGATCTGCAGGTGGTGCCCCGGCACACCCTCATGGTAGGCGGTGGTTTCAATATTGATCAGGGTCCGTTCGCGGGCGTCGTTGGCATTGACCATCACGATCGCCGGCTTACTGCCGTCTGGAGTGCTCTGCCAATACTCCGCGCCAGGTGCCTCCCGACGGAATGCGGGCATCGCCTGGACCTGCAAGGGCGTCTTGGGCAAGTGCCCAAACAGCTTGGGTAGCTCTGGCTGCATTCCGGCAATGTAGCCACGGTAAAGATTGAGGATCTGTTCGCTATCTTTGGCGAAATGCGATCGGTCGGTGGCCACCGCCTTGCGCAAGTGCGCCAGATCCGGATAGCCAAGTGACGTTGCGATCGCTGTCATCTCACGCTCGATTCGTGCGACCTCCTGCAAGCCAATCTGGTGAATTTGCTCGGGACTCTTGTCACTGGTTGTCTGGGTGTGGATCGCAAACGCATAGCGCTTGTCCCCATCCGGCAGCGACCACACGCCCTCATGCAGACGACCTTGGGCAGCGTATTCGTCCTGCACGAAGGCAGCCAATCTGAGATAGGCCGGGCGCACCTGGTGGTCAATCGCGACGATCATCTGCGCGCGCAGCTGCTTACGTTGCTCGGCATCGGCGACCGCCTTATCCAACTTGGCCAGTGGCGAGGCGAATGGGCTGGCGGCGCCGGGAGCGGCGGCGATCTTTCGGATTTGCGCTGGCAGTTTCTCCAGCAGGTAGCGCGGCTGCACCAATCCATCCCGGACGCCTTGGCGCGAAACCTCGATCACTTGATCGATCAATAACGGCACTGCCTGCAGACGTTTGATCCAGTCCTGGAAGTCGTTGGCGTTTTCGAATGGAAATGCATCCCCATAACCGGCCAGCGCCAGCTGGATGCCGCCGACCGGTTCCAACAACATCTCGTGGTTCTTCAGATCGATTGCGGTCAGCGTGTCCTGTAGCTGGCGCCGCATCATCTGCAGGCTCAGCTGCCGCTGCTCATCGAGTTTTTCGCCTTCGACCGCGTTGAATTTATCAAGAAAGTCGGCGGTGGCCTGGCGCTCGGCCGCCACTGCCGCCAACGAATGGTCGCTCCAGCGGTCGTTGTAACGCCTGTCGCCGATGATGCTGGCAAATTCCGGACTGTGCTCAAGCTGATACTGCCACTGCACGTCGAGCAACTTATCAAAGGTCTGTATGGTCGGGTCCGCAGTGGCAGTGGCGGCCGCACCGGTCTTGGCCGAAACCGACGGCTGCGACGATCCGCAGGCTGATAGCACTACAGCGGCCAGCAGCGAGATAGCAAGGGAGCGGATCAGCACCATCAGCATTCCTTTGTTGTAGAGGTGGCCTCAATCTGGCGAGGCGGTTTAGTCGCAGCGGCGGAAGACCGCATTCAATTCACGCAAACGGCACATCAACCGCTACCGATGGGGGCGTGAACCACTGCGCACCGTCCTCGGTTACATGAAAATGATCCTCTAGGCGCACGCCGAACCGGTCAGGCACCACGATCATCGGTTCATCGCTGGCGCACATACCCGTCTGCAACGCAGCCTGGTTGCCGCGCACCAGATACGGTGCCTCGTGGATGGCCAATCCGCAGCCGTGACCGGTACGATGCGGCAACCCCGGCAAGCGATAATCCGGACCCAATCCGGCCGCTTCGAGTACCCGGCGTGCGGCATTGTCAACGTCCTCACAGACCACGCCCGGGCGTACCGCCGCGAACGCGGCCGCCTGTGCAGCTTGCTCCAGGTCCCAGATCCGCCGCTGCTCATCACTGGCGCGCCCGAAGATCCAGGTTCGCGTGATATCCGAGTGGTAACCCTGCACAGTGCAACCGGTGTCAATCAGCACCAGATCGCCCTCGCCCAGCCGCTGCACCCCTGGAATTCCATGCGGAAACGCGGTGGCATGGCCGTACTGGACGATACAGAAGGTCGAACCATTGTCGGCCCCCAGCGCCCGGTGAGCCTCGTCGATGAAGCGCACCAGCGTGTCAGTGGCCAAGCCTTCACAGGCGATGCCGGCGGCGAGCCGCTGCACCTGCAACGTCATGTCACAGGCCTGCTGCATCAGCGCCAGCTCAGCCGATGACTTGCACATCCGGCAACCATCGACCACCGGCGTGGCATCGATGATAGCCTGCGCCGGCACGTATACGCACAAACCGGTGTGGACCGCGAAGGTTGCGCCCGGATCCAGCGCCAGCGTGCGTGCACCGCGCTCAGCCATCGCCTGCACCACCAGTGCATAGGGATCTTCGTGCTCCTCCCACAGGCGCTTGGCAGCAGAGATCTTCAGTACCGCATCGAGGGAGCCTTCCTCAAATACCGGACAGAAAATCAGCGGATCGCCGTGCGCGGTAACCAGCAGCGCCACCAGTCGCTCGCTAGTGCCCCAGGGCACGCCAGTAAAGTAGCGCAGCGAGCTACCAGCTCCCACCAACAACGCGTCAGCGCCGAGTACGCGTAGGCGTGCCCGGGCGTGCTCGATACGCTGCTGGTACTCGGCCTCATCGATCGCTGGCGCCCGTCGCGTCCATGGCAGCAATTGCGCCTGCGCCTCGGCCAAAGTGAGATGTCCGATCTGCCCACTCATACCAGCCACTCCACGTCCACATCCATATATAGACCACCTTGAGGCTGTGTGGCGCTGCCTCCCACGCAAATAGGCGCCGGGCTATCGACTATGTGCTCGATACGAAGGCACGGCACCGGCGTCCTAGCTGACTCACTGACCGCGAACGACGGAACAACCCATGCGGAGCTGCTCAGCATGGTGCAGAAACGGCTGTCCTTGCTCAGTCTGAGCAACCCGTAATTAGCCAGAAAACCCGATTGCAACAGTGTGTTCATCCCGATCTCGATTACGGACCATTCAACCAGCTCCGACGCGGCAACCGCCTTTACTACCTTTGCAGATCTTCAGCGCGTCGGAACATTCTCGAGAAAATTTTTGCGTCCAAAGCGCGGTGCTTAGGGTTTGGTCGCAATCGCGTTTTCGATCACCTTCAGCACCGCCTCGCGCTCAGCGCCTTCGACCACCAGCCGCGGCGCACGCACCGTTTCGCTGCCCAACCCCACCTTGGCTTGTACCAATTTGATCAGCTGCACAAATTTGGGCACCGTGTCTAATCGCAGCAACGGTAGAAACCAGTTGTACAGCTCCTTAGCTGCTGGATAACCACCATCACGAGCCAACTCGAACAGCTTCACCGACTCGGCCGGATAAGCGTTGACGAGCCCGGCGATCCACCCCTGCGCGCCCACGCCCAGGCCCTCAACAATGGCATCGTCCATGCCGACCAGCAGCACCAGACGCTCGCCCAGCAGCGACTGGATCGCGGCGAAGCGGCGAATCTCACCGGAGGATTCCTTAACCGCCTGCAGGTTGGGGAACGCCGCAGCCAGCTCAGCGATCTGTGCCGGCAGAATGTCGGTGCGGTAGGCCACCGGATTGTTGTAGAGGATGCACGGCAGGTCGGTAGCGCCGAGCACCGCACTGACGTAGGCCTTGGTCTCATGCCAGTCGGAGGTGTAGACGTAGACGGGTAACACCATCAAGCCACCCGCGCCAGCCGCCTTGGCGGCCTGCGCCAACCGCACCGCCTCGGCCGTGGACAGTGCGGCGATACCCGGCACCACCGGCACTCGCTCGCCTACTGCTTTCACCAGCGTCTTGACGATCTCAATCTTCTCCTCAAAAGAGAGTGTGGCGGCCTCACCGAGCGAACCCAGCGGCACGATCGCGGTGCAGCCAGCATCGACCAGCAGCTTGGCGTGCTTGGCCAGAAAGTCGTGATCGACACTGCCATCGGCGTTGAATGGTGTCGTGATGGCGGGCAGGACGCCCTTCCAGAAAGAAGCATTGCTCATGGATGTGTACCTTGCGGATCTTCGGTGAAGGAATCGGCCAGCGCCGCGAGGCGGACCGGGAACAGAGGCGGCCGACGGCCGCCCTCCAGGGTCGGGAGCGGCTCCCACGCCCCCCCAGATCCCTGCAAAAGTTCGGGCTGTGCCAACCCAAGTTCGGCCAGCGCAGTCCCGCAGATGCGCCCCTGGCATGGGCCCATGCCACACCGCGAGGCCAGCTTGGCCTCGCGCCCGTCGGCAAAACCACGCAGCGCACCCAGTGGCACGTCCTCGCACCGGCAGATCAACGTGTCATCCTGAGCCAGCTTGCGCACGCGCGGATCAAGCGCGAAGTGCTCGCGTAGCAGCGCGGCGAACGCGCGCGCGCGCTGGCGCCGGCGCTGCAGCACGGCGGCGGCGGCCCCGGCGCCGGCGGCCAGATGCCCAGCGATCGCACCCTCGACCAACGCGCAGTCGCGCCCACCTATGCCCAGCACCTCGCCAGCGGCATAGACGCCATCCACACTGGTACGCAGCTGCATATCCACTGCAACCTGTGGATGTGCCCCTTCGAATTCCAGACGACAGCCGAGCAGCTGCGCCAACTCAGTGTTCGGGACCAGCCCATAGCCGACCGCAAGCTGGTCGCACGCGATCCGCGCACGCCCCTGCGGACCTTCGATCTCAACCTCGCGCAGAAACGCGTCGCCGTAGGCAGCCACCACTACGCTACTGCTGCAATAAGCCACTTTCATCAAGCGCGCGCGCAGCGCCAGCGCCTGCATCGTCTTGCCCGGCCAGCGTGCCAGCTTCAGCGCGAAACTGGCCAGCGCTCGCGCCGAAGCTTGCTCGTGGATGCCCAGCACCTGCGCGCCATGGCGGCGCAGCGTCACCGCGCTTGCCAGCAGCAGTGGCCCGCTACCCGCAACCAGCACACGCTTGCCAGCCAATGGCCACCCCTGCTTGGCCAGCGCCTGCGCACCACCGGCACCGGTGACGCCCGGCAGGGTCCAGCCCGGAAACGGCAACAGCAGCTCGCGCGCACCAGTCGCCAGCACCAATTTGCGGTAGCTCAAATGCAGTGCTCCGCGCGCGCTGTCGACGAGTAACCTGCCCGGCTGCACCAGCACCACCTGAGTCCGCGACAAAAATTCTACGTTCGCCGCAGCGAGCGCACCGAGCAGATCGCGTGCGTCGGCCGGGGTGCCTTGCTGGACATCGTGCCGCCAAACCTGTCCACCACCACGTGGCAACGCATCCACCACGCCCACGCGCCGCCCGTGCAGTGCCGCTGCCCTAGCCGCCGCCAGTCCGGCCGGACCCGCGCCGACTACCAGCACATCGTAGTGGCGACAGTTGTCAGCCATCGGTGTCCACTCGCATGCCATCGCGCGCCGAGATCATGCAAGCTCGGAGTTGAGCCACCCCATCAATACGCACCCGGCACTCGAAACACACCCCCATGCCGCACAGTGGCGCACGCAGCTGACCACCGCGCGAACGCCTGAATCCCGGCGCGCCAGGCGCGGCGGCCAGGGCTACTGCGGCGGCGACGCTGGCCCCGGCCGGCACTTCCACAGGCCGCCCATCCACCTGCAAGCATAAACGCGCGCTCATGCCGCGTGCTTCCCGAGCATGCGTCCCGGTGCATATGCAGCCATGTCCAGCGCCGGGACATCACCACTGAGAAGATCTGCCAGCAACCGCGCACTACCCAGCGCGGTAGTCACGCCCAGGCCCTCGTGCCCGCCAGCGACCCAAACGCCCTCACGCCCTGGCACCGCCCCCAGATATGGACGGCCATCTGGCGTGGCCGGGCGGAACCCACTCCAGACCCGAATGGCCTGTAACTGGCGCAGTAC
>Cebus_capucinus_imitator_PRJNA485217_SSR047__coassemble_1300_pt1 | contig 16769 bp, 17 predicted proteins | sample Cebus_capucinus_imitator_PRJNA485217_SSR047__metabat2_high_PE_004 | metagenome-assembled genome bin Cebus_capucinus_imitator_PRJNA485217_SSR047
GCGCGCTTACATCTACGCGGTGGAGCAGGTCGGCGAGAACGACCGCGACCTCAAGCAGGCGCTCGGTACGCCGTTAGTGGTTTCGATCAAGGCGAACCATTGTCCGGAACTGTTGTCTAGGGCCGCGTTCAACTTCGATGACGGCTGCGAGGTGGCGTCGCTGGGCGAACTGCGCCTGCGCTCGGGTACGCGCCGAAAGATCTACATCAACACGCCGGCCTATACCAGGAGGATGGTCGAAGTCGCATCGCGTTACGACGCCGTCTTCATCATCGATCACATCGCCCAACTCGACATCATCGGCGAGGTCAAGGGCAATCGCGCGTTCAAGAACAGCGTGTTGTTGAGATTGAATTTCGATACGGCGCGCGACGAGAGCGCGCAGCCGAAAGATCATTTCGGAATGGATGCCAAGAGTTTGTTCGAGGCGGCGGCTAAAGCCCGCGACTTGGGAGTGAAGGTCGCCGGTCTGCATGTGTTCTGCGGCTCGAACGGCTTCGTTGGCAAGTCAGGGGCGTGCGTGGAGATCGTCGAAAAACTTTACGACGCGGTGGCCGGAATCTTGGGCTATCCGCTGGAAGTGATCAATCTCGGTGGCGGAATCTCCTCCGATTGGCGGGAGAAGAATATCGATTTCACCAGTTATCGGGCCTCGTTGGAGCCGCTCAAGTGCAAGGCGGAGGTGATCCACGAATCCGGCCGGGCGATCTTTGGCTCGGCCGGCTATTTCGTCACCGAGGTGGTTAGCGTGAAGAAAATCAGCGCCAAGCGTTACATCGTCTGCGACGGCGGTATGGCACAGAACTTCCTGCTGGCCAAGACCGAGCAGGTCATCCGCAAGTATGACCGGCCGATGTTGGTGGGTGCGCGTGGCGCCGATACGCCGCAGGACTACGTCTTCGTCGGCGCTTCGTGCAACCGCGATGACTTGATCGGCGAATACAAGGCCTGTCCGTATGAGATTCAACCCGGGGACCGGATCGTATTCGGCTATTGCGGGGCCTACAACGCGCTGTACACGGTGAACAAGTTCCTGGCGCTGAAGGATTACGGCGAATACGTCATCTGAACGATGCGCGGGACGCGAGCTCCGCGTTCCGCATCCAAGCGAAGTGCAAAGCAAGCGTCAATCTAGCGAGAACGGAGCATCATGCAGTTGGATCAAAGCATCATCGCGGGCTTGTCGAGCCTTGGCGAAGTCACGGACTACCTCAAGCGGGTGGTCCGGGCAGGCGTCTTGGCGACGATCGACACGCAAATGATCATCGACGACAGCGACTATCTCGCCGTCGAGCAGGGCAAGTCCTTGCCGGATGGAGCGCGCGCGCGGTTCGGCCCGCTCGAGGAACGCATCGAGCGGACTCAGGCGGTCATCGCTGAGCAGGGCTTCGGTAACGGTAACTTCCATGCCTTGGTACGAGATTTCGGCGGTCTGCTGTTCGGCATGATAGTCAGTCCCGAGCAACAGGCGGAAGTCGCATCCTGGCATGAGAACGGGACCGCTCAGTTCGGCGGTTTCCTGATGGCCGATGCCGGCGGCAGTTCGATCCAGCAATGGAACACCGTCTTCAGTAGCGACGGCGACATGCTGCAGTTGCAGGTCGACAAGGTTTGGATTATCGAGGGCCATCGCCTGGAATACGGTTCGGTCGCTTCTGCGTCGGCGCAAAAGCTGTTTCCGACCTTGATCCTGATTCCGCCGGAACAATTCGCCGAACTCAAGAAAACCCCGAACGGCGCGCCATTCCTCGACGGCGCGCTGCAGTTGGGCAATGTCAGCGGCAAGATCGCGGTGCCGAAGTCGCGCATGCTCACCGGCGGCGGTCTGGCCTCGACGTCGGTGTTTCTGTCGAAGGCGCGGCCGCGCTTCGTCCGCGCGTTGATGGCGCATGTGCGATGGCTCGACGCCAGCGGCAGGATTGCGCTGTCGCCATCGCAGCGCGAGGCCTCCGCGGCGCTGCAGGCGATCGCCACGGCCTGTTACCACGGACTGGTAGAGAGAAAGCCGAGCCTGCCGATGGCGATGGCGATCAAGTTCGCTTCCAATCGATTGCTGTTGGATCTGGTCGCCACCGAAGCGGCGGCCGATCCGGGCGTTCAGCGCGACCTGTTGGCTTTTAGCCGTATGGAAGGCAGTTCCTATCGTTGCCTGTTTGAGATTTACAGCAAGGTCAAGGTGCACTGACATGCCCAGCTTGACGATCAGGACCATAGAGATCCACGGCAGCTCGTTCCTGAGCGGGCTGGGGTCGGATGAGTTCGTCGATCGCCTGGCCGAGAAACTCAGCGGATTCGTTGAGCGCGCTACCGGCTCCGGGTGCGATGGTGGGTTCTCGCACTATGTGTGCAGTTCGACCCTCGACATCACTTGTTCCGCTGGTTGGTTCGAGCCGCTGGAGCTGATCCGCAAAGTCTACGATGTGTCCGGTTTGCGTTGCGCCTATTCCAATGCGATGCAATGCGCGACCTGGGGGTTTCTGGTTCGCCAGCATCTGGCGCATAAATCAGACGTGCGGAACATCCTGATTTCGGTGGTGGACGCGAATCCGCTCGGTATGCGCTTCTGGGAGAACAATATCGCTTGGGGCAGGACCGGTCATCGAGTCACGTTGGTACACCTGCAGGTTCCGCAGCGCGCCGACGCCGACGCTGGCGAAGGCGAGTGGGAACCTCCGGTTGGCGCCGTCAGTATCGGCAAGTGCAATCCCGCCACGGTGCTTTACGATTACGCGTTGGAAATACAGAGAGCGATGGCGCGCCACCCGGATCACATCCTGGCGATTCCTTATTTTGAGGAAAAGATGCGCAAGGGCCTCAAACGAAACATGGGAGGCTATGCCTATCTGCCCGATCTGTACGAGGAGTTCGGACACCTATGTGGTTCCGATCCGTGGATGTCGATCGCCCGCGACTTCAGCCATGCTGGAGCCGCAGGCAAGTGCTACCTGGCATCGTCTTTCGCCTCGGAAGGATACTGCTGCTTTCTATCCGCGGCGACCGACGCGCAGTCAAGAATCAGTATCGAAGGTCAGGCATGAACATGGTAAGGCAAGGGTTTCAGGGGCGATTGGAGGTCGGTAAGCGTCGGCGCGAAATCATTCCGGCGCTGCTGGGCAACGCCTTGTTCACCGAGGACGAACTGCATATCCCACTACAACTTCGTTTCAACGAGAAATTGCCGCTGGTGATCTCGTTCTACGAGTACTACCGCTTTCTGGATCGCCTGGTCGATACGGTGCTGCGGCAGAACATTGCGCCGCTGGTGCTGGTGCGGGTGAAGATGCCGGCGGTAATCGCACTTCCGGCCAGCCTGTTGGACGCACGGGTCGCCATTTTCTACGACCTCGCGGTGGAAAGCGAAGAGCTCAGCGCACGCGGTACTGACCATCTATGTGTGGATGCGAATTTCAAGCTCTATTCGTGGTCGGCCGGCGACAACGAGTTCGCGGTTCGCTGGCTCAGTCCCAGTGGACGTTGGTTGGGTGACGATGCGCTGGAGAAAATCAGCGAGGTAATCGACACGTTGCCAGCAAATTTTGAATACTTCGCCGATGCCAAGGTAGGGAGCACTGACACATGCTCGCTTTGAACGGCGTCAGTAAGGAATACGGAAGCGGGCAGGTGCGTTCGTTCGCGGTGCGCGATGTCGATCTGCGGATCGAACGCGGCGAACTGGTTTGTCTGGCAGGCAAGAGCGGCAGCGGTAAGAGCACCCTGCTCGGGATTCTCGGGTTGATCAACGTGCCGACCTCGGGCGAAGTGATTTTCGACGAACTTCGCTTGAATGGCGCGTCAGACGCCGAACTGGCGATGATCCGGCGACAAAAGATCGGAATCATCTTCCAACAGTTCAATCTGCACCCGGCGCTGACCGCGGTGGAGAACGTGATGTATCCGCTGTACATGCTCCGCGACGGGCAGGCGCGGGAAAAGGCGCTGCAGGCGCTGGCCGAGGTCAGCATGGATGCCTTCGCCCAGCGCAAGCCAAAGCAGCTCTCCGGCGGACAGATGCAACGGGTGTCGATCGCGCGCGCGTTCGCCAAGAACCCCGAACTAATCATCGCCGACGAGCCGACCGCGAATCTGGATGCCGAGAATACCCAGATCGTCTATCAGATGCTGCAACGCTTGAACCGCGAGAAGGGCGTCACTGTGGTCATCGCCACGCACGACCGCGATTTCTCCGATAGCTGCGTTCGCAGGATCGACATACACGACGGAAAAATTCTTTAAGATCCCATGGTGGCTTTCATGTTCAAGTTCTCTCGCTCGACGCTTATCGCATCGATCCTCGCATCGGCCATCGCGTTGGTCGGTTCCGGGTGCGGCAAGCCTGCCGATGGCGACGCGACGCAGGCGAAGGTCGATATCGCCGGCGAGCTCGACGAAAGTTCCTACAAGCAGGCGGCGGCGAAAGTACTCGCCGATAACCGTCGGGCTTCGGCCGACGCGGCGCTGACTGAGGATCGTCTCGATGCCGAGGTGGGCAGGGTCGAAGCGCTGATCGCGCTCGCCGACAAGCTGGACGTGGACAAGGTCAGGCTCGACGACGCCGAGCTGACCTCGACGCTGGGCATGCTGTACGTGCGCAAGGCGGCATTCCATGTCGACAGCGCGCAGCAGGCCGGCATCTACTCGGCTAAGGGATTCCGCTACCTGGACCGAGCGGTCGCCAAGTACCCGGACAACATCACCGCGCGGCTCAACCGTGGTTTTACTTCGGCGAAGGTTCCCGAGTTCATGAATAAATCCGCCGTCGCCCGCGACGATCTGAGCTTCGTCGCGCAGAGGCCGGAGTTCGCTGCGTTGCCGCCGGACCTGCAGGCGAAGGTGGGCTCGACACTGCAGGAAATCGAACAGCGCCTGGCGAAATCGGCGGCTCGGCCGTGACACGTGCGGTCGCTACCGCAACGGATCTTTGACATGCACTTTATGTTCTTCGCCAAACTGATCCTGCTCAATGTCTTCCGCGATTGGCGTAAGAACATGATTGCCTGCGTGGCCATTCTGGTCGGCACCGTGAGCTTGATTCTGTTCGGTGGCTACATCGCCCAGATCTACCAGGGCATCCGTCTGGGCAGCATCTATTCGCAGTTGGGCCACTACCAGGTGTTCTCCACCGCGCAGTCGCAGGACGTCTATGCCAAGAGCGTGCTTGATGCCGCCAGCGCGGCGCGGATCGAGAAAGACCTTGTGGCCCTGGACGAGGTGCAACTGGTCAGCCGGCGCATCGAGGCACAGGGGCTGGTTTCGTTCGGCAACAAGTCGGTCGGCGTGCTGGCCTATGGCGTGGAAGCCGACAAGGATGCGCAGATCAGCCGGGCGGTGAAGGTCGTTCAAGGCTCGGGACTGTTCTCCGAGACGCCCAACGGGGCGCTGGTCGGTCGCGAGCTAATGGAGGAACTGGGGGCGAAACTCGGAGACGTCGTCACCATCCTGGTGACCACCTCGGAAGGCGCCATCAACGCCGTGGATGTGGAAATCACTGGGGTGATGGACACCGGCGCCAAAGAACTGAACAAGCGTTTCATCAAGATCAACCTGGCGCGCATGCAGGAAGCGCTTTGCTCGCAGGCTGTGACCAACCTGGTGGTGCTGCTCGACGAAAGCCGGCAAACGCCGGAGACCGATTCCAGGGTGCATGCGGCGGTGGCGAAGGCGGGCGGAAAGGCTGAGGTCAAGTATTGGTCGCAGATGTCCGATCAGTACCACCAGATCGTGACCATGTTCGACAACATTTTCGGTTTCGTGACCGTGCTCGTTGTCATCATCATCCTCGCCGCCATCTTCAACACCATGACGATGGCGGTGATGGAGCGGGTTTCGGAACTGTCGACCATCCGCGCGCTCGGCGCTTCTCGTAGCAACTTGCTGGTGATGGTGCTGGCGGAGAGCGTCGTGGTAGGGATGCTCGCGGCGGCCCTTGGCCTGGCCTGCGGCGCCAGTATAGCGCTGGCGATCAACTTCGCCGATATCCAGATGCCGACGCCGCCGGGTTCGACGTTCTCGTACCCGTTGCGCATTCTCCTCGACCGCAACATTCTTCTGCTGCCCGCGGCGTTGTCGCTGATCGCGACGCTGGTGGGCGGGTTCTTCCCGGCCTACCGCGCGGGTCGGTTGCCGATCAACGAAGCCATGCAGCGCTGACAGGACTACTAATGAAACCCATCATGCAAGTGTTTATCGCTCTGGCATTGTCGGCTTGGCAGGTAGGTGCGTGCATGGCCGCGTCGCCGGTGGCCGCGCCGCAGGCCGCGACCTCGGATCTGAGCGTGCAGGCGACGACGCGGATCCTCGGTGAGATGGAGTATCTGCGCGGATTCAAGGGCACCGGTTTCAACTTCAGTGCCGAAGTCGTTACCGTCGAGAACGGGGCTATGTCCGAGCAGCACCAGCTGGACGTCAAGATTAGCGACAAGGGCTATGCCCTGATCGAGGTGCTTGGACCTAAGAATCAGCGCGGCCGCCGCACGCTGATGCGCGATCGCGACCTGTGGCTGTACCTGCCGAGCAGCGCGAACGTCATCCGCATCGCGCCGCTGCAACGGGTGTTCGGTTCGGCGTCGATCGCCGACGTACTCAATGTGTCCTACCTTAACGGCTACACGGTCCAATCCAGCCGCAAGTCTGCGGACGGGAAGTCGATGCAGCTGAGCCTCAAAGCCAAGGATGCTGGCGCTACATACGCGCGCATCGACCTGGACTACGACCTCGCTAGCGACCGGCCGGTCGAGAGTCGGCATTACACCGCTTCCGAACGTCTGCTCAAGACCATCCAATACAAGGCGTTTCGCGATTACGCCGGCACCGCGAAGGTGGAGAAAATCGTGATCATCGACGCGCTGCGCAAGTCGAGCGCGGTGTGGATGAGGATGGGCGAATACGCGAAGGCGAGCTATCCGGATTCGATGTTCACCAAGACTGCGTTGTCGAGGAAGTGAGGATGAGCGATGGACCTGTGCGAGACCGAATCCGCGCGCCTCATCGATGGGTTGGCGCAAGCGCCGCCGTTCCGGTTCGTGGACCGCGTGCATTACCTGGAGGCGGGCCGAGTGGTGACCGAACTGCGGGAACACCCAATGCCGGGTCGCTTCGTCGATGCGGTGCGAGTGGACACCTATGCGGTGCTGGAGTTCGCGGCCCAGTCATCGGGTCTGATTCTGCGCGACCGCAAGAAGCAGGGCGGGCGCGGGGTGATCGCCTCCTTCCGCGGCGTTGAGCGCAAGACAGCCGAGGAATTGCGCTTGCCGCTGCGCCTGGAATCGAGGCTGGTGGATGAGCGCTGGAGCTTGTACGAGTTCGAATTCCAGGTGCATTCGCAAGCCGAACTCGCCATGGTGGGAAGTATTGGGATCGTCATTGGACGCTGACATGGAACTTATCGATCTGGATTCATATCTCAGGCAAGCCGCGCCCTTCCGTTTCGTCGACGAACTCGGGTTCAGCGACGAGGACGGCGTGATCCGCTCATCCTACCGCTACGTCGGCGATGAGAGCTTCTTCGCCGGGCATTTCCCCAATGAGCCGATCGTGCCGGGGGTGATCCTGGTGGAGAGCATGGCGCAGTCATGCCGCGCCTGGCTCAACTGGCGCCTAGGGCGGAAGGCGAGTGGATTCATCGCCTCGATCGAGCGCGTCAAGCTTATCAAACCGGTGCATCCGGGCGATGTCGTGGAGATGGAGGCGCGACCGCTGAGCGTGCTGGAGGAAGACGCGACCTCGTCGCGATTCTGCCGCTTTTCGTGTCTGTCCCGCTGCGGCGACGAGGAAGTGGCAAAGGTCAGCGTGACGCTCTACCAGGACGTTTAAGGCGGCGGCCAGCGACGGTTTCCGCAAACGCCGGTCGGGCGTAGCGAACGCCTGTCGTAGTGAACTCAACGAAAAACAAGAGAGAAGATCATTGACATCGAACGCGCCGAAATCTTGCATTATCTGGTCAATTCCCTGTTGCTCGAACGCCTGGAGCTCGCCGACGTGGGCTACGGCCCGGACGATTTTTCCGAGGACACTGTGCTGCTGGGCAAGGACGGGGTGAATCTGGACTCGGTGGACGCGCTGGACCTGCTGGTGGGCATCGAGAAGAAGTATCAGCTCGATCCGATCGAGATCAACGGCGATTTCATCGAGGAGAACTGCGCGACGATCGCGTGTCTGATCGACATGGTGCAGTCGCGCAGGAAGATCGCGGCCTGACCGCGCCGGCTCAGGGGGAGGTGGATGTCTAACTTGATCATCAACGGCGCCGGGCCGATCGCCGCGGCGCTGACCGCTCGATTTCAGGCGCAGGCGGGCGAGGTCCGCGCGCTCTGTCTTCCCGAAGGCGCTCACGACACGGATGAGGTCAAGGCCCACTTTGAGGCCTTCGCCGCGTCAGGCGGAAGCTATGCCAACATCTACATCGATCTGACCGAAGGCTTCGACGAAGGCAAGGAATTCCAGGCCGACGCCGAGGCGGCGGGCATCACGTTGGAGCGGCGGCTCAAGCAAACGCTCAAGGCGCTCAAGTACGGTGCACAGCACATGGTCCGAGCTGACGGCGGACGCATCTGGGTATTGTGTTTCGATCACAGCGTCAGCTTCAGCGTCGATGCGCCGTGCAATCCGGTCACCAACCACGCGGCGATGGCGGCGGTGCAGTGCCTGGCGAAGGAAGTCGCGCATTTTGACGTGCAGGTCAACACTTTCATGATCCATCCGACCAGCGAAACCGTCGATCCGCGCCTATGGCGGCAGGCCCGCGACCACCTGCATGTGTATCGGCTCAAGTACAAACCGCAGTCGGCCGAACAAGTATCGGAGCTGCTGCACATGTATGCGGGGCTCGAACATTTCTCCACGACCGGCGGGGTGATTCCGGTCGGCAGCGGGATCGCCGTATGCAACATTTGAAGGACTGCATGAACGCCATCATCGTTACCGGCGGTACGCGCGGGATCGGCTGGGCCATTGTCGGCGCGCTCGCCGAAAGGCTGCTGGCGCAGGATGCCGATCTCGGACCCGCGCGCCTGATCGTTACCTACCGCAGCGACACGGTCCGGGCCGATGTGCTAGCCGGCGAACTGCGCGAACACGGAGTCGCCGCCGATGTGCTGGCGATGGACCTGGGCTCGCCGTCGTCGATCGACGCTTTCGTCGGTCGCGTGCGCGAGTCCTGCAACGGCGTGCGCGCCCTGATCAACAACGCCGGCGCGACCTACGACGGCTCGTTTCTGTCGATGCCTGACGATGGTGTCGATCAACTGATCGAATCCAATTTGTCCGGAACCATCCGCTTGACCGAGGCGTTGCTTCCGCTGCTGCGCGCGGTCAAGCCCGCCGCGGTGGTGTCGATAGCCTCGGCCGCCGGGGTTTACGGCAAGGCAGGCCAAGTACCGTACGCGACGACCAAGGGCGGATTGATCGGCTATACGCAGCTGCTGGCTCGGCGTTGCGTCGGCCAGGATGTTTTCGTCAATGCGGTCGCGCCGGGGTTCATCGCCACCGACATGGTCGCCGCGCTCGATCCGGTCATGTACGAACCGATTCTGCACAACGCCGCGCTGGGGACAATGGGCGCCCCGCGCGACGTCGCTCACGTGGTCTGTGGGTTGCTCAAACCAGGCTATGTGCAGGCGACGACTATCAAGGTAGATGGCGGACATTTGCGCTGAGGATGGCCGAACATGGAAGAGCAAGTATTTAACGATCAGATCATCGTGGTGTCCGGGTTAGGGCTGTTCGCTCCGCTCGGCGATAACGCCGATGCCGTATGCGACGCCGTTCTCGATGGCAAGAGCTCCATCGCGCCGTCGCTCAATATCGACCAAAGCCAGCTGCACAGTTTGACTTCCGAATTCCGCGACACAGAACGTTTCGGTCTGCCCGAGTCGCTGACCGTGCGTACCGACCGCGGCCTCTGGTTCGCGATCAAGGCACTCGATGAAGCGATGGTCAGCGCGGGATTGAATCCGTCGGATCTAGATGCGGCGCGCACCGCGGTGGTGGTCGGTACGTCTCATAGTGGTATCCAGCACTGCGAGAAGATCCTCAAGTCGGCGTGGAAAGGCGATACTGGTGCGATCGTTCCAAACGATTTTTTCGCCACGCTGACTGATCACGTCGCCACCGTCGTGTGCGAGTGGTTGGGGCTGACCTGCGTCAAGGCCACTATTTCCTCCGCGTGCTCGTCGAGCAACACCGCGATCGGTTACGGTCGCGACCTGTTGCTGACCGGCGAGGCTGAACGCGTCATCGTGATCGGCACGGACACGATCTCGGAAACCATCGTGGCCGGATTCAACAGCCTGAAAGTGATGAGCAACGCGCCGGCGGCGCCGTTCTCCAACCCGTCGGGCATCAGCTTGGGCGAGGGCGCGGGCGTGCTGATCCTCGAGAGCTTGGAGCGCTTGCGCGCTCGCGGAAGCGCAGCCCTCCAGCGCGGCGAAGTGCTTGGTTATGCCTTATCCTCGGATGCTTTCCACCCGACCTCGGTCGACGAGAACGGCGAGGGCATCGACTCGGCGATTACCCATGCCTTGGTCAGTGCCGGCATCGCCGCGGACGATGTCGAGTACATTTCCGCCCATGGTACCGGCACCGACAGCAATGACGTTCCCGAATCGGTCGCGATCGCGCGACTGTTTGGCGAGCACGTCAAGATCGCCAGCGTCAAATCCAGTGTCGGCCACACGCTCGGCGCTAGCGGGGCGGTAGAGCTGATCGTAAGCCTGGTCTGCGCCGAGCGCGGCTGCTACGCGCCTAACAATCATTTCACCGGTGTGCGCGAGGGCTGCGCTGCGCTGGATTACGTGCACGGAGCGCAGACGCCGGAGCCGACGCCGATCAACACCCTGTTGTGCAACAACTACGGCTTCGGCGGCAATAACTCCTCGCTGGTGCTGTCGCGTCAGGCCGGTCGCTTCGTCAAGAAGCCGCTGGCGCGCCGCAAAGTGTTCGTCAGCGGCTACGGCAACTACACCGCGCATTGCGAAGGCCAGGGTGACTGGGTCGATCGTATCGGCGAGGGGGTCGCACCGTCGCGCAATCACGACGCCCACGAGACTTACATCGGCCAGACCGCCGCGCCGGACGGCGACAAGAGCAGCCAACGCCGCAGTTCGCCGAGCATCCAGTTCGCCGTACAGGCGATGGAGAAGACCATCCTCGGTTTCGGCCTGCAGGCGGTCGTCACGGAAAAGCGCTACGAGACCGGCCTGGTGTCGGGGCTGTTGCACGGCGCGCAAAAGGCGGTCGAGAAGTACATGTTCTCGGTCTACGAGGACGGGTTGCGCTATGCGCGGTCGATACTGTTTCCGTTGACCACGCTCAACGCCGCTGCCGGCGAGGTCTCGATCAAGTTCGGCATCAAGGGATTCAACACCACGCTGTGCGGACCGGTCGGAGCGATGAAGTTCGCCTACGACGCGGTCCGGCTGGGTCATCAGGAACGCATGTTTGATCTGTCCAGCGATGAGCTTACGCCTCTGCTGGTCGACCTGTGTGCGCGTTTCGGTGTGCTCGGCAAGTTCTCCGGAACCCGGATGGGCACTGGCTTCTATCTCAACGACGGCGCCAGTGTGACGGTGTTGGAGTCGGAATCCGGCATCGTCGGGCGCGGCGGCACGAAATTGACCGAAGTGCTGGCGTTCCGCGTCGCCCAGCAAGGCGCTGGCCATACGCTCAAGAGCGACGGCGCGTGCCTGGCGTCGGTGGCGGCGAACGCACTGGTCGAATGTGGGTTGGACCCGGGCGACATCGATCTGGTCATCGGCGTCGGCCAGGGCACGCGAGTGTTCGTCGATAACGAACGTGAGGCGCTGGATGCGATTTTCGGCGACGCGGCGCCTGCGACGACCTCGGCGGCCATGCATCTGGGCTATTCGCCGACGGCGATCTTCCCCCAGATGATCAATCTGGGCGCGGCGATTCTGCGCGGCGCCGATTGGCGCGAAGCCGAGCGCGATGGCGAGGCATGGACGCCGGGCGAGTTGAAATCGGCGGACACGGTCGCGCGTATCTTGGTGCTGTTCACCTCGGTGACCTTCGAACAATGTGCCGTAGTGCTGGGCAAGGGGGACTAGCATGGGCAATTACCTGGTGTCTTACGCGGACACGGACGCTGGCGGCGTGTTGCACCATGCCCGCTACATCGAATTGGCCGAACATGGTTACCACGGCTGGCTGAAGCATCGAGGTCTGTCGTTCCGCAACCTAGGTCGCGATCACGACCTGTCGCTAGTCGTTTACGAAATCACCGCAAAATACAAGTCTGCTGTGTTCCTGGAGGATGAGATCGGGGTGGAAACGCGGCTGCACGCGCTCGATCGTCGGGGCTTGGAGTGGAAGACCCGTATCTTCCGTGACGATGGCGAGCTGGCCTTCTCGATGCTGACCAAGATGGCGTGTCTGGCGGTGACGACGCGCTCGATCGTGTCGGTTCCCGATTTCCTGATCGAGCGGCTCGGCGCCCAAGTCGGCGCCGAGATGTTCGCTGGGGCGGAGTGAGGCATGTCCAGAATCGTATTGAAAGATGCGTTGTATTCGCCGTTCGCGGACGAATTCGTCGGCAAGGACGCGGCACAGAGCGCACGGGAAATCGATGCAGTGCTGCGCGCGCACGCCAGCGCGATTGGCCAGGAACGCGATCATTCCTATCTGTCTGCCCAACACCACTACTTGTGCAGCACGATGATGGACTCGGTGTTCTCGGCCGCCGCTATCGACACGGTGCGCAGCCTCGGCGACGGCCATGCCGTGCCGCAGAGCTTCACTCATGCCTATGAATGCGCCTGCTGGGGCTATTGCATGCAGTACCACATCGAACACAAGCGCGAGCAGTCGCGCTTCGCCATCTCCATCATGGATGTGAACTCGATGGAAATGAGCTACTGGTCGTCCAACCCACAATGGGGGAAGTCCGGTTTCGGCATCACCACCTTGTTCTTCGAGATCGACGATGAGGGCGATCCGCGCGAGTTGCTGCATACGGGCATGGCCGCGGGCGGCAACAACATCATCGCCTTCGCCAGCGTGGCCAAACAGGTGACGCGGACATTTCAGGCGATCCGGCTGTCGCTACCGTTCTTCCCCGACAGCATGTCGGTGCCGGTGCGCCGCTCGCTCAATAGTGTTGAACTGCTGAGCGAGTGGCATTGCGATTACGGTCACGCCTTCGGCAGTGACCCATGGATCTCTTTCATCCGCGATCACGCTCAGGCAGATCTAGCCGGACAGCGAATCGTTTTCGGGTCGTTGGCGCTGCGCGGCTACTACTGCTTCGCCGACATCCATATCGACGTCGACGTCAACGCGCGTCATTTCTGAACAACACTCAGCGCACACACAGACCCCAACGACATGAGCCATGCCGCGTTCCTCTCCGCTTATACGTCCTCGTTCCGAGTGGACGAGCGCGATCTGCATTTCCAGTTGTTCAACGTGTTGGCTGTCGACAAAACCGTGCTCGACACGCCGGCGTTCCGCCACGTCGACAAGGACATGTGCATCAAGGCGCTGGACGTGGCTATCGGATTCGCTCGTGACTACCTGGGCCGCAGCCATCAGGCCGCGGACAAAAGCGGCTGCGAGCGCGTTTCGGATACGCAAGTACGGGTTCCGGAGGTCTATCGTACGGTGTGGGACCAATTCCGCGACAGCGGCCTGTGCGGGATTTCCGCGCCGGTCGAGCTGGGCGGCTTCGGCACGCCTTACGTCGTCAACCAAGCGGTTTACAGCGTGCTCTACGGCGCCGATCCGGCTTTCTGCGTCTATCCGGGTTTCAACGTCGGCGCGACCTATTTGTTAAAGAAATACGGCACCGAGCGACAGCAGCGCGATTTCTCCCAAATCTTGGTGACCCCGAACATGACCGCGTCGATGGTCATAAGCGAGCCGGAAGCGGGTTCGGACGTTGGCGCCATTCGCACCCGCGCGATCCGCGAGGACGACGGCCGCTATCGGATCGAGGGCAGCAAGGTCTTCGTTTCCTCGGGGATGCACGACCTAACCGATAATATCGTCTACTTCGTCTTGGCTCGGGTCGACGGCGCGCCGCAGGGCACGCAGGGGCTAAGCTGCTTCATCGTCACCAGGCATCGGCTCAATGAGGACGGCAGCCCGGGCGAGTTTAACCACGTCACCTGTGTGGCCTTGGAAAAGAAAATGGGCCTGCGCGGCAATGCGACCGTGCAGTTGGCCTTCGGCCAAGATGGTCCGTGTTATGGGACCCTGCTCGGCGGCAACGAGAACATGGGGCTGTCGCAGCTGATGATGCTGATGAACCTCGCGCGAGTCGCCACCGGTACCTATGCGTTGGGTATCGCATCGTCGGCCTATTACGCCGCTGTCGATTACGCCGGTCAGCGGGTACAGGGCGCGAGCATCCGCTCGATCGCCGCGGCCGGTGCGCCGCGACTACCGATTATCGAACACCTCGACGTCAAACGCATGCTGCTCGACATGAAGGCGAAGGTCGAGGCGATGCGCTCGCTAGTGCTCAAGGCCGCGCATTACTCCTCTCTGGCCATGACTCTGATGCATGGGCCGGAAGAAACCCGCCCGCTGCGCCGTCGCTACGAACTGTTGGCGGATCTGTTCACTCCGGTGGTCAAGGCGTACTGCTCCGATCAAGCCTGGCTGGTGTGCGAAACCGCGATCCAGGTCCACGGCGGCTATGGCTACATCAGCGACTTCCCGGTAGAGCAGTACTGCCGCGACGTCAAGATCATGAGCATCTGGGAAGGCACCAACTACATGCAGGCGGCCGATCTGGTGCGCTCGAAGCTCTCGCTCGGAAAGTCTTCCAAGGCCTTCGCTTATCTGAAGGAAGAGATAGCGCAGTTCCTTGCCGTCGCGCCGGCGTACCCGGAGTTGGTCGAGCAGTTCGCCTTATTGGCGCAGGCGTTGGTTGATGTCGAGCAGGCGCTGTCGAACTTCGGGCGCTGGTTATCGGCGGGCGAGATGGAACAGATCTATTTGATGGCTACGCGCTTCCTTAACGCTTTCGGCGACGTGGTCGTGGCCTGGTTGTTGCTGGAGAACGCGACCGCCGCGGTTCGCGCCCAGCGCGAGCGCGACCGCCAGTTCGACGAGGATTTTTACAACGGCAAGCTCTACGCTATGCGCTTCTTCTACCGCAACACGCTCGCGCACCTGCCGTCCAAGCTGCGCGCGATCGCGACCACCGACGAGGACTTCAAGGACCTCGGCGCCGGGCATTTCCCCTAAGCTCACTAATCCTACTGTGTCATAAAAAAGTTGTCCTACATGTAGTTCACCTCGCGTCGGAATTATCATGGCAGCAGTCAGCGACGATGCTCGTTTTTCCGCTTATCTCGATGAACTCTCCGCTGCGCTGGGTCATGCTGAACGGGGGGCTGGCTTGTGCGGTTATTGCAGCGGATTGATGCTGCCGTTGGAACGAAAAAGCGTGGAGCCACTGGCGGCGCGTCTAGATCCGCTGCGGACACGGGCTCGGCACCAAGCGTTGCACCATTTCGTCGTCACGTTGAATTGGTCCGATGTGGAGGTGCTGGAGCGCGTCCGTCAGTACGTCTCATCGCGGATGGATTTGAAAGGCGAGGTGTACTGGATCGTGGACGATACCGATTTTCGTAAGAAGGGCGGCCATTCGGTTGGTGTGGCCCGACAGTACTGCGGTGTGATCGGCAAGCAGGATAACTGCCAGGTGGCGGTGAGCGTATCGCTGGCAACGCCGGCGGCGAGCGTGCCAATTGCCTTTAGGCTGTATCTTCTTGAGGCCTGGGCCGGCGATGCGGGGCGGCGGGAGAAGGCCGGTGTTCCCAAGCAGATCGAGTTCGCCCCAAAACCGGATATAGCGCTGGCGCAGATGCAGGCAGCGCATGGCGCGGGCTGCCCAACCCGAGGATTACCGCCCGCTCGGGGCGGCCATCGCGGGCTCAGCGCCACGTGGTCGACTCGATCGCCACGCTGCGCTGGACGATCGCGATGGAAATCGTAACGGCGTTACTTGGCAGGATGCCCCCGCATCTGCGTATTTAACGACACAGTAGGACTAGGGTCTCGTCGATGCGCGTTCTGGTTTTTTCCTCAATTTGCGTCTGTGCGGCGATAGCCGCACCGGGTTTCGCGCGCGCGCAGGATTTCGCGGCAGGGAAAGCCCCGCCGCAGGTGCAGGCATCCGACCCGGCCGCGTTCGATCCCTTCGCTGCGGCCGAAGCGCGGGAAGCGTCGGCTCCAGCGCTGGCCGCGGAAACCAAGCCGGTGGACGTTGCGCTGGATGCTGTTCCCATCGATGCCCAAACCGATCCGTTCGAACAGGCGAAAACCGCACAAGCCTCCGACGATGACCGATCGCGGCTGACCCGCTCGGTGGACTTGCTGTATCAGGGAGCCTACTTGCCCAGCCTGCGTACCGGCCATGGCGGCGATCAGGCCGAACAGGACAGCTTCGTCGACGCCGCCGTCGATTGGGCCGCGAGCGAAAACGCATCGCTCGGCGCGCGCGTGGTCGCCGATCACGAGGAAAGCAAGTCCGGGTCGGTCTCGAGCCATCGCAACGATGTCACCGCGCTGGAGTACTTCTACCGCCAGCAGTTCACCGATGCGACGCAGGCGCTAACCATTGGCCGGAAGATTCTGGGCTGGAGTTCGGGCTTTCAATGGCGGCCGGCCGATTTGATCGACAACGGATTTTCGACCAAGAACATCGATATCCAGGACCCATACCGCTACCGTGGCGTCGATCAGCTCCGCTACGAACTGATCTGGCCCAAGTTCGATGCGGTGGCCATCGTCTCCAATTACCGCAA
>Cebus_capucinus_imitator_PRJNA485217_SSR047__coassemble_1308_pt1 | contig 16623 bp, 15 predicted proteins | sample Cebus_capucinus_imitator_PRJNA485217_SSR047__metabat2_high_PE_004 | metagenome-assembled genome bin Cebus_capucinus_imitator_PRJNA485217_SSR047
CGTAGAAACCCTTGTCGAGTCAGGCTCCAGCGGTCGGAGAGGATGCCCGCAAAAAGCAGACGCTGGCTACGAGGGCGCCACATTATGCAGCGACTGCCGCCCCAGCCCCCGGCGCAGCGCCTACGTACATCCCCTCCCCGAGAAGGCTTAGACCAATTGCAACTCGAAGGCTTTGAGCACAGCCCGGGTTCGATCGCGCACCCCGAGCTTCGACAGAATGTTGGAGACGTGGTTTTTGATGGTGCCCTCGGCTACCCCGAGCGAATTGGCGATCTCCTTGTTCGAAAAGCCCGATGCCATCAGTCGCAGAATTTCGGTCTCACGGTCGGTCAGCGGATCGGGACGGTCCAGGCTGACGAATTCGTTACGCATGTGCTCAAGGCCCGAAAGCAGCCGCTGGGTTACCGCCGGCTGCACCAGCGACCCGCCCTCAGCCACCGTGCGGATCGCCCCGACCAGCTGTTCCAGCGAGACGTCCTTGAGCAGATAGCCCTTGGCCCCGGCCTTGAGGCCGGCCAGTACCAGCTGGTCATCATCGAACGTGGTCAGGATGATCGTCGGCGGCAGCGTGCCGGCCCGCGACAGTGACTGCAACGCTTCCAGTCCGGACATGACCGGCATGCGCATGTCCATCAGCACCACGTCCGGGAGCAGCCGGGGAATCTGCTCAATCGCCTGGCGGCCGTCGGCGGCCTCGGCGACCACCTCGATACCGTCGTCCAGCGCCAACAGCGAACGTATACCCTGCCGAACCAGGGTTTGGTCATCAACCAGACAGACTCGGATCATCACAACGCTCCTCGAGAGACGGCGGCCGGCATCAATGCAGGCGCGCCGGGAACTGAGGCGCGGAGGCGAAAGCCTGCACCCCGACGGGTCTCGATGTCCAGATGACCGCCGTACTGAGCCAGCCGTTCGCGCATGCCACGCAGGCCGTTGCCCGGATCAACGTGATCGGCACCCAGGCCGTCGTCGCGCGCCTCGATCACTACCTCACCGCCGTCGCGGAACACACCAATCCACAGGTTGCGCGCACCGGCATGACGAACCGCATTGGTGATGATCTCCTGAGTACAACGCAGTAACACATGCGCGCGCTCTGGATCGTCTACGGTCAGCGAATCGTCGATCTCCAGATGGATGTGTATCGACGGGACCCGCGCCACCAACGGGCGCAAAGCGGCCCCCAGATTGATCGCACCGCTCTCGCGCAGTTGGCTGACGGCCTCGCGCACGTCGGTCAACAGCAGCTTGGCCAGGGTATGAGCCTGTCTGACGTGTTCCTGAGCCTGGCCTTCAGTGATATGTCCGGCCACTTCCAAGTTCAGGCTCAGCGCGGTCAGGTGGTGTCCGAGCAAGTCGTGCAGCTCGCGCGAGATGCGGGTGCGCTCGTTGATCCGTGCGCTCTCGGCCAGCAGTGCTCGGGTCGCGCGCAGCTCGGCGTTGAGCCGTCGCTGTTCCTCACGCGCCTCGGTCTGCTGACGCGAGACCAAGCTAGTCACAAAGATGAACATTGAAAATCCGCCGTACAGCAGCGACTGCATCAATGCCTCAACCAGGGAGAAGCCCAGGATGAAGTAGTAGACCGGCAGCACCGCCAACTGACTCAGCAGTAACCAGATCACACCCAGCCGCACTGGTAGCAACCACGGGATCACCCCGGCGGCGACCATCATCAGGATGCTGCCCAGACCAGACCCGTTGAAATAGCTGACCGCCAGCGCGCTGACCGTGAGCACCAGTAGGATCAAGCGGTCGTGCCAGCGCGCATGACCACCGCTGTCCAGCCCACGGGTCAGCCAGACATAACTGACCCCGAACACCAGATAGGCTAGGAACGGCACCAGTGCCTCGTGCCCCGCCGCGCGCGGCCCATCGCCCTGTACAAACAGGATCAGTAGCATCGGCACGCAAACGATGGCCCAGGTGAACAGGCCAGCGAAACGCAACAGACGAGTATGACTCAGATATCCCAGCATGGACGCATCTTAGAAGGATTGCCGTGACCTGCCCTGCACCGAAAGTCACGCCGGTGAAGGTGCCGGGCGCGACCGGTCATGCAATAATCTGCACCGGTTCCCGCTACCGGACCGCCGCGCCATTTCCGGAGTACCCATGTCCATCGTCATCCGCGACGTGCGCGAGCATGAGCTCGATTCCGTCCTGGCCCTGAACAATAACGCCGGCCTGGCGATTCTGCCGCTGGACAGTAACCGTCTGTACCAGTTGTACGAGACCGCCGAATATTTCCGCGTCGCTGAGCGCGACGGCAACCTGGCCGGCTTTCTGATCGGCTTCGGCAGCGACAGCGCTCACGACAGCAGCAACTTCCACTGGTTTAGCGCGCAGTACCCGCACTTCTTCTACATCGACCGCATCGTGGTCGCCAGCCGTCGTCGCGGCGGCGGCGTCGGTCGGGCGTTTTACGCCGACGTGCAGAGCTATGCCGAATTGCGCTATCCGCAGCTGGCCTGTGAAGTATTCTTGGACCACGGTGCCGACGCCGCACTGTTGTTCCATGGCAGCTTCGGTTTCCGTGAGGTCGGCCAAAACCTGATGCCAGAGGTCGAAGTGCGCGCCAGCATGCTGCTCAAAGACCTGTGCAGCTACGAGTGGGTGCATGCAACCTATGGCGATGCGCTGCCCGAAGTGCCATGGATCGGCCATCCCCGCCACCTGCCGCGCCCCCAGCGCCCGACGGGGACTTGAACGTGTCGTCAGTCAATTTGGATTTTGAGCAGGCCGGCGAGCTGAAAATCGGTCAGGTCGGTATTGCCAACCTGCGGGTGCGTACACTGGATGTAGACCGTCTGGTGCAGGAAATGCGCGAGCGGGTCACACGCGCCCCCAAGCTGTTTGGTCGTGCTGCGGTGATCCTGGATTTCGGCGGGCTGTCGCAGCCCCCGGAACCGGAGACCGCGCAGGCGCTGCTGGACGGCTTGCGTCAGGCCGGCGTGCTACCGGTGGCGCTGGCCTACGGCACCAGTGAAATCGACCTACTGTCGCAGCAACTCGGGTTGCCGCTGCTGGCCAAGTTTCGGGCTCAGTACGAACGGATCGGCGGCAGCACCGCACCCGCCCCGGCGGCTGCGCCGCCGCCCGTTGCCAAAGCACCGCCGCCGCCGCCGACCCAGCCTGGGCGTATGCAGCGTAACGCGGTCCGCTCCGGCCAGCAGATATATGCCGAAAACTGCGACCTGACCGCACTCAGCACGGTCGGCGCTGGCGCCGAAGTGATCGCTGACGGCAGCATCCACATTTACGGCACACTACGCGGCCGGGCGTTGGCGGGCGCGCGTGGCAACACAGATGCGCGGATATTCTGCCGCGACTTCCATGCCGAACTGGTCGCCATTGCTGGCCACTACAAGGTGCTGGACGATGTACCCATGGACCTGCGAGGAAAGGCCGTGCAGGTCTGGCTCGAGCAGGACCAAATCAAAATCGCTGCGTTGAATTGACGCGGCTCCCCATAAAATCAAAAGAACAACAACGGGAGACATCCATTGGCTGAAATCATCGTAGTCACCTCCGGCAAGGGCGGCGTCGGCAAGACCACCACGAGCGCGAGCCTGGCTTGCGGGCTGGCACGACGTGGCAAGAAGGTCGCAGTCATCGACTTCGACGTCGGCCTGCGCAACCTTGACCTGATCATGGGCTGCGAGCGCCGTGTGGTATACGACTTTGTCAACGTCGTGCATGGCGAAGCTACGCTGAAACAGGCGCTGATCAAGGACAAGCGCTTCGACGGCCTGTATGTGCTGGCGGCCTCGCAAACCCGCGACAAGGACGCGCTGACCCGCGAAGGTGTCGAGAAGGTACTCAAAGACTTGGCGGCCGATGGCTTCGACTACATCGTCTGCGACTCGCCGGCCGGTATCGAAAAGGGTGCGTTCCTGTCCATGTACTTTGCCGATCGCGCGGTGGTGGTGGTCAACCCTGAAGTGTCTTCAGTGCGCGACTCCGACCGCATTATCGGCCTGCTCGACTCCAAGACCCACAAAGCTGAGAACGGCGGCACCGTACCGGCCTTCCTGCTGTTGACTCGCTACAGCCCGGTGCGGGTGGAAGGTGGCGAGATGCTGTCGATCAACGACGTGCAGGAGGTGCTGGGATTGAAGGCAATCGGCGTGATCCCCGAATCCGGCGATGTGCTCAACGCCTCCAACAAGGGCGAGCCGGTAATCCTGGACACCGAGTCTCCGGCCGGACAGGCCTATGAAGACGCCGTCGGGCGCATCCTGGGCGAAGATCGTCCAATGCGCTTCACCACCGTGGAGAAGAAGGGCTTCTTCAGTAAGCTGTTCGGAGGATAAGCATGGGTTTACTCGACTTCCTCAAGACCAAGAAGAACACCGCCGAAACGGCGAAAAATCGCCTTCAGATCATCATTGCGCAGGAGCGTACGCAGCGTGGCGGCCCCGACTATCTACCGTTGCTGCAACGCGAGCTGCTGGAAGTTATCAAGAAGTACGTCAGCATCGACGCCGACGCGGTCAAGGTTGACTTGATCAAGGACGGCGCCAACGACGTGCTCGACATTTCAGTAGCGCTGCCGGAGGATCCGCAGAGCTGAGCTGAAACGCCGGCCCGCAGGCCGGCCGGCGAGCGCACGCGGTAGTCGATGGCGATCATCCGTCCTTTACCGCGCGTGCTGACGATCTTACTGGCCCTGGGCTTGGCGATGCCCATAATGCACGCTGTGGCCGCTACTGCGGCCGAACAGGCGCGCGCCGCACAGTTTCGCCACGGTGTGGCCCTGCTATTGCAGCAGGGCCAACGCCAAGCCGCCATCGACAAGGTGTTTGACCCCCTGATTAAGGAGTACACGCGTCAGTACGCAGGGCACGACGAGCGCGTCTACTGTCCGCGCACCGAACAGGAAGGCCTGCAATACCTGAGCGATGCAGTCAGCGAGGCGCGCGGCCATGGCGTGATACTTACCGACCTACCGACCTGGGTCTACGCCTATTACTACAAGGGCTACGCACTGATCGACCTGGGTCGCATGAACGAAGCTCGGCGCGCGTTTAATCAGGCGCTGGCGCTGGCTCCGCGTAATGCGCAATTGCTGGCCGAACTATCAGCCACCTATCAGAAGGAAGATCCCGCGCGCATGCTAATGATCGCGCGGCAGGCCGCTGATGCCAGCCGCTTCTCACCGTCGGATCTGCGCGATAATGAGCTCGGGCGCGCGCTGCGCAGTCAGGGCTACGCGCTGATCGAAATGGCGCGCTGGAATGAGGCCGAACAGGCCTACCGTCAGGCGCTTAAGCTGGATCCGAACGACCAGTACGCCCGCGCCGAACTGGACTACGTGCTCAGCCACCGAACCGCCTCACCATGATGAACGCACTAGCCGACATCCCTCCGCCTACGGATGTGCTCACGGTCGCTGACATTCACCTTCAGGATGCGGCCGCCTTACTGGCGCACTATGGATTGCGCTTGCATCCAATCGCCGATGGCGCGGCCATCCCGGGCAGCTACTGGGGCGAGCCAGAGGCGGGCATCATCGGCTGTGACGTGTATGTGCGCCAGGACACCCCGGTGCACTCAATGCTGCATGAGGCCTGCCACCTGATTGTGCTGCCACCGGACAAGCGTGCGGCGGTGCACACCGACGCCACGGACTCGGTCGAGGAAGAGGACGCAACGTGCTACCTGCAAATTGTGCTGGCCGGACAGCTGCCCGGTGTAGGCAGCGAGCGGCTAATGGCCGACATGGATACGTGGGGCTACACTTACCGGCTGGGATCGACCCAGGCCTGGTTCGAGTCCGATGCCGAAAACGCGCGCGATTGGCTGATCGCGCATGGGCTGTTGCCTATAAGCTGAAATTGCCGCTGGGGAATCGGTAGGGATGGCTCCAGGCCGCACCAACGACGACATCACCAGTCCTGGTCCACAGCGAGCGAACCGCTCATCTCCAGGGTGGCCACCGTGCCCTGCCCAGTGGCCGAATCCAGCTGCAACTTCCACCCCAGGTGCTCACACAGCCGGCCGAGCAGATCCAAGCCGATGCCGTTGCCCTGGCGAGTCCCGCCACGGGCCATGCGCCGATAGATCGCCGCGATCTCCTCAGGGCTCATGCCATGGCCGGGGTCCTCGATTCTCACCATGGCCGGCGCTTGCAGTGACACCTTCACTACACCGCGATCGCTGTTTTCAATCGCGTTACGCAACAGGTTACCGATCGCCACCTGCACAATCGCCACCGGCGCAAACAGGGAACAATGTGGTAGCTCGGCCAGTTGCAGCTCCAGATGCTTGTCAGCGCACAGATAGCGATGGTCAGCAAGAATATCTGGCAGTAACTCGTCCAGTCGCACGTAATCGCTGCTTTTTTCCAGGCGCGCAGGATCCTTGGCCAGCACCAGCAGCAACGTGACCAACTGCTCGACCGACTCGGCGGTCTGGCGGATGCGCAGCAGCTGTTGGCGCACTGCCGGCGGAGTTCCCGGCTGCTCCAGGGCCAGTTCACCGGCGCCGCGGATCACCGCGATCGGAGTGCGCAGCTCGTGGCTGGTGGTGTCGATGAACTTACGCTCGCGCTCGACGAAACGCTCGTTGCGCTCCAGATAGTCGTTGACCGCATCGCCGATCACGAACAGCTCGCTACTACCGCGGCGGTCAACCTCGACGCGCTGGCCGCGCTGCTCCGGGCGTAACGCGCCAATGGTGCGCGCCAGGTCCTCAAGCGGGCGTACCAACCGCGCCATGCCCACCCGCGCCATCACCAACGTCAGTGCGATCAGTGCGACACCGGCCAGCAGCATCCAACGAGTAAGAAACCGCTCCAATGCGGTGAAGTCGCTGATGTCCAGCACCAGCGCGAAGGTGCCCCCCCGCGTGACGCGCACCATCACCGCACCAGGCCGCCCCCGCACCATTACATGGTTGTGTAGCCCGGGATGCAACCCGGCCACCTCGGGCGGCACGTTAGCCGCGTTCAGACGGTAAAGGCTCAGCGTGTCCGAATCCTGCCAGCGGTAGTCCGGATCAAGCCGATAGTGCATCAAGATGGCGTCCAGTTCGGAATTGAGCAGAGAGCGCCACACCATATGCTCTGCGCGCACATGCAGGTAGTGCGCAGTCCCAAACAGCACCAGCGTCGTCAGCGCCGCATAGCCGGCCAGCCATCCCAGCACACGACGTGCCAGCGTCTTGCGACGGATGCGGCGTCCGCTAACCACTGCCGGACCTGCCCGCTGCGGGCACCAGCCGGTAGCCTATCCGCGGCAGGGTATGGATCAGCTTATCCTCGAACGGTCCATCCACGCTGCGGCGCAGATCGTAGATATGCGAGCGCAGCATGTCCCCATCTGGCGGCTCGTCGCCCCACAGCGCCTGTTCAAGCCGCTCACGGGTGACCGCAGCCGGACTCGCCTGCATCAGCACCTGCAACAGCTTGCGACAGGCCGGATACAGGTGCAGCGGTGTGCCGGCGCGGCTAACTTCCAGGGTCGCCAGATCCAATCGAAGATCGCCGACTGCCAACAGCTTGCTGCGACCGCGCCCTTGCGCACGCACCAACAACGCCTCCAGCCGCACCTCCAGCTCAGGTAGCGCGAACGGCTTGGTCAAGTAGTCATCCGCACCGGCACGGAATCCCGCGATCTTATCCGGCAGTTCATCGCGCGCAGTCAACATAATCACCGGCACTTCCGAGCGGTGTTCCTCACGCAGCTGGCGCAACACTTCCGGGCCGTCCATCCGCGGCATCATCCAATCGAGCACGATTGCATCGTAGTCCTGGGTGGTAGCCAGGTGCAGGCCGGTCAACCCGTCAGGCGCCGCGTCCAGGGTGTGGTCGCGCGCCTCGAAATAGTCGAACAGGTTGGCCACCAGGTTGCGGTTGTCCTCAATGACCAGCAGCCGCATCGTTGCCCCGCAGAAAAAAATGTCGACACATCGTACCCCCAGCGTGTCGGAAGCACGTCGAAACCACCGATAGCGCTAAGCGGCGATCGATCAACGCCGCAGTAAATCCTGACACAGACCGATATACGGCAGCTTGCCAGCGGACATCCCCGTCCGACCGCTTTCCGACATTTGGCTGCAGATCATGCCGCCACCGCCGCGATCGGCTCCGCCCAACTCAGACACCTTAGATGAACAGGATGTCCGCTGCCCCCGCCACCGCTGGTCTGCAGACCAAGGCGGGCCCACGCAGCCAGTTTTTAAACTACCACCTGTGGATCCCACTGGCATCCACCCTCGCGCTCAGTTGGTTGCTGATGACGGCGGGTGGTGACCGCTGGCTGGCCTCTCTGTTGTACCAGGCACAAGGCGGACAGTGGGCGCTCAAGGGCTACTGGATTACTGCCACGCTGGTGCATCAAGGTGGCAAGTTCACCAGCATTGCCGCCGCGCTGGGGTTGCTGCTCTATGGCGTGCTGGCGTGGCGCCGGCCTGACCGCCGCCCTCAGGCCCGTGCGGCGCTCTATGTGACAACGGCCGTGGCCGCATCGACTGCGGCGGTGTCGTTGTTCAAGAGCCTCACCCGGATGGACTGTCCGTGGGATCTAGTCAGCTATGGCGGCAACCACCCGTTCATAGGTCTGTTCGAGTCGCGCCACGGGTTGCCGGCCGCGAACTGCTTCCCAGCCGGCCATGCCAGCGCCGGCTACGCCTGGGTTGCGCTTTACTTCGCCGCACTCGCGGTGCGGCCGCGCTGGCGTAAGGCAGGGTTGGCCATCGGACTGGGCAGCGGATTGCTGTTCGGCATCTGCCAGCAACTGCGTGGAGCGCACTTTGCCTCGCACGATCTGTGGACGCTGGCGGTCTGCTGGAGCGTGTCACTGGCGCTGTATCTGACATGGCTACGGCCGGCAGCACTGTCCAACGGAGACGTTGCATGAGCACCATACTTCAGCGTAACGACACGCAATCACACGGGTTCGACTGGAGCCGTCGTCCGGAGATCACCACCGAGACGCTGGTATTCAGCACTAGCGTGTTCTTTGCGCTCGCTTGCAACCACCTGTTCTGGCACAGCGCGCTGTCGTTCCACCCGGGGACGATCGGCTTTGCGTTTTCGCTGCTGTGTCTGCTGGTAGCCGTGCATGCGCTGCTGTTCGGCCTGGTGGTGTGGCGCTGGAACGCTAAACCGCTGTTGGCAGTGCTATTGATCACCACCGCCCTGGCGGCGCACTACATGAACAGCTACGGCATCTACCTCGATGCAGACATGCTGCGCAATGTGCTCCATACCGATCACAAAGAGTCGCGTGAGCTGCTTACGCCCGCACTGATACTACCGATGCTGTGCTATGCCGCCCTGCCGATTGCGGTATTGTGGCGGCTAAAGCTGCGCCAGCGCAGCGCAGGTCGAGCACTCGGCGTACGCCTGTTGTTCCTGATGGGGGTCGCCGCGCTGGGCTTGGCCGGTGCGATGCTGTCGTTTCAGGATCTTTCCGCGCTGATGCGTAATCACCGTGAAGTGCGCTACCTGGTCACCCCGGTCAACTACCTAGTCGCGTTACAGAAAGACTTGAAATACGTCACCCCCGGCCATGACCACCGGCCGAAGCTCCCCATTGAGCACGACGCGATGGTGGTTCCTCGCGCCCCTGGTAGCCGCCCACGCCTGCTGGTGATCGTGCTTGGCGAAACCGCGCGCGCACAGGATTGGGGCCTTAACGGCTATGCCCGGCAAACCACGCCGGAGCTGGCGCAGACCGGCGTGATCAACTTCCCGGACATGCATTCGTGCGGCACCAGCACCGAGGTCTCGGTGCCCTGCATGTTCTCGCCGTTCGGCCGCCACGACTACGACGAGTCCAAGATCCGCTCGCATCAATCGCTACTTCACGTGCTCGACCACGCTGGTATCGCAACACTATGGCGCGATAACCAGTCGGGCTGTAAGGGCGTATGCGACGGATTGGAAACCCAGCATTTAGACGATGCGCGTACACCCGGGCTGTGTAAGGACGGACGCTGCATGGACGAGATCCTCCTTCAAAACCTCGCCGCGCAAGTGCGCGCGCGGCCCGGCGATCGGGTCGTGGTATTGCACCAGCTCGGCAGCCACGGCCCGGCCTACTATCAGCGCTATCCCGCACAATCACACCGCTTCACGCCCACCTGTGACACCGCCGAGCTGGGCAACTGTAGCCGCGCGCAGATCGTCAACGCCTACGACGACAGCCTGCTGTACACCGACCATTTCCTCGACCGTACGATCGGCACACTACGCGCCTTGTCGGATTACGACACCGCCATGATCTATCTGTCCGATCACGGCGAATCGCTTGGCGAAAAAGGTCTTTACCTGCATGGCATGCCCTACGCGATCGCACCTACCGAGCAGACCCGGGTCCCAATGGTGATGTGGTTCTCACCGCAATTCGTGCAGGATCGCGGGATCAATCTGCAATGCCTGCGCCAACGGGCCCGCCAGCGCGCCGATCAAGACAACCTGTTCCCATCGGTACTGGGTCTGATGCAGGTTAAGACCTCGGTCTACGACCGTTCACGTGATCTATTCGCCGGGTGCATCAGCTGAATCGATGATGCGCTCAGCGTCGTTCATTGGGTCGAGCCACACCGGAAGGCTTGCAAGAAAGCAGACAACGGCACATAGGGGACAGCGAGCTCAACTTGTCAGGGCAAACCGACGCCTCTAGCCTTCGCCGGTCGCACTCGCGTAAAGGGCTCGTCCGTGAATCACCGTCCGCTGCTAACGGCCATCGCCTTGACCGCCGCCTTGCTATCACTGTCGGGGTGCCGCAAAACTACGGCCCCGGAGGCTGTTCAGCCGACCCGGCAGGCCAAGACCGGTGAGAGTGCAGACCAGTTCATCGCACGCATCAATGAGGTCTACAAGGCCAGCTATCCCGAGATCACCTCGGCGCAATGGCTGTCGTCGACCTACATCAACGGCGACTCGCAACGCGTGGCCGCCGACGCCGATGAGCGTTCGCTGGCCCAGCTCAACGCATGGAACGAGCAGGCCGGTCGTTACGACGGCCAACCGATGTCGGCCGACAGCGCGCGTGCATTGCGGTTACTCAGATTGATGACCGCCACGCCGGCACCCCGCGATCCGGGTAGGCGTGCCGAGTTGACCATGATCGCCGCACGGATGGAAGGCGATTACGGGGCCGCCAGCTACTGTAAGGGCGAAGGTAAGGCTCAGCAGTGCCGTCAACTGGACGAACTCGAACACGTACTTGCGAGCAGCCGCGACTATGACGAGCAACTCGATGTCTGGCAGGGCTGGCATGCGCTCGCTGCGCCCATGCGCCAAGATTACCAGCGCTTCGTCGAGCTGACTAACGAAGGCGCGCGCGCGATCGGGTTCGCTAACGTGGGCGAAATGTGGCGCAGCGGCTACGACATGCCGCCTGCGCAGATCGTCGCCGAAACCGACCGATTGTGGGCACAGCTCAAGCCGCTGTATGAGCAGTTGCAGTGTTACACGCGCGTGCAGCTCACCAAGCAATATGGTCCTGACAAAGGCGAGTTGCCTGGTGGACTGCTGCCGGCGCACCTGACCGGCGACATGTGGCAGCAGGACTGGTCCAACCTATGGGACCTGTTGCAGCCCTACCCTGGTGCTGGCGATCTAGATATCACAGCGGCATTGGAGAAGCAGTACCAGACCAACCTCAGCGCTGAGCTAGCCAAAACGTCGAGCGATGCCAGCGTCGAAGCCCGCTTTGGAGCCATGCGCGAGGCTCAGCTACGCACCGCTCAACAGATGACCGAACGCGCGCAGGACTTCTACGTATCGTTAGGCATGCCGGCCTTACCGAAAAGTTACTGGCAACGCTCACAGTTCATCAAGCCACTGGAGCGTAATGTGGTCTGCCACGCCAGTGCCTGGGACATGAACATGGGCGGCGGCGGCAAGGACAACGGCCCTGACGTCCGCACCAAAATGTGCATCCGCCCGATCGAGGAAGATTTCACCACGATCTACCATGAGCTCGGGCACCTTTATTACGACCTGGCCTACAACCCGCTGCCACCACTATTCCAGAACGGTGCCAACGACGGCTTTCATGAAGCTATCGGCGATACCATCGTACTGGCGATGACCCCGAGCTATCTGCACTCCATCGGTCTGGTCGGGTCACAACAGCGCAGCCGTGAGGCACTCATCAATGCGCAAATGCGCATGGCCCTGAGCAAAGTGGCCTTCCTGCCGTTCGGACTGATGATCGACCGCTGGCGCTGGGGCGTATTCGACGGTTCCATTCCTCCGCAGCGCTACAACCAAGCCTGGTGGGAGTTGAAGGCAAAGTACCAGGGAGTGGCCCCCGCGACACCGCGCGGTGAGGAATTCTTCGACCCGGGCGCCAAATACCACGTCCCAACTAACACGCCGTATACCCGCTACTTCCTTGCCGACATCCTGCAATTTCAGTTTTACAAGAGCCTGTGCCAGGCCGCTGGGTACCGAGGCCCGCTCTACGAGTGCAGCTTCTACGGCAACAAGCAGGCCGGACAGAAGTTCTGGGCAATGCTCCAGCGTGGCGCCAGCCAGCCCTGGCAAACCACACTCAAGGAATTCACCGGCAGCGACCGGCTTGATGCGGCGCCCATGCTGGAATACTTCGCGCCGATGTCTGCCTGGCTCAAACAGCACAATGAAGGTCGCCAATGCGGCTGGCAGACATCAGCGACAACGCCCTGATTTGCCATCGTCTTGGCACCAGCGCCTTGACGTGCGGGGTTGCCTAGGACTCCCGCCAAATCCCAGCAGGGCTAAGACTCCCCCCCTTACTTGCGCAAGGTTTGTGCGAGCCTGGCCTTGTACTGTTCGAACTCTAATCCTTCGGCCCTGGCCTCGGCGTGCGCGGCATCTTTTAGCGCATCGGAATAGACCAGCCGCACCGGCGTGCCCTGACGCTCATGCAGCTCACCAGCCTGCATAAGCAGCGCCAGCACCTGCGCAGCACTTGGCGACTCTCCGGCGATGCGCCCGTCCATGCCCAGTACCCAAACCCCATCGCGGCGCACGATGCCGGCCAACAATCGGCGATCGCGGTCGCGCAACTCAGCATGTGGCTCGATCGGTGAAGTAGGTTCGGCCAGCGTCGCCGCACGATTGCGCAGCCGCTCAGCAAGTTTCCGGCGCGAATCGCGGCGCGGCTTGGATCCCATCGACATTCGGTATTCCTTGAGCGATTAAGGGGTTAGTCCGGGTCAGCCCGGCCCGGGCTGCGAGACCGGCACCCGGTCCAGTTGGCGACGGCACGCCCGCCGATCCCATCGCCAAAACAGCCAGCCGCACAGCAAAAAGCCCGCCGAACCTAGCGCCAGATGCAGCGGGGTATCGCTCAACAGCGGCGACAGTATGCCCGCAACCACGGCATTAACCATCAGCTGGGTGAACGCCTGAAGCGAGGAGGCCAGTCCGCGCTGCGCCGGATACATATCCAACACCGCCAGCGCCAGAATGGGAAAGATCAGCGCCATGCCCAGCCCACCGAAAAAAATTGGCAACAGCGCCCACGGTACCGCGATCTGTTCAACCGCCAGGTTATAACCGACGTTACTTAACACCGACAGCCCGCAACAGATGAAGCCGATGCGCACTTGCGCGCGCGCGTGCAGCCTGCCCGCCATCCGTCCGGACAGAAACGCGCCCAAGGTCATGCCCCCGATAGTCGGGATGAACAACCAGGCAAATTCACCTTCGCTCAGCCGCAAGTGCTGCATCACAAATACCGGCGCGGAAGCGATGTAGAGAAAGATACCGGCAAAGTTCAATGAGCCCGCCGCCGCCAGTCGCTGGAAGCGCGGACTAAAGCCGATGGAAAGGTAGTCGCGCAGCAACGGCATCGGCTGCAATGGCCGGCGCGCTTGCAGCGGATGCGTTTCCGGCAACCAGGCGAGCGTCGCCAGCAATAGCACGCCCGAAAACACGACCAGGAACCAGAAAATCAGCGGCCAGCCAGCGCCGGTCGCCAACAGCCCCCCCCCGACTATCGGCGCGATCGCCGGGGCGATGCCAAAGATGATCGAGACCTGGCTCATCAACCGCTGCGCCTCATGTCCCTGAAACAGGTCGCGGATCACCGTGCGTCCCACAATCATGCCGACGCCGGCGGACACGCCCTGCAAGGCACGAAATACCAGCAACGTGCCCAAATCACGCGCCAGTGCACACCCGACCGAAGCGGCGATGAACATCACCAACCCACCGGCGATCACCCGCTTGCGGCCCCAGGCGTCGGACAGCGGGCCATGCACTACACTCATCAACGCGTAAAACAGCAAGTAGACACTGATCGTCTGCTGGATCGCGACCTGGTCCACACCCAGCCGCTGCCCCAGTTGCGGGAACGCCGGGAAGATCATGTCAATGGAAAACGGGCCAAACATCGACAAGCCGGCAAGCAGCAGCGTTAGACGGCGCGATGAGGACGGGGACACGGTCATGCCGGATTCCGGGAATTGGCGTCAACAGACGCATCTAGGCACCGGTCCCAGATGCGGGGACGGTGCCTGAGAGGATTGGGGATGCTCGCTATGATAGTCCAGCGCTTCGCGCTCTGCGCTGAACACCCCAGCTGAACCGATGCGTGTAGCGAGCCGCTATAATCACCTCGCTACACGGTGGGAGAAGCGGCAACGCCGCTGCCGAAGGCGCAACGCCCGTAATCGCTCAGGCCTCGATACCACCTGCAACAAAACTCTGGAGAGACCGGTTCGATCCGGCGCCGAAGGGGCACGAGACGTAGACAAGCCAATGGCCTGCCGCGTCTCCAAACTCTCAGGCAAAAGGACAGAGGGGCATGTGCGGAGCCGATGCTCAGGCTCGTCGTTCCCATTACCGCGGTTGCCCAATGCCGGCAACTGGCGGGATCCGGGGGACTCGCGGAAGATCCGCCGGCCCACGGAACCGCCGTACCAGGAACGATGCCGAAGCCCTCGGTCGTTCGCATCCCTCGCAAGCGCCCGCACCTGTTGTGCGGGTGTCCTTTTACCGCCCTGCCGGATGCTCTACCCATGTCCACGCCTTCGCTGCGCGACCTCGAACACCACGACGGCTTCGCCGCCCGCCATATCGGCCCCAACGACGCAGAAATCGCGCAGATGCTGCACGTGGTCGGCTACGACTCGCTCGATGCGCTGACCGAAGCGATCGTGCCTGCCAAGATCAAATCCCCCGCTGCGCTGGCGCTGCCGGACGGGATTTCCGAACAGCAGGCGCTGGCCAAGATCCGCGCGATCGCCGAGCGCAACACCCTTGTGCGTAGCTTCATTGGCCAGGGTTACTACGGTACCCATACGCCCAATGTCATCTTACGTAATGTGCTGGAGAATCCAGCCTGGTACACCGCCTACACCCCGTACCAGGCCGAGATCTCACAGGGTCGCATGGAAGCGCTAATCAACTTCCAGACCATGTGCGCAGATCTGACTGGCATGGAGATCGCCAACGCCTCGCTGCTGGACGAAGCCACCGCCGCCGCCGAAGCGATGACCCTGGCCAAGCGCTCGGCGAAAGCCAAGTCAGACGTATTTTTCGTGCACGAAGCGGTACATCCGCAGACTCTGGAGCTGCTGCGTACCCGTGCCCAGCCGCTTGGCATCGTGCTGCGCGTGGGCACGCCAGAGGAAGCGCTGGAGGCGGAAGCGTTCGGTGTGCTGCTGCAATACCCGGATACCTTCGGCCACATCGGCGACCACGCCGCGCTGGCTGAAGCTGTACACGCACGCGGAGGGCTGGTAGCGGTGGCAACCGACCTGCTGGCGCTTACCTTGATCGCCGCTCCCGGCGACTGGGGCGTGGACATCGTGGTCGGTAACAGCCAGCGTTTCGGCGTGCCTTTTGGCTTCGGCGGTCCGCATGCCGCGTTCATGGCTTGCCGCGACGCTTATAAGCGCTCCATGCCTGGCCGCCTGATCGGAGTCTCGGTCGACGCCCACGGCAACCCAGCCTACCGGCTGACCCTACAGACCCGCGAGCAGCACATCCGCCGCGAGAAGGCCACCTCCAACATCTGTACCGCTCAGGTCCTACTGGCGGTGATGGCCTCCATGTACGCGGTCTACCACGGTCCAGAAGGGCTGACCCGGATCGCCCGCCGCACCCATCGCTACGCGACAATCCTGGCGGCAGCCCTGCGCGGAGCCTGCATCACCGTCGGGGAGCACTTCTTCGACACCCTGCATGTCACGAATATCGATGCCGAGGCGATCCACGCACGCGCACAGGCTGCGGGCATCAACCTGCGTATCATCGACCCAGGCGCGCTCGGCATCAGCCTAGACGAAACCACCACCCGTGCCGACCTGATCGCACTCGGCGCACTTTTCGGCGTGCTGGTGGACGTGGAGGCGCTCGAAGCCAGTACTGCCGACGCACTGCCAGAGCCACTGCGACGCACCAGTCAGTTTCTGACACACCCTGTGTTCAACACCCACCACAGCGAGCACGAACTGCTGCGCTATCTGCGCCAGCTGGCCGATAAGGACCTGGCGATGGACCGCACGATGATCCCGTTGGGCTCGTGCACGATGAAACTCAACGCGACCGCGGAGATGATCCCGATCACCTGGCCGGAGTTCGCACAGATCCATCCACTGGCTCCGGCGACACAGTCGACCGGCTACCGCCAGCTAATCGACGAACTGGAAGCGATGCTGGCCGAATGC
>Cebus_capucinus_imitator_PRJNA485217_SSR047__coassemble_1310_pt1 | contig 16580 bp, 14 predicted proteins | sample Cebus_capucinus_imitator_PRJNA485217_SSR047__metabat2_high_PE_004 | metagenome-assembled genome bin Cebus_capucinus_imitator_PRJNA485217_SSR047
GTGATAAAATGCCCGTAATAAGAAAAAGTAGGTGAAACGATGAAGAACGAACACTGGGTCGCCGATCCGGGATTTCGCGCGCCATTGGCAGCCTGGTGCGATGAGGAGCGCGCGGTGCTGGCGCGTTATGCGCAGGGCCTGACTGAGCATTCACCGTTCAAATCGGCCTAAGTGGCCATCTGGCTATAAGCGATAATAGCCACTATGCACTCGATGCGGCCCTACCTGCTCTCGCCCTCCTCCGATGCGCCCTTTCCGCATGCGGAAAATGCCATGACGCAGCCGGATGGGTTGCTGGCCGTTGGCGGTGACCTGACACCGCAGCGCTTGCTCAACGCTTATACAGGAGGCATCTTTCCCTGGTTTTCCGAGGGGCAGCCCATTTTGTGGTGGTCGCCCGATCCGCGTGCGGTGTTCCGTACCGAGGCGGTGCGGCTGTCGTCGCGGTTCCGTCGTGAGCTGCGCCGCAACCACTGGCACGTCTGCGCCGATACCTGCTTTGCGGCGGTGGTTGAAGCCTGCGCCGACGTGCCTCGGCCGGGTCAGGACGGGACCTGGATCACGCCGCAGATGCGCGAAGCCTATCTGGCACTGCATCGGCTCGGTTATGCACATTCGGTGGAGGTGTTTGATGGCCAAACGCTGGTCGGGGGCATCTATGGGGTTGCGATCGGTCAGGTCTTTTTTGGTGAGAGTATGTTCAGCGGCCGAAGTGGCGGGTCAAAGGCGGCGCTGGGTGCGCTCGCCGCATGCCTGCGGCGCTGGGGGTGGCCACTGATCGATGCCCAGGTTGAAAATCCGCATTTGCTTAGTCTGGGTGCTGAGCTGTGGCCCCGACATCAGTTTTTGGCGAGCCTGCGTGGGTTGATCTGCCAGCCTGCGGTAATAGGCAATTGGACCGAGCGCTTCGGGAATTTGCCGGCCGCAACACTCAGTCATTCCGTTGAGAGTTAACGCAAACTTTGCGCCAGCCGGCTGCGGGGCGTAAAATTCCTTTTTCTCATCGGGCCTTGTGCCCCCTGCACCACACAGGACTACATGTCGAAAGACGATTCCATCGAATTCGAGGGCACTGTCAGCGAGACGCTGCCCAATACCACCTTCCGGGTCAAGCTGGAGAACGGGCACGAGATCATCGCCCACATCTCCGGACGAATGCGCAAGAACTACATCCGCATTCTGACCGGCGACCGGGTGAAGGTCGAGATGACCCCTTATGACCTGACCAAAGGTCGTATCACTTATCGCATGAAGTGACCGCCACGCTGTGGTCGTGAATAAAGCGGCTATCCGCCGCTTTGGGGCTCCAGATCATCGGTGACATCGCTTCACGATTGCAGCTGCCGCTGCAACTAAAGCTGTGGCTGCCGATTGCAGCGGGCATAAGCGGCTACGTTCCGGAATCTGAACGTGCAAGGCTATTGTGCTGGCGTATATTTAGAGAGCGAAACGGGCCCCTGATCGATCTAGCGCAGACCCTACGAGTGGATGCAACGTGGTTACTTCAAGTGCTTAGGTCATTGTACGCGGCGAGCCGATCAGTAAGGGATCGCGCGCTCCGAGCGGTTCTGCCTGCTCAAGGTTGCTCATTCCCAGCTTGCCGTCGTGCAGGATGGGCCTGATCGGCGTGGTACAGCCGCTGCAGGCGTTCAAGCTCGTAGGCGAGGTAATCGCGCTGGCTGACGTAAGCGAATCTGGCTTGAAAAGCCTACATCTGAAGCACCGCTACGGACCGTTTTTCCCGGGTCTCGCGTAAGCTCCTGTCGGATTGGTTTCGATCAACCAGTGGGCCAATCTCACGTCGTCGAATTTGAAGACGTCGGTCCCGGCTATCTAGGCGCAAGCGACAACGTGGCGCAGTTCAAGCAACTTGCCTATGACGAGTCGCGCGCAGAACACCCTACAGCCTACAGGCGCCCGCAGGCGGATGCATGGACTGTAGGAAGCGGGGCGAGGTGCTGCCTCCGCGCCTCCCCGCCCCCGGGGTCTCATTGCATCACTCAATCGTCGCTGGCAGCAGCCGTTCCGGTTCGGCCTGGGCCTCGACTATCAGTTCGTCGTCCCTGACGTCGATGTTGACCCGGCCACCATTTAGCAATTTGCCAAACAATAGTTCGTCGGCCAATGGGCGCTTGACCTTGTCCTGAATCATTCGGGTCATTGGGCGAGCGCCCATCAATGGATCGAAGCCGTGCTGGGCAAGCCAATCGCGCGCGGTCGGTGTGGCCGACAAGCTGACGCGCTTTTCTTGGAGCAAGGCCTCCAGTTCAATCAGGAACTTGTCCACCACTCGCAAGATGTGGTCAAAACCGAGTGCCTGGAATTGCACAATGGCGTCGAGACGGTTGCGAAACTCCGGGGTGAAGCTCTTTCGAATGACCTCCAGCGCGTCTGTACTGTGATCTTGCTTGGTGAAGCCAATCGTCCGCCGCGAGGCCTGGGTGGCACCCGCGTTCGTGGTCATCACGATGATCACGTTTTTAAAGTTCGCTTCGCGCCCGTTGGTATCGGTCAGTACCCCGCGATCCATCACCTGCAGCAGGATGTTGAAGATGTCTGGGTGTGCCTTCTCGACCTCGTCCAGCAGCAGCACGCAATGTGGCGTCTTGACGATCTTCTCGGTCAGTAGCCCTCCTTGGTCGAAGCCGACATAGCCTGGAGGCGCGCCGATCAGGCGCGATACTGAATGTGGTTCCATGTATTCAGACATGTCAAAGCGCACCAGCTCAATGCCAAGCTGCAACGCCAATTGTTTGGTGACCTCGGTTTTGCCGACGCCGGTCGGGCCGGCAAATAGGAAGTTGCCGATCGGTTTGTCCGGGTTTCCCAGGCCGCTGCGCGCTAGCTTGATCGCCGAAGATAGCGTATCGATCGCTGCGTCTTGGCCGAAAATGACCATCTTCAGATTGCGCTCCAAATGTTGCAGTACGTCCTTGTCGGTTGCACTGACCTGTTTGGCCGGGATTCGCGCCATCTTGGCAATGATGGTTTCGATTTCTTCGATATCGATCAATTCTTTACGGGTGTCCTGCGGCAATAGACGCTGGCGCGCGCCGGCCTCATCGATCACGTCGATTGCTTTATCGGGCAGCAGGCGGTCAGCGATGTGTTTGACCGACAGATCGACCGCAGCTTGCAACGCATCGTCAGCGTAGATCACGCCATGGTGCGCTTCGTACTTGGGCTTCAGCCCCTGCAGGATCTGGTAGGTCTCGCCGACAGTAGGCTCGACAATGTCGATCTTCTGAAAGCGGCGTGCCAGTGCGCGGTCCTTTTCAAAGATGCCGCGGTACTCCTGGAACGTGGTCGAGCCGATGCAGCGCAGCTCACCTGAGGCCAGTGCGGGCTTGATCAGATTGGACGCATCCATGGTCCCCCCCGACGCAGAGCCGGCACCGATGATGGTGTGGATTTCGTCGATGAACAACACCGCGTTGGGGACTTTCTTCAACGAATTCAGCACGCTCTTGAGGCGTTTTTCGAAGTCGCCACGGTATTTGGTGCCCGCTACCAGCGCTCCCAGGTCCAGCGAGAAGATCACCGCGTCAGTTAGTACATCCGGTACTGACCGTTCGACAATACGTTTGGCCAGTCCTTCGGCGATGGCGGTCTTGCCGACGCCGGCTTCGCCGACGTAGAGCGGGTTGTTCTTGCGGCGGCGGCACAAGACCTGGATGGTGCGTTCGATCTCATCGCCGCGGCCGACCAGTGGGTCGATCCTGCCGGCACGTGCCTGTTCATTGAGGTTACTTGCAAACTCGGCCAGGGCGTCGCCTTTACTTTCAGCTTCGCCCCCTTCGCTTTTGCCTTCGCTTTCGGGCGAAGCTGGGCCTTCACCTTCTTCGCCCAGTTTGGCGATGCCATGCGAGATGTAATTGACGATGTCCAGACGGGTGATGTCCTGCTGGTTCAGGAAGTACACCGCGTGCGAGTCCTTCTCGCCAAAGATTGCCACTAGTACGTTGGCGCCGGTGACCTCTTTCTTACCGGAGGATTGAACGTGGTAGACCGCGCGCTGTAATACGCGCTGAAAGCCCAGCGTTGGCTGAGTGTCGCGTCCGTCGTCGGCAGGCAAACGTGTTACCGAGGCTTCGATCGCCTGCTCGAGGTCATTGTGCAGCCGACTGGAGTCGGCGCCGCAGGCGTTGAGGACCGCTTGCGCGGAGGGATTGTCGAGCAAGGCTAACAGCAGGTGCTCGACCGTCATGAACTCGTGACGCGCTTCGCGTGCCCGCTTGTAGCATTGGCCGATGGTTAGTTCGAGGTCTTTGCTGAACATGGGGAACTCCGACGGCAGTTGCCAACAATATGCGGCTTCGGCTGGGATTTTCCACAACCCTATCGGATAGCGCTGTTTACGTCACGTTATGGCGGCGGGCGAACTGTAGGTCGGATCAGGTTAGTTCCATCGTGCACAGCAGTGGATGTTGGTTGATCCTTGCGAATTCATTGACCTGAGCCACCTTCGTTTCAGCGACCTCACGCGTATAGGTTCCGCAGATCCCTCGACCGCGCGTATGGACGTGTAGCATCACCTGGGTCGCCATTTCCAGATCCATCAAAAAGAATTGTTGCAGCACGGTCACGACGAAGTCCATCGGCGTGTAATCGTCGTTAAGCAGCAGCACCTGATAGCGGGGGGGCGGCGCGATTTCCGGCTTGCCGGGTTCCACCAGCAGGCCATGATCGTGGTCGTGTACGTGGGCGGTCTTGTGGGGCATGGGGCAATTATAGGGCGGTCGCCCGCCGTCATTGGACGATTCACAGCACCGGCCGCACAATTCCAGGCTCTGCCCCCTCCTGCCGCCGATGATTATTGCTCCCTCCCCTGTGCTGTATTTGATCCCCGCCACGGGTTCTAGCCGATGACGCCCACCGATCTGCGCTGGGCGCCGGATGTCACCGTCGCTACTGTGGTGGCGCACGAGGGACGGTTACTGCTGGTCGAGGAGTCGATCGGCGGTCGCTTGGTCCTCAATCAGCCTGCTGGGCATCTGGAACCTGACGAGAGCCTGGAACAGGCGGCGGTGCGCGAAACACTTGAGGAAACCGGCTGGACGGTGCGCTGTACACATTTTATTGGTAGTTATTTGTGGAGCGCTGCGGATGGCCGCAGCTTCCTACGGTTTGCCTATGCTGCTGAAACGGTGACTCATGACCCTGCCCGCCGTCTGGACACAGGAATCGAACAGGCTCTGTGGATGACCCCTGTGGAGCTGGTTGCTGCGCGGTCGCGCTTGCGCAGCCCGATGGTGCTGCAGGTCGCGCAGGACTGGTTGGCGGGGCAGCGCTTCCCGCTGTCATTGACCCGGTACGTGCCATGAGTCCGCCTGCGGTCATGGTTGGCATGTCCGGCGGCGTGGATTCTTCGGTCGCTGCGCTGCGCCTGGTCCGGCAAGGCGAAGCGGTGGCGGGGTTGTTCATGCAGAATTGGCGTGACGACGATACGCCACAGGACGCCAGTCCCGCCCACGCCAGCACGCCCAATGTGGCAGGTGGCGGCGTATGTCGGGCCGAGAACGACCGCCGGGATGCGGTTGCGGTTTGCGGCATGCTCGGAATTCCGTTTCACTTTCGCGACTTCTCAAGCGAATACTGGGCCGGCGTGTTCGAGCACTTCTTAGCCGAGTACGCTGCCGGGCGCACTCCCAATCCGGACGTGCTCTGCAATCGCGAGGTGAAGTTCAAGCATTTTTTGGAGGCAGCCCGTGCGCTGGGCGCCGACCGTATCGCCACCGGCCATTATGCGCAGGCCGTGTACGCGCAAGGCCGTTGGCGCCTGTTGCGTGGCGCCGACCGTGGTAAGGACCAGAGTTATTTCCTGCATCAGCTCGGCCAGGCGCAACTGGCCGCTACTCTGTTTCCAATCGGTGAGTTGGAGAAGACCGATCTGCGTCGAATCGCCCGCGAGGCTGGACTGCCCACTCATGCTAAGAAGGATTCGACTGGGATCTGCTTTATTGGCGAGCGCGACTTCCGGGCATTTCTGGGACGCTATCTGCCGGCCCGCGCCGGTGAGATCCGTGATCCGCAGGAGCGGCGCATCGCCGAGCACCCCGGGGTGTTCTATTTCACGTTGGGCCAGCGCGAGGGCTTGAATATCGGGGGGGTACGAGGCCGCCCAGCTGCACCGTGGTATGTGGTCGGCAAGGACGTGGCCAACAACGTGCTTTATGTCGATCAGGCCCATGACGGCCCCTGGTTGCAGTCCTCCTGGCTGCGCTCCGAGGTCGCTCATTGGATTGCCGGCAGCCCACCGGCACGACAGTTCACCTGCACCGCGCAGACGCGCTACCGCCAGGCCGATGAGCCATGCACAGTGGACGTAAGTAACGACGGCACGTTAAGCGTAAGATTTGCGCGCCCGCAGCGTGCAGTAACGCCGGGCCAGTCATTGGTGCTCTATGACGGCGCCGAGTGCCTGGGCGGCGCGGTAATCGCCGCCACCGATGCGCCGCTAGAGCGGCGCCTGGCAGGCGAACGGTTGTGAACCGTGCACACAAGCGCAGCCCATCCCGGTGTAGGGAGACTGTGTAAATTCTTTTACGCGAGCCTTGTACAGTCCTGTGCGAGGTTCCACATGTTTAGAAAAGCTGAGGTAAGTGTTCGATGAGTTCACCGATGGACGAGCGCGTGTTGGCGCTGGCCGGTCTGGCGCAGGCGCTGCAGCAGGTCCGGCGGATCGCCGAGACGGGGCATTCAGAAGCTTCGACGGTGCGGACCGCGATGGATAGTGTGTTCAGGATTGACGCCAGTTCGACCGAGACGGTTTATGGCACGGCGCGCGACGTCGCCCCTGGGCTGCGCTTATTGCTGGATTACTTCGGTAATCCGGGCCGTGATCAAGTCCTGCCTAAGTTGGCACTGGCGGTGCTGCAGTTGGAACGCCGTTTCGTCAAGGAATCCGCAACCGTATCGGCGGTCGCCAACGGCATCGATAAGACTGCGGCGCACGCGGCCGAACTGGGCGACAGCGCGCATCCAGATGTGCTAGCGGCGCTGGGTGCACTCTATGCGGACACCATCAGTCACCTGCGTCCGCGGGTGATGGTCCAGGGCAATCCGCATTACCTTGGTCAAGCCGGTGTGGTTTCGGAAATTCGCGCCTTGCTGCTGGCAGCTGTGCGTTCGGCAGTGTTGTGGCGGCAACTTGGCGGCAGCCTATGGGATTTTCTGTTGGCCAAACGGGCGATGATTGCTGCTGCGCAGCGTGCGTTGCGCTGATGTGGGCGGATAGATAAGCCGGCTCCGGCTAGGCCATCGGGAGGATACCCACTCCCCTACCCTTGCGCGCGAGCGAGCGAGGCTGCGCGCAAGGTGCGATTTACGACGGACATGGACAAGGTTCTAAAGAGACCACGGGGACGGCCGATACAGCAACCGTGATTCTCCTGAGAACGCCCATGTATTCACGTCCCTTCTTTCGAATGGCGGCACCGCTGGCATTTACCGTTGTATTTGCGCTTGCCGATGGCCTCGACTGGCCGGGAGCGATCCGCTGGGCGCTGTTGGTAACCATGACTTTGAGCTGGCTGGGCTTTGCCGGCTGGAGCGCCTGGTCGCAGGGCCGTCGCGATCCAAGCCAAGCTCGGCTACTGCGTGAGCAAGACCAGCTACTCACGGAATTGCGCAGCTTTGTTACTAATGAGGTCGAGGGCTCCCGCACGGAAGTCGAGCGCGCCCGCGACTTGATCCGACAGGCTGTGGCGGGACTCGGTGGTAGTTTTGATGCGATGAATCGTAAATCGCGCCAGCAGAGCCAGGCCTTGGCGCGGATCGTAGACCGGACAGGGGATGACAGCGGTACTGGGGTCGACGTGGCCCGCTTTGCCCAGCATGCCAGCTCGCAAATGGAGCAACTGGTCGAGGCGTTGGAGCAGGTCAGCGGCCAGAGTGCGACCACCGTTAATCATATCGATGAGATGGCTCAACACCTGGACGGCATCTTCGCACTGCTCGAGGATGTTAAGTCGATTGCTGACCAAACTAATCTGTTGGCATTGAATGCGGCCATTGAGGCGGCCCGTGCCGGCGAAGCTGGACGTGGGTTTGCAGTGGTCGCCGACGAGGTTCGCAATTTGTCCGAACGCTCGACCACGTTCAATGAACAGATCCGCAAGTTGGCGCACAGCTCCAAGGATGCTATCGCCAAAGTGCGCGAGACCGTCTCGCAAATCGCCTCGCGACATCAGGACCGTTCGCGCGAGGCGCGTCACGAGGCCGCCGGGATGCTTGATAATGTCGCAGCCATTAATGCGTCGCTTGGCGAGGGCATGCGCGAGATTTCCGAATGTGCGCGTTCAATCGATACTAGCGTCGCCGAGGCGGTGCGTGCATTGCAATTTGAAGATATCGCTACGCAGACCTTGGGAAGTGTGCATACTCATTTGGATCGCTTGACCGTCATCAACCGCGAAGCGGTAACGCTGCAGGAGCTGCTGCATCGTAGCAACGACGTATTCGATAGTGAGCTGGTCGAGGCGCTGCAAAAGTTGGGTGCTCGTCTGCGCGAAATGCGTACCGAATGGGAGCGCCCGCCCCACAAGCCGGTGGCACAGCAGAATCTGGGCGCCGGTACAGTCGAGTTATTCTGATATCACGATGATGATGGTGCGGTTGCTTGCACCGATCTCCGGACGTTAGTTAAAGCCGCTTGCGAGCCAATCCCTCTCCTGTCCCGTGAGCCCTGCTTCCCCAACTTCTACAGGACGTCCAGTGTCTGGATTGAAGACGGCTTGCCGGCGGCGATCTGCCGATCCTGCAGCTTCGTTGCCACCCTCTCTGGATATTCTTGAGCGTTTAGCTAGGCGTGAGTTGGTGCAGCTTCAGGTGCAGCCGCAGTCGCCCTTCCCTGCCGACATCAAAGATGATGTGCTGATGCTCGCATTGGCGTGGGACCTCGGCATAACAGGGGACGCGTTGACGCACGATAGAGCAAGTCAGTCCGGTTTCGACCGACTCGGAACGTGACGGAGAGCCGTAGTGCATCGGCGATCGTGTATTGGCACAAGGCGCTGGCCACGGCATGTGCCATGCCGTGGCCGCGCGCCAATTAGAATCTCTAGCCTTCAGTTTCAGATCGATTCTGAAGGCGGTGGCAGCGTGCCAGCTTCGTATGGCGCGGTGCTGTCCTAGAGAAGAGTGCGATTGCTTGAGTACCTGCGGGTATCACGCCGCCGAGGATGCCGTCGGCTTGATGGACGACTGTGTCGGTTGGTCTTATGGCGGAGCGTTGTTTTCAGCCACCCGCCAGCGTCAACCGCCGTCCCAAGCGTCCGCCCGCTTCGGCCTCGCGGAGCCATTGGGCCATGTCGCGTGGGACCAGTGGCCTGGAGTAGAAATAGCCCTGGATCTCGTCGCAGCCTTGCTGACGAAGTAACGTGTCTTCCTGCATTGTCTCCACGCCTTCGGCTACAACCTGCATGCCAAGCGCATGGCCCAAGTGCACAATCGCCTGTGTGACTTTGGCGGTGTTGGTGTCATCGAGTGTGCATTGCACGAAGCTGCGATCGATCTTCAGTCGTTGCACCGGGAAATGGTTGAGGTAGTGCAGGTTGGAGAAACCGGTACCGAAATCGTCCACTGCTAGCAAAATGCCACTATGCTCAAACAGTGCAAAGGTATGGCGCAGTGCGTCGGTGTCGCGGATCAAGGCCGATTCGGTCAGTTCCAGTTCCAGTCGCGACGGCGGCCAGCCGCTGTCATTGCAGATCTGCAAGACGCGCTCGGCAAAGCCGCGTTCGCGCAGCTGCACCGCAGAGACGTTGACCGCGATCCGGCTGAAGGTTAGTCCGGCGTGGTCCCAGACCACGGCCTGACGGCAGGCTTCGCCCAGAACCCAGTCTCCGATGTGACTGATCTCACCGCAATCCTCTGCGATCGGGATGAATTCGGCCGGGCTACAGGCGCCATAACCAGGGCGATTCCAGCGTATCAATGCCTCGATTGCCGGCGCGATGTCGTGCGTGGTCGCCACCAACGGCTGGTACACCAGGGTGAACTCGTCACGGTCGAGTGCGCCATGGAGTGCATGCTCGAGTTCCAGACGGCGCTGTGCCCGCAACAACACGTCCTGACTGTAGTAATGGTGAGTATTGCGCCCGGACTCTTTGGCTGCGTACATCGCGGCATCGGCCGCGCGCAGCAGGTTGTCGAAATCCAGCAGGTTTTCATCCTGTACCGCAATGCCAATGCTGGCGCCGACCTTCAACGTGATGTGGTCCTTGCGCAGTGGCTCGGCCAGTGCTCCGATCAACTTACGTGCGACGTGGCCCGCATCCTCGGGAGCGGCCAGGCTACGCAGGACCACGATGAATTCGTCGTCGCTGAAACGACCGAACAGATCGCTGTTGCGCAAGTGCTGATGCAGACGTATGGAGGCGAGCTTGAGCAATGTATCGCCGGTCGCATGGCCGAACGAATCGTTGATGCTCTTGAAACCGTCCAGATCGATCAGCAACATTGCTAGCGTCTGGCCGCACTCGCGTGCCTCATGCATTGCTTTTTCGGCCTGCTCGCGCAGCAAAAAGCGGTTGGGCAACCCGGTCAGACGGTCATAGTGAGCCAGTAACTCGATGCGCTCGTTTGCCTCGCGCTCGCGAGTGATGTCACGGAACAGCGCGACGAAGCGTGGCGGCAGCCCATCGCGTCGATCCATCTCGATCAGTACCTGGACCCAGATGCGCTGTCCGGAACTGCGATAGAAGCATAGCTCCAGCTGCTCGGGCAGGCCACCGTCAGTTAGCCGGATCAGTGCGCGCTCGAAGGCGTCGCGCGAGTCCTCGGTGTATAGCGATAATGCGTGCTCAAGGGTGATGGCCTCTTTGCGCAGCCCGTGGATTCGGTAGCATTCCTCGGTCCATTGCATACGACGGCTGTCAACCTCGATCTCGCAACTGCCAATGCGGCCTAATGCGGAGACCCGGTTAAGCAGCTCGGTACGCCAGCGGATCAGTGCGTCAGTCTGACGTTGTTCGGTTACGTTCTGGACCTGGCCCGCAACGCGGCAGATGCGGCCGCCGCCGTCAAATATCGGTTGTGCCCAAACTCGCAGGTGACGAACTAATGCCTGCTTTCCCAGCTCAATCTCGAAGTGAACCGGGGTAATGTCGTGGCGGATCCGGCGCCAGGCTATACGTAGCTGGGCGCGTGCGCCATGCGCAAGCAGTCGCAATAAATCACGGCCGTGGGCGAGTGGCAGCTCGTCCAGCCGGATTTGCTGCCGAAAGTGTGACGACATCCAGAATGCGTCATCGGCCAGGTCCCAGCACCAGTTGCCGATGCTGGCGATACGTTGTGTTTCTTGCAACTGGGCTTGCTGTTCGTGCAGTTGTTGCTCCAGCAGCTTCTGCTGGTGAATATCGGTGTGCGTGCCGACCATGCGCAGCGGACGGCCATCGGTAGTGCGCGAGACGATCCGGCCACGGTCCAGGACCCAGCGCCACTGACCATCACGCTGGCGTAGCCTAAACTCGGCACCATAGGTGTCGCTATGTCCATCCAGGTGCGCGCGAATCGCCGCGCTCACCTGTGGACGGTCGTCGGGATGGATCATTCCGGTCAGCGCGGCCAGGTTGTGAGGCAGCGGCTGATCGTCGTAGCCGAGCATGCGCTTCCAACGTTCGGAGTGGTACACCGTATCGTTGGTCATGTCCCAGTCCCACAAGTCGTGCTCGGCACTGTCTAGGCCGATCTCCCCCTGCGCACCGACAGGCTCGGGTACACTTAATGTATAGGCCAGGACGCCGCCGTGCTCGTCGCGCACTGCACGCAGCCAGGCTTCAAGCCGGCGGCCACCGTCTCCGGGCAGCAAGCAAAGCGTCATCGCTGTCTCGTCGTCTATCTGACTGCGGCAGCCCTCCAATAACTGGCGGTAGCTGCGCAGCGTGGCCGGCAGGCCGAGCGATTGGGCGACCCGGTTTGCCGCCAGAGGTCGGCCGAGCATGTCTAGCACCACCACGGCGGAGCTGAGTGGATGCTGGAGCAAGCTTTCAATGATGCCCGAATCCACGCTCGGCGGCTCCTATCACTATGCCTACTTCTCGGATCGCCTTGGATAACGGCCGCCTTCGGTAATAGTTGAGGCCGGCGGACGCGCACGGTTGCGGCTAAAATGCGCCGCAGGTTGCTCCCTGGATGCGATCGCCGCCCGATGTCTCTTTTCTCTGCTCCCCTCGCTGCGGCGAAGCCGTATTCGGCCCATCGGCTGCGTCCTTGGCTGTGTGGTGTCCGCTTCGCGATCGTGGTCGGCTACAGCCTCGTGGTCGGGCTGTGGTTTTGGGTACGTAACGGCTTACTCACGCCGGATACGGCGGTCTCTGCTAGCGAGCTGCTGACATTTGTCATCATCAGTGCCAGCGGGCTGTATCTGGCATTACGCGCATTGGGCGAGTCGTGGTTGCGCAAGTACGCGGCGCTGGCCCGGGTCGAAGCGCTAGCCCGTGCACGTTTCCACGCGCTGCCTTGCCCGGCTTGGGTATACGATTGGCAGAGCCTGCACTTCCTGGATGTAAATCCGGCCGCGCTGGAGTTTTTTGGGGCGTCCCGTGAGGCGTTCTTACAGCGCACATTGCACTCAATTTGGCCGAAAGACCGGCTCGACCAGCTTGAGGCGTTCATTGCCCAGATCCGCGCCCAGAGCAGCGACGGCTGTACGCAGCTGAATGAACTGGTGACGCGTGGAGGACTACGTCACGTTGAGCTACACAGCCGTTCGTTGTTGCTGCCATCCGGTCCGGCGCAGCTGGTGGTGGCGTTGGACCGCAGTGCCGAGCAACACGCATTACGTCACCGGGCCGAAGCTGTGGCGCGCCTGCAAGAGGCACAAGCTTTGGCGCGACTCGGTTGGTGGGAACTGGACCTGTGCTCGCAGCTGGGCAAATACTCCGACGAGGTCTACCGGATCTTGGCGCGCTCCAGGCCGGTGCAGCGCCGCCATCGACTCAGCGACCTCCTGATCGGCGCCGATATGCCCACGCAGGCACGTATCGACCAACTGCTAAACGACCTACAGGCAGAGCCTCCTGTTCAGATTGACGTGCTACTGACGCTGATTGATGGCCTCGGCCAGATACGGACGGTCCATCTGTGCGCTGAGCGTGTGTCCCTACCCGGCGGCCCGCTGCAGGTGGTGCACGGCACGTTGCAGGATGTCAGTGAACGTGAGCAGTCGCGGCGGCTGTTGCGGGAGCGCGAGGAGCCGTTTGGCGAGTTGGTACGGGTGTTGCCTGACGGTGTACTCATTCTGGCCCAAGAACGTGTGCTGTACGCCAATGCAGCCGCATCCCGTCAGTTTGGTTTTGAAGGTGAAGCCCTTCTGGGCGAACCGCTAAAGGCACTGGTAGTCAACAGCGACTACCCACAGGTGGTGCGGTTGCTAGAGGCCGGTGCCGCCGTGCCAGAGCCCGCTGCCCATGCGATGCGTCGTCACGATGGCAGCCGCTTCTATGCTGGACTGTCGGTGGGGCGCGTCCACTACGGTGGCCGCGAATGCCGATTGTTGGTGGTGTACGATTTAAGTGAGCAGGAGCGCATGCGCGACGCCTTGGCCGAAAGCAATGCCGAACTGCAAGCGATGGCGCGACGGCTGTTCTCATTGCAGGAAGATGAACGGCGAGCGATTTCGCGCGATTTGCATGATGATATCGGCCAGGCGATCACGGCGATGAAGCTTTCTGCATGCGCCGCGATTGACGAAGGCGACGAGGTTCGCCGGCGCGAGGACCTGCAAGGTGTGGTGGAGCTCGCGGACAGCACGGTCGTCAAGCTGCGCAACCTGTCGATGTTGCTGCGCCCACCACAATTAGATGCGCTCGGTTTGGAGGCCGCATTGCGATGGCAAGCTGGCATGCTGCTACGGGCTTCGCAGGTGCGGTTGTACCTGGAGATCGCGCCACTGCCGTTTCGGCCGGACAGCGAGGTAGAGCAAGCCTGTTTCCGCATCGCGCAGGAGAGCCTCACCAATGCGATACGGCATGCTTATGCTGGCGAGATTCGCTTGGTGCTTCAGTGGTGGGAGGGTCAACTTTCATTACAGGTCGTCGACGACGGGGATGGGTTCGACCTGGGGGGGCCGCGCGGCCTCGGGCTCATCATGATGCGTGAACGCGCGCAGACCGCTGGCGGTACTCTGCGCATAGACTCGTTACCCGGCGCCGGCACTCGGGTATCGCTGTTGCTCCCCTATTCTCGCGGCTCCCGCGATGGATCTTGAACATGTGGAACCTGGCACTTCCTTCGGGGCTGGATACGCCCCGCCCGCCTCGGCTGGGCGCGAGCAACCCGGATCTGAAGAGATTGGTCGATGAGGCCAATGCGGGCGGTCCGGCGCTGTCGGTGATGCACGTGGATATCGATCACTTCGCGTCGATCAACGAAAACATGAGTGTAGAAGTCGGCGATGAGGCGCTGGCGCTGATTGTGCAGCGGTTGCAGGAGTTCTTAGGCACCCGCGGCCGGCTATGGCGTCACGGTAGCGACGAGATGGTCATCGTAGTTCAGCGCGTCGCGGGCGTGGCCTCGCCCGAGGAGCTGGCCGAGCAAGTACGTCAACAATTGGAATTGCCGCTCTCGGTGCTACCATACACGCTGTTCATGACGGGCAAGGTCGGAGTTGCGCTGTGTCCGGAGGATGGCAGCGAGCTGTCCACTTTGCTTGACCACGCCGAGGAAGCCTGCTGTCAAGCTGGCCGTGAAGGCGGTAACACGGTGCGGTTCTATACCCGTAACCCGGCAATCAACGCGCACTGCGAGAGCATCATCGCCCGCCAGATCGTTGACGCGATTCCGCATGGTGAGCTAAAGCTGCGGTATCAACCGCTAGTCAGTGCGCGCGACGGTTGCATCGTTGGAATGGAAGCCATGTTGCGCTGGCAGTCGCCAACGTTAGGAATGCTGGTGCCCGAACGCTTCATGCGGACTGTCGAGCGGCTTGGGGTGATTGTGCAGATTGGCGAATGGGTGTTGCAGAACGCGATCCGCCAGGCGCGCATCTGGCGCGACCAAGGTTTCGATGATTTCAGTATCTCGGTTAACGTATCGACCTTGCAGTTACTGCGACCCAGTTTTTTCGGGGAGGTTATGGCGATGCTGCAGGCAGCAGGGGTACCGCCGCAACTGCTGACACTGGAGATCAACGAAAGTGCGTTGACCAACAATGTAAATTTCATCCACGAGACGATGGCCAACCTGCGCCATGAGGGCATCAGCCTGAGTCTGGATAACTTTGGCACAGGCGACTCTAGCCTAAGTGCGCTGGTGCGGTATCCAGTGGACCGGCTAAAGATTGACCGCAGTTTCATTAAAAGCGCAGCGGCCGGCAGCCGCGAGGCGGCGATCGCGCGTGCAATTATCGCCATGGGCCACCAGTTGGGCATGACCGTGATCGCCAACGGGGTCGAGTCGCAAGCTCAGCTGGGATTTCTGCGCCGTAACGATTGCGACGTATTCCAAGGCTATCTGTTTGGCGAGCCGATGTCGGCCGAATCCGCCGGCATGGCATTGCGGCGACGTTACCTGCGTCCAGAGTCGTTTGCCGAGAGCCGCCCTGACCGTACCTTGCTTTTGCTCGACGACGAAGAGAATGTACTGCGCTCGTTGGTACGGCTGTTCCGCCGCGACGGCTACCGGATTCTAGCGGCCGGTAATGTGCGTGACGCTTTTGACCTACTGGCCACTAACGACGTGCAGGTGATTCTGTCGGACCAACGTATGTCTGATATGAGCGGCACTGAATTCCTGGGTCGAGTAAAAATGCTTTATCCCGATACGGTGCGGTTGGTCCTATCTGGCTATACCGATCTGGCGACCGTGACCGAGGCGATCAATCGTGGCGCGATCTATCGGTTTCTGACCAAGCCCTGGAACGACGACGAACTGCGCGAGCACATCCGGCAGGCGTTCCGCACCCACGACGAGTTAAGCAACGGTCGCGATCCTTAGAGAATCGGTGATGCCGATGTGCAAGGCCATTAAAGCATGTCTGCAGAGGGCTGTACCGGTGTAAGCGATTTCAATCGGTATTCAATACCGTCGCTATCTTCCCGTTTTCACTGAAGTTCGCCTTGGACGGTTACACGTCTGTGGGGGGATCTTGATCACCGAGGTTGCCGCGCGGGTAGCACGATCCGGAACGTAGCGCCCTGCCCTGGTGTACTGTCTACGTCGATGCGACCGTGATGTTTGTTGATGATGCTGTAGGAGATCGAAAGCCCCAGACCGGTGCCGCTACCGACCGGTTTTGTGGTGAAAAACGGATCGAAGATGCGTTGCAGCAGGTCGGCGGGGATGCCGCTGCCGCTATCCTTGAACGCGATCCACACCTGGCCAACGCCCTCGCAGCCGGTGCTAACGGTAATCGTGCCGCGTTCGATAATCGCCTGGCCGGCGTTGAGCAGCAAGTTCATGTAGACCTGGTTGAGCTCGGATGGTAGGCACTCGACCAGGGGCAGTTCACCGTAGTGACGCTCCAGGGTAACTTTATACTTGAGTTCGTTCCAAATGATATTGATGGTCGATTCAAGCCCGGCGTGCAGGTCTACCAGCTTCCATGACTCGGAGCGGTCCGAATATGAAAAGTCTTT
>Cebus_capucinus_imitator_PRJNA485217_SSR047__coassemble_1314_pt1 | contig 16486 bp, 17 predicted proteins | sample Cebus_capucinus_imitator_PRJNA485217_SSR047__metabat2_high_PE_004 | metagenome-assembled genome bin Cebus_capucinus_imitator_PRJNA485217_SSR047
GTGGCCCGCAGCATATTGACCACCCCGAACAACGCACCGGTCGGTTCGCCCTGGGCATTGCTCAGCGGCGGCAGCGCGTGAAACGCGCGGTACAGGTAACTGGACCCATCGATCAAGATTAATCTGCTCATCGCCCCATTCTACGCGGCCCCTGCGCCGCGCCCTCGCAGCGCGCATAATCCCGGCATCCCCCACGGAGCACGACGATGAAACGAGCATGCCTGCTGCTGGCGCTGTTGTTGCTGGCCGGCTGTGCCACAACCGGAACGAACGGCGCCCCCCTAAACATGAGCGACGCCGACGTCTCCAGCAAAACCATGAACAACGGCGACAAAATCGACGAATACCGCGTGGCCGGACAGCTGCGCATGGTCAAGATCACGCCACAACGAGGCGCCCCGTACTACCTGTACGACAAAAACGGCGACGGTCATCTGGAAAGCGACGATGACCAGGCTGTCTCGCCGGTGTACTGGAAGCTGTACAGCTGGTGAGCCGCGGTCACCGCCCGACTCGGGAAGCCGCAGGAGCGACGTGGGTCGCTCCTGCATGAACGATCACACGCAGCTGCGCGCTGTTGTCGCCTCAGCGCACCACCAGCACTGGAACGGTGCTGCCGGTCAGCACCTCGATGGTCTGGCTGCCCAGCAAGACCCGGCTCATGCCGCGGCGGCCATGTGAGGTCATCACGATCACGTCACTGCCGGCTTCTTTGGCAATTTGCAAGATCCCCTCAGCCGCATAGCGGTCCAGCACGTGGTGCGAGCGGGCCTCTACACCCGCCGCGCGCACGGTCTCCAGCGCGGGAGTTAAAACCGCCTGAGCGCCTTCCTCACGCTCTTTGCGGTATTCCGGGCTGGCCTCGTAGCCCACGCTCCAGCCCATCGCGTCATACATGCCCATCGCCCAGGGCTCGGACACGGTGACCAGATCGATCGCCGCACCCGTGGCCTTAGCCAGTTCTATACCCTGTTGAAGGCCGCGATTGGCCAGCTCGGAACCATCGATAGCGATCAAGATACGCTTGTACATGTCGGTCTCCGGTTGCGCCGTCGGTGGCGGCGGTCGCTACGATTGCACACCTAGCGTTGAAAAAACGCGTTGATCGGGATCAATCCCCGACGCGGTTCAGGGCCCTGCGTGCGCATCACAACCCGTGGCGCGAGATACCGTGCGTCAGCGCGGTCCCCACACCGCCATCCGCTGGGCATGGACCGCACTCTGAGCATTTCGGGTGTCTTGCCCACCGCAACGACGCACAACAGCCCCGACCGCTCAGGCCGGAGACAAGTTCGCATAGGCCAGGACCAACCACTTTGCCCCGACCTCGTCGAACTGCACCTGCACCCGCGCATGCGCGCCAGTGCCCTCGTAATCGGTGACCACACCGTGGCCGAACTTGGCGTGCACGACATTGGCGCCGAGCCGGATCGGTGCGGCCTCGACCACCCCATGCACCGGGCCGCGCACCGCGCCCAACGAAGCGGTGCGCGAGACCTGCACCTTGGGCCGAACCTCATGCAGCAGCTCACGTGGGATCTCGCGTAAAAAGCGCGAGGGCACGTTGTAGTTATCCTGGCCGTGGATACGTCGCGACTCGGCATAGCAGAGCACCAACTTCTGCCGAGCCCGGGTGATGCCGACGTAAGCCAACCGCCGCTCCTCCTCAAGCCGGCCACTTTCCTCCAGCGAGCGCGCACTCGGAAACAGTCCGTCCTCCAACCCGACCAGGAACACCAGCGGGAACTCCAGGCCCTTGGCCGAGTGCAGGGTCATCATCTGCACCCCTTCCTCGCCGGCCTGGGCCTGGCCTTCACCGGCCTCCAGCGAAGCGTAGGACAAAAACGCGACCAGCTCGGTCATCGCCGGCACGTCCTCGTCGCCTTCCGGCAACACGAAGCGCGAGGCGACCGAGACCAGCTCGTCCAAGTTCTCGGTCCGTGACTCCGAGTCCAGCCCGCTGCGGCTCTCTTTGGACCAATGCTCACGCAAACCCGATCGCGCCAATACGTGGTCGATGCGATCAGACAGATGCATCTGCGCGCTGTCCGCATCCAGCTGCTGGATCAGGTTGAGAAAGCCCGCCAACGCGTTGCGTGCGCGTGCGGTCAGTTGATTGGCTTGGGTGCACGCCATCGCCGCTTCCCATAGCGACAGCCGCTGGCCGCGCGCGAGCCGCCGCACCTCATCCAGGGTGCGCTCACCAATGCCGCGCGTGGGCGTATTGACCGCACGCTCGAACGCGGCATCGTCACTGCGGTTGGCGAGCAGGCGCAGATAAGCCAGTGCATCCCGGACCTCGGCGCGCTCAAAAAAGCGCATGCCACCGTAGACGCGGTAGGGGATCTGCTCGGACAGCAACGCCTCTTCAAACGCACGCGACTGGGCGTTGCTGCGGTAAAGCACCGCGACCTCACCGTAGCTGCCACCACCTTGTACCCACTGGCGCGCGCGCTCAACTACGTAGCGCGCCTCATCGACCTCGTTGTACGCCGCGTACAGGTCGATGGGTTCGCCCTCGCCCGACTCGGTCCATAGCTGCTTGCCGATGCGGTCGGGATTGTGCGCAATCACCGCATTGGCGGCGCCGAGAATATTGGCACTAGAGCGGTAATTCTGCTCCAGCCGTATTACCTGCGCGCCGGCGAAGTCCTTCAGAAATCGCTGCACGTTCTCGACTTTGGCGCCACGCCAACCGTAAATCGCCTGGTCATCGTCACCGACCACGAACACGTGACCACTGTCGCCGGCCAGTACCCGCACAAACGCGTACTGGATGGCATTGGTGTCCTGAAACTCATCGACCAGGATCTCGCCGAAACGCGCGCGGTAGTGAGCCAGCAGCGCCGGAGTATCACGCAGCAGCTCGTGCGCGCGCAGCAGCAGCTCGGCGAAATCGACCAATCCAGCTCGGTCGCAGCGCTCCTGGTAGGCGGCATAGATGCGGCGGTGGGTATCGGTCCACTCGTCGCGCGCCTCCGGCTGGATGTGCTCGGGGCGGCGGCCCTCATCCTTTTGCGCGTTGAGCCACCACATCGCCTGCTTGGGCGGGTAGCGCGACTCGTCCAGCTCCAGCGCCTGCACCGCGCGCTTGACCAAGCGCAGCTGGTCATCGCTGTCGATGACCTGGAAGCCCTCCGGCAGCCGCGCATCCTGCCAGTGCAGTCGCAACAGCCGGTGGGCCAGGCCGTGGAAGGTGCCGATCCACATGCCGCGACTGCCCTGGCGCAGTTGCAGGTCGGTGCGCTGGCGCATTTCCCCGGCCGCCTTGTTGGTAAAGGTCACCGCCAGAATGCCGTGCGTGGGCACGCCATGGACTTCATTGAGCCAGGCAATGCGATGGGTCAGCACGCGGGTCTTGCCCGAGCCCGCTCCGGCAAGCACCAGGTAGTGCCCGGATGGCGCGGAAACGGCCTCGCGCTGAGCGGGGTTCAGATCGTCGAGAAGGTGAGAGACATCCACCGCGACATTTTACGCGATGTGAGATCCGGTGACCGGAAACGCTTGGCTACTTTTATTAGGGGCGGTCCTTGCCCGCGACTGGGCTGTTCCGCCGGACGCTCATCGCGGCCAAGGACCGCTACTACGACTTTTGCGGCTCCGGCAGGTCTAGCGTAAGCAACGCCAGGGCGGCCGCTTGGGCCTGCTCACGCAGCTCGGGAATCGCCAGACTTTCCCACAACCGGCCGATCCGTAGACTGCCGACCACGTGGATATGCGGGTCAGCACGGCCATCGGCATCGAGCAGGCAACCCGCGTCGTCGGTGTCCACCCCGATCCCGTGTGGCCCGACCACCGCGTAACCCATGCCCAACAGTTGCTGCAACAAGGGATTACGCATCGCCTGCACCCGCATTTCCACTCCGGTGGCGTTGATGACCTGATGCGCATCCAACTGCAGCACGCGGCCGGTCGCAGTACGCGCGCTCAGCTGCACACAGGCACCGACCGGGAACACCGTGTCCAGGCGAGCGCGATGAATCCGTAGCTGACCGCTTGCACGCAATGCCGCCAAGCGCGCGTGGATCTGCGGTGCGATACGGTGCCGGTGCACATCCCAGTAGCGCACCAGGTGGCGCAGAAAGCGCCGTTGATCGGCCTGCGCAAGTGACCTCCACAACACCTGGCCATGCGGTCGCAATGCCTCCATCAGCGCCTGCCAGGGCAGCCCGCGCGCCGTCACTGCGCGCACCTGCGTGCGCAACATGCGCAGACGCGTGCGCAGCGGCGCTGCCAGCAGCGCCGGCACATCCAGCTCGACGCTGTCACCGAGCGCGTGCGGTAACGGCATCAGCCCATGCCGCGAGATCACGTGCAACGGACCGTGATGAGCGCGCGCCCCCAACGTGACCACGGCATCCACCATGCTCAGCCCCGAGCCGACGATGCAAACCGCCGAATCGGCAGCGATGTTGGCTAACGCGGAGCTGTCCCAAGCCTCGATGCTTTGGTGTGCGGGCAAGCTAGTGGCGCCGCGTGCCGGCAATGGGCGTAACGCATTCCCCACGGCCAATGCCATACCGCCGGCCTGCACCACGCCGCCGGATAGACTCAGCCGCAGGCCGCTCGCACCCTTGTCGAGCGCAAGCACCCGGTCGTGGATCACCTCGAGCTGTGCCACGCTTTCCCGTTGAGCCTGCCGCAAGCGCTCGCGCAGATAATGCGCGTAATGCCGGCGCGCGACGTAGCCCTGTGCCAGCACCGGGTCCGCCATGTCCGCAAACTCGGGCAGCCCGCGCAAGAACGCGACGAAATCTCCGGGCTGCTCAGCAAACGCGCTCATCCCGCCGGCGGGCACATTGAGCCAATGCTCGTCACGATCAGTGGCATACGCCACCCCCTGGGCTAACACCGCCGCCGGTTCCAGCAACACGATGCGCAGCGCGGCACGCGCCTGGCGTAGCAACTGGATCGCCACCAGTACGCCAGCGGCGCCGCCGCCGACGATGGCCAGATCACAATCACGCGATGAAAACAAATCGTTCATGCACAGGATTGTAGGCGATGGCTGCGTAGCGCCCATTACAGCGCTACGAACACAATCCGTTCATGCTGTGGCGTAATCCGCATGCTGCATGCGGCGCAGATTATGCTGCCCGCAAAACCCATACTGCGTTGCAGCCACTGCGCCACGCGCGCCAACGTAAGCCGGCGATGGCGATCGCCGCTGCGGACACGCGATGCCACTGACACTGCCGCCGCATGACGGTCGCATGCTTTTAGCGGGAACGCTTCGATCCAGGCCGAAGCGCAGACGTTGCGTTGCGGCGAACATTTTGAGTTTCGCCCCCCCCCTCTCCAAATGATGACCGCGCCCCCCAAACGCCGCCAAATCCATCCCTCCGTGCTGTACCCCGGCACCCCTGTGGTGCTGATGACCACCCTCAATCCTGACGGCAGCACCAACATCAGCCCGCTGTCCTCGTTCTGGGCGCTGGGCTCGCGCGTGGTGCTGGGCCTGGGCACGGACGGTCAGGGCTGCACCAATCTGGCCAAACGCGGTGAGTGCGTGCTCAACTTTCCGGCCGCCGAACAGGCCGCACAGGTCGAGACGTTAGCGCGTGCCACTGGCTGCTCGCCGGTACCTGCGGGCAAGTGCGCAATCGGTTACGAATACGTACGTGACAAGTTCGCGCTGAGCGGATTCACGCCGCTGCCCTCCGTGCAGGTTGCCACACCCGCCATCGCACAATGCCCATTACAAGTGGAGATCGGACTGCTGGCGTTGCATGAGCCCACCGGCGCAGCCCCACAAGGCTTCATCATCGCCGAAGGCGAAGTGCGCTGCGTGCATGCGCATACAGCGATCACGCTCGCCGACAGCGAGCATATCGACATGCAACATTGGCGGCCGCTGATTTATGCGTTCCGCCACTATATGGGCACGCACGGACCGCTTGCGCGGAACTTCCGCGCCGAGGCCTGAATGCAGCTACATCAACGCATCCGCCAAACGGGCGATGCCCTCACGACTACGCCGCCACGCCGGCCGGGCTCGCCACTGCGTCAGTTCAAGCGGACGTGCGTCACGCAGATAGTCGCATTCGATCTGGCGCAGCTGTGCGACCACGTTGCGGTCATAGCAGAGCATACCGATCTCGGCATTGAGCGCGAACGAGCGGATATCCAGATTAATCGAGCCGACCAGTGCGACCTCATCATCCACGCTGAGGTGCTTGGCGTGCAGGAAGTGCGGGCGATACAGCGCGATCTTGACCCCACTGCGCAACAGTTCTTCGTAGTAGGCCTCCTGCGCCCATGCGGTCAGCCGCTGGTTGTTGCTCTCCGAGACAATGAGCTGCACATCCACGCCAGACACGCCGGCAATGCGTAGTGCACTGAGCGTGGCCTCGTCCGGTACAAAATAGGGCGTAACCAGTACCACTTTCCGTCGCGCCAAGTGGATCAACGCGTTGACCGCATCACGCGCGTTTTCGAACGGATAGGCAGGCCCACTCGGTAACAGCTGGGCCACCACGTCCTGCGGGCAGGCCACTGCGTCGGGCAACAGCGGCAGCCGCTCTCCGGTCTCGACGAACCAGTCGCTGCTGAACACCGCCTCCAGGTGGTTTACCGCCGGTCCCTGCACCCGCGCAACCAGCTCACGGTTAGGAAAACCACGCACGAACTCCGGCGCAGCCAGGTTCTGCGAGCCGACAAAGCCGATCTGGTTATCAATCACCGCGACTTTGCGGTGATTACGCAAATCCATGCGACCACTGCGTCGCCAGCCCAGACCGCCCGGCAATACCGCATGCACCTGCACGCCTCCGGCCAGCAGCCGGCTGTAGTAGCGGCGCAAACCGCGCTTGGCCCCCACGGCATCCAATAGCAGCCGCACCCGCACCCCACGCGCGGCCGCGCGCAGCAGTGCGGCAACTACCGCTTCGCCCACCTCATCATCGAGCATCAAGTAGTACAACAAGTGCACACGCTCACGTGATGCGTCGATGTTCTCAATCAACACCCGTAATGCGCCAGCGTAGTCATCAAGCAGCTGCACCGCGTTACCACGGGTCGGCATGAAGTCGCCCTGGCGCTCCACCAATGGCACGATCTCCGCGGCCACCGTCGCTGCTTGCGGTAGCCAGCGCAGCGCACTCAGCGCCAGCTGCTGCTCACGGATCACCTGCGAGGCCTGGGCCTGCCGGCGCAAGCGCTCACGCGATAACCAGGGGTGGCCCAGCAGTAGATACAGCGGCAGCCCCAGCAGCGGCACAAACCCAACCAGCAACAACCAACTGCGCGCCGCTCCCGGGGTCGTGCGAGCCGGAATCCAAAACAACGCGGCCAGACGAATCACCCAGTCCAGCGCCAGCAGCCAGGTCCCTTCCCACCATTGTGGAAACATAAGACGGTCCTTCGAAAGTCTGGACCGATTCTGAGGGAAGCGCGGGGGAACGCAAACCGGGCCATGAGCGCGCTCGATTCTGCCGTCGCCGCACCCCTGGCAGACGCAGGACCCGCCGGGGGTGACTTCAGGGCAGGCCAGACGCATGGCCATGGCCACGCCTAACGCGGTCAGGTCTACATGCACAAAGCCCGCCTTGCGGCGGGCTTTGTAGGGCAAAGCGGGGGGCTAGCGCCCGCGCCATTGCATCACTTGATCTTACCTTCCTTGTAGATCACGTGCTTGCGGACGACGGGATCGTACTTCTTGATCTCCATCTTCCCGGGGGTGTTCTTCTTGTTCTTGTCCGTCGTGTAGAAATGGCCGGTGTTGGCCGAGGAAATCAGACGGATCTTGTCGCGCTTGCCTGCCATGATGCTTTACTCCTCAGACCTTCTCGCCGCGGGCGCGCAGCTCGGCCAGTACGGCATCGATGCCGTTCTTGTCGATGGTGCGCAGGGCATGGGTGGAAACACGAAGCTTGACCCAGCGGTTCTCGCTGGCAACCCAGAAGCGACGCTCGTGCAGGTTTGGCAGGAAGCGACGGCGGGTCTTGTTGTTGGCGTGGGAGACGTTGTTACCCGTCTGCACACGCTTGCCGGTAACTTGGCATACGCGGGACATTACGCACCTCGATGGTAGTGAGTGTCTCCCCGTAGCCCGGGGGACGGCGGCCTCGACGGTTGCCCGCCACACGTCATGAGAATCAAAGGGTTGCGCTATCGTGGACGACCGGGGACGTGCTCCCGGGGGCGTCACCCGGTATCAACCAGGCACAGCGAGCCGCGTATCGTCCTTGAATTTTAAGAAAAATACAAGCCCCTAGGGCCCATCCACAGCTTTATCGGTGTTTGCGCTTTCCCGGCTGAATTCGATCCGCTGTCCAAATACTTCACGAAAAAGATCGGTCTTAACCGTCTCAAAGAACTCATTTGTCGCGGTGTAGCCCGCACCTGTCACTGGTGGCGCAGACGGATGCTTTTGTTTCCACCACCATCGATCAATCATGTCTAGATGACTTTGCGTATCGGCAAACCGCGCGGGGAGCGCCAGCGCTGTCAGCGAGAGGATTCTTCGTCTCAGACGCTGTCTTTCGTGCCGCTTTTCCTCGCTGTCATGGCGATAGGCGATATGCACGAAGGAATCGAGCGCCTCGATCAGCTCTTTCGAGGTTTCCTTCCGTACTTTTTCTCGCTCCACCTCAAGCGAGGCTTGAATTTGCCGCTTTGCTACACCCGCAGCGACCCAACCGCCAATTGCCGCTGCCGCCAGTGTCGCCGTGATATTTGGCCAGTCAATCATGCAAGGCTCTCCTACTTGCCGTCGAATCCGGTCCTCGATGCCACCATCCCAGCTCTCCGATGGCAGCACGGGTCACACTTAGTTTAGAAGGCGATAGGCCGGTTCTGTACGGTACATCCTTGCCGGGACAAGTCTAGCCATCGGCAAAGCTAGGCGCCCCAACCCTGCTCTGCGCGGCATCGCCCAGCCACAAACAGCGCCAGATCAGGAATTCTCGGGCTTGGCCTTGCTCCGCGCGATGAACTGCCGCACCTGCGACTCCAGCACTGGCAGCGGCACCGACCCCTGCTTGAGCACCGCATCATGGAATGCCTTGATGTCGAAGCGGTCACCCAGCGCCTGCTCGGCCTCAGCGCGCAGCTTGAGGATGGTGATCTCGCCGAGTTTGTAGCTCAGTGCCTGTCCCGGCCAGGAGATGTAACGGTCCACTTCGGTGGTGATCTCGTGTTCGGACAGCGCAGTGCGCTCGCGCAGGTACGCCAGCGCCTGCTCGCGACTCCAACCGTCGTGATGCACCCCGGTATCGATCACTAACCGGCAGGCGCGCCACATCTCATAGCTGAGCCGGCCAAACTGTTCGTACGGGGTCTCATAGATCCCCATCTCATCACCCAGCTTTTCGGCATACAGTGCCCAGCCCTCGCCGTAGGCGGAAATGTAGTTCTCGCGCCGGAATGCCGGCTGCGCGCCCTGCTCCAACGCCAGCTGCCCCTGCAACGAGTGCCCCGGTGAGGATTCGTGCAGGGTCAGTGCCGGCAGGTTATAGAGCGGGCGCGACGGCAGATCGTAGGTATTCACCCAGTAAGTGCTGGCACCGCCGCGACCGGCCGTCCAGAACGGGGCAATGTCGGCGGGCACCGGTTTAATCGTGAACCGTCCGCGCGGCAGCGTACCGATGAACTTGCCAACCTCGCCGTCCACACGCTTGGAGATCCAGGCCGCACGATCGAGCAGCTGCTGCGGTGTCTTGGCATAAAACTGTGGATCGGTACGCAAAAACTCCAGGAAATCGGCAAATCGAGTGGCCGGACTGCGACCTTTAAAACCCACCTGATCGATGATCGCGTCCATCTGCTTCTGGATCCGTGCAACCTCATCCAGACCGATCCGGTGGATCTGCTCCGGGCTCAGGTCGAGTGTGGTGTACTCCAGGATCTGCTGACGGTAATACGCCTTGCCATCCGGCAGCGCCTCAGCCGCCAGCGTGGTGCGCGCGTGCGGCACGTACTCATTATGAAAGAACGCCTGCAGCTGGGCGAACGCCGGGATCACCGCCCCGGCGATGGCCGCGCGTGCCTGCTCGCGCAGTCTGGACTGTTCTTCGGCCGAAAACGTGGCAGGCAACTGCTTGAAGGGTGCGTAGAACGCCGATTCGGCGGGGTCCTTGAGCGTGGCGACTGTCGCGATAGAGACCTCACGGCCCTCCAGTACCGCACGCGGAACGCTGAACCCCCGCGCCAAACCAGCGCGCATGTTGGCGATGTTCTGCCGGAAGTAGCGCGGCACATCGTTGAGCCGGGAAATGTAGCTGCGGTACTCCGCTGGCGTGTGCATCTGCCGCTGGGCCATGAAGCCCAGGTCCGACCAGAACGAGCTATCGGAGTTGAACGGCATCTCGTAGGTCTTGAAGCGCACTTGCGCGGCGAGATCCTCGATCTGCGGACGATAGACCGCGTAATTGACCTGGTTGTCCGCTGACAGCTGCGTCACATCGAGCGCATCGAGCCGGGCGAGCACGTCATTCCAGACCCCCAGCCGCGCCTGCTGTGCAGCCGGGCTGACGTCGGGCAAACGCGGGTTATCCCCGGAGCTGTCACTGTCCTCATCGGCGGCGCCGGTCTCCGCTTGGCGCCAGGCCCACTCTTTTTCGTAGATCGCGCGGAACTGCACGTCGGCGGCACTCTGCGCCGCAAGCGCCGGCGGCGCCGGCTGGGCATGTGCCGGGGCCCATACCAGTGCATTACACGACAAGGCGAAAGACAGGGCGAGCGCGAGACGGGAGATCACGTAGGCGGTCTGCTAAGCAAGGGCGGAACCTGAATGATCGCACTCACAGCAGCAACCTGGACCGGCCAAAAGTCCTGCGCTTGCCTGTCGCTCACACGAAAGGTGGCGGCGGCGGGCTAATGCCCCGCCCGGTCGCGCCTCCAGCCACGATGCTGGATGTCCAGGTACAGGCTGTAGAACGCGGTGAATGCCGGAAACAGGTTTTGCAGCACTCCCACCGAATCCTGCTTGGCCGAAAACAGGAAGTAGCTCAGTGTCATCAGGCTGCCAATCACACTCATATACCAGAACAGCCTCGGGATCACCGGCTTGCCAGCACGCTTGGAAGCAACGAACTGCACCAGCCAGCGCCCACCAAACATCAGCGCACCGACATAGCCGATCAGCTTCCAGCCGGTAACGTGCAGCCCGGTCCAGAACAACCAGGTCAGCGGTTGATCGAGAAAGTTGAGTTCCATGTCAGCACTCTTCCACCGCAGTGCGTTTGCTACGCACGATCAGCCAGGCCACGCCGCGCAGGTCACGGATGCCGACCAGCGCACGATTAAAGTTGTTGTATTTGGATACGCCAGCGGTGCGATGGCGGTGGTTGACCGGAACACTGACGGTCTGCCAGCCAGCGCGCTGCATCAACGCAGGCAGAAACCGATGCATGTGATCGAAGTACGGCAGATCAAGGAATGCGGCACGCTCGAACAGCTTGATGCCGCAGCCGGTGTCCGGGGTGTCGTCGCGCAGCATCCGCGAGCGGATCGCGTTGGCCCACTTGCTAGCCCAGCGCTTGGAACCGGAGTCGCGACGATCAACCCGCCAGCCGGCAAACAGCTTCACCTGTGTCGCGGCGGCATCGCGCGCCGCGAGCAGCTTGGGGATGTCGGCCGGGTCGTTCTGACCGTCGCCGTCCAAGGTGGCAATCCACGGCGCGCGAGCGGCTTTGACTCCACTGCGCACCGCCGTGCTTTGCCCGCTCTGCGTAAGGTGATGCAGCACGCGCAGCTCAGGCGTGGACGACTTGAGCGCACGCAGTACCGCCAACGTGTCGTCCTTGGAGTCATCGTCGACGTAGACGATCTCGAAGGCGACCCGGCCGCGCAGCGCGGCGACGATTTCGCCGATCAGCGGGGCGACGTTGTCGCGTTCATTGAATACCGGGACAACAACAGAGAGTTGCGGTTCGATCATGGTCTGGAAAGGGTCGCAAAAATGGCAGCGCGTAAGGGCACGCGCGCAACAGCCGGACATTGTCCCATGGCCGGCTGAGCCTTGGATGACACAGCCGTCGCATCAGCCGTCAACATTTAGTGGCCAAAATACCCGCGACACCATTCCACCACCTGCGGCAGACCGAGCTCGATCGGGGTGGACGGTTCGAACCCGAACGCGGCGCGCGCGCGCGCGGTGTCGGCCATGGTGGCAAGCATGTCACCTGGCTGCATTGGCCGATAGACCTTCTCAGCCGCCCGACCGGCCGCCTGCTCGATCACCGCGATGAAGTGCTCCAGCTCCACCGGGGTGTGGTTGCCCAGATTGAACACCCGGTGCGGCACCGACGTCTTAGCGGGATGATCAAGTGCGCCGAGCACGCCGGCAACGATGTCATCGACGAAGGTAAAGTCGCGGCGCATGCGCCCGTGGTTGAACACCTCAATCGGCCGCCCGGCCAGCACCGCGCGACTGAAGATCAACGGCGCCATATCCGGCCGCCCCCATGGCCCATAAACCGTGAAGAAGCGTAGGCCGGTGGCGGCCAGGCCATACAGCTGCGCGTAGGCGTAAGCCATCAGCTCGTTGGCAGCCTTAGTGGCGGCATACAGCGAGCGCGGCTGGTCGATACGCTGATCCTCGGAGAACGGCGGGGTCGCCGAGTCACCATAGACCGAGCTACTGGAGGCGTAGACCAGGTGCACGACGCCGCGATGGCGACACAGCTCAAGCAGGTTGACGAAGCCGACCAGATTGGAATCGACGTAGGCATGCGGATTCTGCAACGAGTAGCGCACCCCGGCCTGCGCGGCCAGATGCACCACCTGGGTTGGCGCAATCTCGTCAAACAGCGCCGTCAGCCCATCGCGGTCGGTGAGATCGAGCACGCGGATGTCGGTGTCCGGACATAGTGCATGGACACGATCGCGCTTGAGCTGCGGATCGTAATAGCTGTTGTAGCTGTCCAGACCGACCACCCGCTGGCCGCGCGCGGCCAGCGCACGGCAGGTGTACGCGCCGATAAAGCCGGCCGCGCCGGTGACGAGAATGCTCATTGAATCAATCCAGCCTGCGATACGGTAAGGTCATTGACGCTTGGCGACGCGCCCAACGCTCATGGCGCCCAGACGCCTGCGTGACGCCCCAACGTGCGCTTGCGCTCAGCGGTAAAGGCCCACCACGGTTGTGCCGGCTCGCCGTCCAGAAAATGCGTGATCGACAAGAATACGTCGATCACGCACGGATCGTGTACCACCCCGGTTTTCAGGCACAGCTGTGCGTACATGTCGTAGGCATCGCGTCCTTTCAACTGCGCCGGAACCCGCACGCCAATCGTGCGCAAATCCTTCTCGCAGGCCGGCCCGACATTGGGCAAGTCGCTCAGCCGCAGCAGATGGTCGCGGTCGACTTTATTGGGATGCAGGGCGTTACCTCGGGTCGGCGCATGGTTGCATTATCCGTGCGCAGTCCATGTTCGTGCAGCAACAAAAAACCGGCCAGGCTGGCAGTATCCGTCGCGCCGGCATCGCAGGTTACGGCATAGCAGCAGGCGGAACACCGGGAATTCATCTGCCCGCCAGTGCCTGGTCGAGTACACCGATGGTATGCAACCACGTTTCCACCCGTGCCGGCCAGTGGTTGATTGGCAGCGCACCTGGACGCAGGCCAAAGGCGTGACCGCGCTGGGCGTACAAGTGCATCTCGGTTGGCACACCCGCCTGACTGAGCGCCACATAGTAGGCCAGCGCCTGCGAAACCCCGTCCGTATGGTCATCCTGCGCCATTAACAAGAACCTGAGCGGGCTGTCCTTGCTGACGCGGATGTCCGGCTGCAATTTCAGATCGGTGGGGTCACCACTCGCTTTAGGCTCATCCATATGCAGCCAGAGATGGCCCGGATAGATCGCGATGGCAAAGTCGGGGCGACAACTTTGCGCATCCGCTGCATCGATCGGGCGATAATTGCGCTCGGTGAAGTGCGTGCTGGTCGCCGCCACGAGGTGCCCCCCGGCAGAGAAGCCGATCACCCCCACGTTGTGCGGATCAATGTGCCACTCGGCGGCATGCAGACGCGTCAGGCCGAGCGTGCGCCGAGCATCCTGCAGAGCGGTCTGCACGGGCGGACTGTAACGTCCGCTACTATTCCAAATAGGTCCGCTATCCGGTACACGGTACTTGAGTAACACGCAAGTGATGCCACGTGCGGTCAGCCAATCGCAGACCTCCGTGCCTTCCAGGGACATGGCCAACATCCGGTATCCCCCGCCCGGAAACACCACCACGGCCGCGCCAGTATTCCCTGTGCTTGGAGCATAGACCGTCATGGTCGGGACGCTGACGTTGTGGACACCCGCCGTATCGCCGCGAACCATCTCAGGCTTTGGAGCCGGCAGCGCGTTCGGCGGTGTGCCGGGCCAGATCGGTATCTGTACATGGCCAGACGTAGGCTGCCACACTGCGGCGGCGGCCATTGTGGTGCTCGCTGCCAGCAGCCCGATAGCCCGATAGCCCGATAGCCCGATAGCCCATACGACGGTACCCGCGTAGTGACGCAGCAAGATTATCGACACCTTGAAAATCATGGCGAATCTCGATAGGACGCTGCGATAGCGTTGCGGGCGCGGCCGGGCTGCGCTCAGTGCCCGGTCTTGTGGCGCAGGCGTTCGAGCACGCCGTCAAGGATATCCAAGTCGGTGTAATGGATGACCAACCGCCCCTTACCACCGCGGCCGTGGCTGATCGCCACCTTGGTGCCCAGCGACTCGGACAACTCGGTTTCCAGCGAGGCGATGTCGGCCTGCGGCGCGCTCGGGGCCGGCCGTGCCGGACGCGCGCCCGGCACCCTGCCGGCGGCGAACTCATGGGCGCGGCGCTCGACCTCGCGCACCGACCAGCCCTGGTCGGCCGCCTCCTCGGCGAGCTTGGTCGCCAGCTCCGGCGCCAGCGTCAGCAACGCGCGGGCATGGCCCATTTCGAGCCGACGCGACTCCAGCAGCACCCGCACCCCGACCGGCAGTTCCAGCAGCCGCAGCAGGTTGGACACCGCCGCGCGCGAACGACCAACCGCCTCGGCCGCCTCGGCATGGGTCAGTGCGAACTCCTCGATCAGCCGGTGCAGCGCCTGCGCCTCCTCCAGCGGGTTGAGGTCTTCGCGCTGAATGTTCTCGATCAGCGCCATCGCGATGACGGTGCGGTCATCCAGCTCGCGTACCACCACCGGCACTTCGGTCAGCCCGGCCAACTGCGAGGCGCGCCAGCGGCGTTCACCGGCGACGATCTCGTACATGCCGGGCGCCAGTTCGCGCGCGACGATCGGCTGGATCACCCCCTGTGCCTTGATCGACTCCGCCAACTCGGTCAGCTTGACCTCATCCATCTCGCGGCGCGGCTGATACTTCCCCGGTTGTAGCTGTTTCACCGGTAAGCTACGCAGCACATCACCCGACTGCAGTTCTTCGACGCTGGCCGGCACGGCCGCCGCCACGCTCTTGGGCCCCAGTAACGCATCCAGGCCCCGGCCCAGTCCACGCTTCTTGGCAGGGGGTGGCGTATGGCTCATCAGGCAATCTCCACGGCGCGCAGCGGCGGCCGGTTGCGTTCGGTCTGGCGGTGGATGATCTCGCTGGCCAGGCCCAGGTAGGCCACGCCGCCGCGCGAGCTGCGATCGTAGCCGATGATGCTCTGGCCATGGCTGGGCGCCTCGGCCAGGCGCACATTGCGCGGCACGATGGTGCGAAACACCTTATCGCCGAAATGCTGGATCAGTTCCGCCGATACCGCGTTGGCGAGGTTGTTACGAATATCGAACATGGTCCGCAACACGCCCTCGATCTCCAGGGCGGGATTGAGGTTGACGCGCAGCGCCTCGATCGTCTCCAGTAACGCTGACAATCCTTCCAGCGCGTAGTACTCGCACTGCATCGGCACGATCACCGCATCGGCCGCAGTCAATGCGTTCAGGGTCAGCAGCGACAGCGCCGGCGGGCAGTCGATCAGGATGAAGTCGTATTCGTCGCGGATGGGGGCCAGCGCGCGTTTGAGCCGCTGTTCGCGCTCACCCTGCTCCATCAGCTGGATCTCGGCAGCGGTCAGATCGATGTTGCCTGGCAGCAGATCGTAGCCTTCGGCGGCCGTAACCCGGATCTCGGTGGCGGTGTTCTCGCCGAGTAACAGATCGCAAGTGGAGGCCTCCAGCTCGCGTTTGTCCACGCCGCTACCCATCGTGGCATTGCCCTGTGCGTCCAGGTCAATCAGCAGCACCCGTTGCGGCGCGCGCGCCAGGCCGGCGGCCAGGTTAACCGCCGTCGTGGTCTTACCGACGCCGCCTTTCTGGTTGGCAATGGCGATGATCCGGGCCATGCAGGGAAGCCTCACGGGCTGGGAACTGGGGCCGGACATTATGCGGGCTGGGGGCAGGATCGGGGAAATCCGGCCCGCGCGCCCTCCCGTAGCAACGGCCCCTGACCGCGATGGGCGTACCTGTGGGCCCGTTTCAGCGGCTGCGAGAGATTTAGGTAAAAGCCCCTCCGCACGCGAGCCGCGCGCCTACGCCTGCTGGCCGACCACCACCAGGTGACGTTCCCC
>Cebus_capucinus_imitator_PRJNA485217_SSR047__coassemble_1316_pt1 | contig 16394 bp, 11 predicted proteins | sample Cebus_capucinus_imitator_PRJNA485217_SSR047__metabat2_high_PE_004 | metagenome-assembled genome bin Cebus_capucinus_imitator_PRJNA485217_SSR047
TGTTCGCGATGGTGCTGGCGATCGGTATCGTCGTTGACGATGCGATCGTGGTGATCGAGAACGTCGAACGCATCATGAGTGAGGAGCACCTGGCTCCCAAGGCGGCCACGACCAAAGCGATGACCCAGATCACCGGTGCGGTGGTCGCGATCACGGTAGTGCTGGCGGCGGTGTTCATCCCCTCAGCGATGCAGCCTGGCGCAGCCGGCGCGATTTACAAGCAGTTCGCGCTCACCATTGCCATGGCAATGGGGTTCTCTGCGTTTCTGGCGCTGAGCTTCACTCCGGCTTTGTGCGCGGCCTTCCTCAAACCGACCCACAGCAACGACAAGAAGAACTGGATCTACCGCACGTTCGACAAGTATTACGACCGACTGGCACACCGCTATGTGCGCCTGGTCGGCCATACCCTCAATCGCGCGCCACGCTGGATGGTGCTGTTCGTGCTGCTGCTGGTGCTGTGCGGATTCTTGTTCACACGCTTACCAAGCAGCTTCCTGCCCGAGGAGGACCAGGGCTTCGCGCTCGCGATCGTGCAGCTGCCGCCAGGCGCGACCAAGGCACGGACCAACGAGGTGTTCGCGCAGATGCGCGGCATCCTCAAAGATGAGCCTGCGGTCGAGGGTCTGCTGCAAGTGTCCGGCTTCAGTTACGTCGGCTCCGGCGAGAACGTCGGCATGGGCTTTTTGCGACTCAAGGACTGGGACAAACGCGACCACACCGCCGAGCAGTTGATCCAGACCCTCAACGGCAAGTTCGCCTCGATCAAAGGCGCGCAGATCTTCGTGGTCAACCTGCCAACCGTACAGGGCCTGGGTCAGTTCGGCGGCTTCGACATGTGGCTGCAGGACCGCGCCGGCCAAGGCCAGCAGGCGCTGATGCAGGCGCGCAACGTGGTACTTGGGCAGGCCGCGAAACACCCAGACGCGCTGATGGCGGTGCGTCCCAATGGGCTTGAACCCTCCCCGCAGCTGCAATTGCATGTGGATCGCGTAGCCGCTCAATCGATGGGTCTGTCGGTCAGCGACGTATACACCGCGATCCAGCTGATGCTGGCACCGGTCTACGTCAATGACTTCTTCTATGAAGGCCGCATCAAGCGCGTGAACGTACGTGCCGACGAGGCATACCGCACCGGACCAGAATCGCTGCGCAGCTTCTACGTCCCCAGCAGCAGTGCCACCGATGCCGACGGCCAAGCCTCGATGATCCCGATCAGCAACGTGGTTAAGTCCGAATGGGCCTATACCTCACCGGCACTGAACCGCTACAACGGCTACTCGGCGGTCAACATCGTCGGTAGCCCCGCCCCGGGTGGCAGCTCGGGTCAATCCATGCAACTGATGGAGCAGATCGTCCATGACAATCTGCCCAACACATTCGGATTGGACTGGTCGGGCATGTCGTATCAGGAGATCATCGCCGGCAACACAGCCACACTGCTGCTGGTGTTGTCGGTCGTAGTGGTATTCCTGTGCCTGGCGGCGCTGTACGAAAGCTGGTCGATCCCGATCTCGGTGCTGTTGGTGGTACCGATCGGCGTACTCGGCGCGGTAGCCTTCTCGCTGCTACGCGGACTGCCCAACGACCTGTATTTCAAGATCGGCATGATCACCGTGATCGGCCTGGCGGCCAAAAACGCGATCTTGATCGTGGAATTTGCGGTCGAGCAACGCGCGGCCGGTAAGACGCTGCGTGAGGCGGCGGTCGAAGCCGCACACCTGCGCTTCCGGCCGATCCTAATGACCTCGTTTGCGTTCATCCTCGGCGTACTGCCGCTGGCGATCTCCACTGGCGCTGGCGCCAACTCACGCCACTCCATTGGTACAGGCGTGATTGGCGGCATGACCTTCGCCACCGTGCTCGGGGTGATCTTCATCCCGCTGTTCTTCGTACTGGTGCGGCGCATGCTCGGCGACAAGCTGGACGAACCGTCCAAGGAGTTTCTGGAAGCACGCATAGAGGCGACCGAGGCGCGTCCGGATCGCTGATCCGGCGCGCAGCGTCAACGCATGCCCACAGCCCCGGCCTATGCCCGGGGCTGTGTATTTTTACGGCTCCTGCGTCCCTACCACAGGAGCATGCCCCGCACGCGATGGGGCCTACAACGGTAATGCCCTCACACATAAGTCAGGCTGTGATATCAGCGCGCCGCCGTGGAGCCACGTAAGACACAGCGGCCGGTCATCACCAACCGACGGATCGGCAATGACGGTGTGCGCATCCGTTCCACCAGCAGCGACATTGCCGCGCGTCCCATTTCCTCGACTGGCTGCTCGACCACGGTAATCCCGGGTTCGACCAGCTCGGTCCAGCGCTCGTTGTCAAAGCCGGCTAGCGCGAGATCTGTAGGGATCGCCAGACTCGCGCAGCGCGCAGCCTTCAATGCGCCCATCAGCAGCAAACTATTACTGGCTACCAACGCCTCAGGCCGGGTCGGTGCGGTCAGCCACTGCCCCGCCACAGCAATCGCCGCCTCAGCGGTCGGCTCAACCTCGCGGTAGTCGGGTTCAAGTCCGTATGCGCGCATCGCGGCCAGGTAGCCGTCACGGCGCTCAGCCGCGGTGGTGCTGGTACTACCGAACAGCCCGCCGATACGGCGCTGACCACGCTCAAGCAGATGTTCCACCAGCGCCGCCATTGCGGCCGCGTTGTCCAGTACCACTGCATCGTGGACGCCCCCCGACGCAGCACGGTCGATCAACACCGTTGGATAGTCCAATGGCAGCCGCTCCAACCGCCCCACCATGGTCCGTGTCGGCGCGAAGATCAGCCCGCTGACCCGCTCTTCCTGCATCAGCTGCAAGTACAACGCTTCCCGCTCCGGGTCCTCATCGGTATTGCATAGCGTGACCCGCAAGCCCTCGCGGTAGGCCACCTCCTCCACTGCCCGGATCAACGCGGTGAAGAACGGATTGCGGATATCGGCCACGATTAATCCGACGATCCCACTGTGGCGTGAGCGCAAGCGGCGGGCCTGCAAGTTGAGCCGGTAACCGGTCTGGCGGATCGCCGCTTCGACTCGAGTGCGCACCTGCTCGCTAACCGGGCCACCGCCAATCACCCGCGACACCGTGGACTTGGATACCCCGGCCACCCGGGCAACATCATTGATGCTGATGCTCACTGAAAACGTTCCCAAAAAAAAACCACGCCCCCCGTGCGGAAGGCCCGGGTCGCAGAATGCTAACCCTATAAGACTAGGCAAGTTTTGTGCACTGCACATTGAAATCCACACTGGGAACGTTCCCAATACGCCCCTGCATTAGATCTGCCGGAGTCTGCCTTGCCCCTGCCCTCCTCCGAACCTGTCAGCCTGGAACTGGTCCGCCTCGACGCGCGTGCCCGCGACAAAGCTGATGCCATCGCCCAGGCGGCCCAGATGCTGATCGCCGCCGGCTGCGTTGCCCCCGGTTACGAGGCCAGCATGAGCCGTCGTGAGCAGGTGGCCAACACCTTTCTTGGCCACGGTGTGGCGATCCCTCATGGGCTGGGCGAGGACCGCGACCTGGTACGCCGCGACGGCATCGCGGTACTGCAATTGCCGCAGGGCGTGGAATGGAACCCAGGCCAAACCACCCAGCTGGTGATCGGCATCGCCGCCCAGTCCGACACTCACATTACGCTGCTGCGTCGACTGACCCGACTGATCCAGGACACCGCCGCGCTGCAAACACTTTTTACCACCACCGACGCCAGCCAGATCGTCGCCGCACTGGCCGGTGACAGGGTGCCGGTCGCATCCGCCGTACCCGTGGTCGACCTCAGCGAACGATTCGACTGGACCGTGACCTATCCCAATGGGTTGCACGCACGCCCAGCGACACGTTGGGCCGAGACCGCGCGTGGCTTTGCCGCCCGAGCCCAGGTACGTGCCGGCGATCAGGCGGCTGACGCCAAAAGTTTAGTCGCGCTATTGCAACTGGGACTGCGCCACGGTGATCAGGTCAGCGTCTCGGCCGAAGGCGCTGACGCGCCGGCGTTGCTGACGGCGCTCCGCAAGGTCATGGATGGACTTGTCGCACAGGAAAAGGCCGATGCCGAGCGCGCCGCGCAGAAACGCGCTGCGCCGGCCGTCGGCTGGAACCCGCCGCAGGTACAGCCGGCGATTATCGGCATTGGCGCCAGCCCTGGACTGGCAATCGGCCTGGTACATGTGCTCGCACGTGCCCAGACCGAAGTCGCCGATCGCGTAGGCCCGCTCGGTGAAGGCGGCGCGCAGTTGCAGGACGCACTCGGTCGTACCCGCCAACAGTTGGTCGCACTGCAGGACGACACCCAACGCCGGCTCGGTGCTTCTGACGCGGCCATTTTCAAGGCCCAAGCCGCGCTGCTCGACGACACTGATCTGATTACCCGTACCTGCCAGCTCATGGTCGAGGGTCATGGGGTGGCTTGGTCTTGGCATCAAGCAATCGAGCAGATCGCCTCAGGACTGGCGGCACTGGGCAACCCGGTCCTGGCCGCTCGCGCGGCTGACCTGCGCGACGTCGGCCGCCGGGTTTTGGCGCAACTGGATCCCGCTGCTGCGGGCGGACTGACCGATCTGCCGACGCAACCGTGCATCCTGCTCGCCGCCGACTTGTCACCGTCGGACACGGCCAATCTGGATACCACCCGCGTACTAGGCCTAGCCACCGCACAGGGCGGTCCGACCTCGCATACTGCCATCCTCTCGCGCACGCTTGGCCTGCCAGCGCTGGTCGCCGGCGGTGCCGAACTTCTGGCGATCGTCGCCGGTCGCGAAGCGATCCTCGACGGCAGCAGCGGCCGCCTGTATCTGTCGCCGTCAGCGGCCGACCTGGAGTCGGCGCGCGCATGGATCGACGCACAGCGCCAGATCCGTGATCGCGAGGCCGCGCAGCGCGCGCAGCCGGCGCAGACCACCGACGGCCATCGCATCGATATCGGCGCCAACGTCAACTTGCCTGACCAAGTGCCACTGGCGCTGCAACAAGGTGCCGAGGGTGTCGGCCTGATGCGTACTGAGTTTTTGTTCCTAGAGCGTGGCACTACGCCAGATGAGGATGAGCAGTACCACACCTATCGGGCGATGGCGCAGGCGCTGGAGGGACGTGCATTGATCGTGCGAGCGCTTGATATCGGTGGCGACAAACAAGTCGCACACCTGGAGCTGCCGCGTGAAGAGAACCCGTTCCTGGGGGTACGCGGTGCGCGGCTGCTATTGCGCCGGCCCGACCTGCTGGAGCCACAATTGCGTGCGCTCTACCGCGCAGCGCGCGATGGCGCCCGATTGTCGATCATGTTTCCAATGATTACTTCGGTGCCGGAGCTGACCGCGCTGCGCGCCATTTGCGAACGCTTGCGCACTGAGCTCAGCGCCCCTGAAGTTCCAGTCGGCATCATGATCGAAGTCCCGGCTGCCGCTGCTCAGGCCGACGTATTGGCGCGCCACGCCGACTTTTTCTCAATCGGCACCAACGACCTGACCCAATATGTGCTGGCGATTGACCGGCAAAACCCAGAGCTAGCCGCCGAAGCCGACAGCCTGCATCCGGCGGTACTGCGCGCGATCCGTGCGACCGTCCAGGGCGCGCGCACGCACCAGCGCTGGGTTGGTGTCTGTGGTGGGCTGGCCGGCGACCCATTCGGCGCGGCGCTACTTGCCGGTCTTGGCGTGGATGAGCTATCCATGACGCCCAACGACATCCCGGCGGTGAAGGCACGCCTGCGTAGCACAGCGCTGACCGACCTGCAGGCATTAGCAGAGCGTGCGCTGATCTGCGAGACCGCCGAGCAGGTCCGAGCACTGGACGCAGGTACGGCATGAAGGCGCGCGCGCTCACTGTCACCCTGAATCCCGCCATCGATCAGACCGTGCGCGTGCCCCGGCTACAACCGGGCCATGTGCACCGCGCACACGGCGCACGCGACGACGCCGGCGGCAAGGGCATCAACGTCGCCGCCTGCCTGGCCGACTGGGGCGTGACGACCACCGCACTGGGCATACTCGGCGAGTCCAACGACGGCGTATTTCGTGCACTATTCGAGGCCCGGGCGATCACCGATCGTTGTCTGCGCGTGCCCGGCGCAACCCGTACCAACATCAAACTGGTCGAAGATGGCGGCGGCGAGACCACGGATATCAACCTGCCCGGTCTAGTGCTGACGCCGTCCATATTGGACGTAGTGATCGAACAACTTTGTGCATCGCTCGATCCAGGGCAGCCGGTGGTGCTATCCGGAAGCTTGCCTGCTGGTTTTCCCACCGACAGCTGGGCACGACTGCAAGCGCAGGCAAGCGCCGCGGGGGCACGCGTGCTGCTGGACAGCAGTGGCCGAGCATTGAGCGAGGCGCTGCACGGCGCTCATGGTGCACTGCCCTACGCAGTTAAGCCCAACCGCCACGAATTGGAAGCCTGGACCGGCACGCCACTGCCGAACCGGGCCGCGCTGCTGGCAGCTGGGCACGCGCTAGTCGAGCTCGGGATCACGTTGGTGGTGATCTCGATGGGCACCGAGGGCGCACTGTTTGTCGATCACAACGGTGCACTGATCGCGCGTCCACCTCGGCTGGCCCAGGGCAGCACGGTCGGCGCCGGCGATGCGATGGTGGCGGGCATTGCCGCATCACTACTGCAGCCGGAGTTTGTATTGGAGAACTGCGCGCGCCTGGCCACCACGTTTTCGATGAGCCGATTGGAAAGTGGCGACGCGCGTCGGCTTGATCCTGTGCAGGTGCGGGCATGGACCGAAGACGTACTGATCGAGCGGCTGTAATGAAATCTGTTCCCGCGTAGAAGCGCGCCTTGCGCGCCAGCGGCTTTAAGGGGCAACCCCACCCCGCGCAGCCCGCGCTCTTACGCAGGCAACTATTTGGATTCCAGGAGTTTTCCTCATGCAAGCATCCATCGTGGTCATCGCCGCAGGCGAACGCAGCATCGAAGCGGTTCTCGCCGCCGAGGCGCTGCGTCGCGCCTCCCGCCAACGTGGGCTTGAGCTGGCGATCGAGATCCGTAGTGACCAGGGGGTAACCGGCGCACTGACCGCCGACCAAGTCGTCGCCGCACAGCAGATTCTGGTGGTCGGCGACGGCGATGCTGATCTTGCCCGCTTCGGCGACACCAAGGTCTTACACGCGGGCTTGGGCGTAGTGCTGGACGATCCGGCCACCGCACTAGCACCGATGACCGCTGCGCCCGCGACTGCCCCGACCAGCGGACAGCGCATCGTCGCCGTCACCTCCTGCCCCACGGGCATCGCTCACACGTTCATGGCGGCCGAAGGCCTGCAACAGGCTGCCAAGGCGCTGGGGTACTCCATCCGGGTCGAGACCCAGGGCTCAGTAGGCGCACAGGACGCATTGAGCGTGCAAGAAATTGCCGACGCCGACCTGGTCCTGATCGCCGCCGACCGCGAAGTAGAGCTGTCGCGCTTTGCTGGCAAACGGCTGTACAAGGGCGGCACCAAGCCGGCGATCAACGATGCTAAGAATCTGATCCATAAAGCCTTGGCCGAGGCGCAGATATACGGTGCGGCTTCAAGCGCCGGCGCCGCTAGCGCGCCCGAGAAGGCTCGCGCGACTGGTCCCTATAAACACCTCATGACCGGCGTATCGTTCATGCTGCCGTTCGTCACCGCCGGCGGACTGCTGATTGCGCTGGCGTTCGCACTCGGCGGCATTTACGCCTTCGACGACGCTCACAAAGGCACGCTGGCCTGGTCGCTGTTCCAGATCGGCGCCAAAGCCGGCTTCACCCTGATGGTGCCGGCGCTGGCCGGTTACATCGCCTACTCGATCGCCGATCGCCCTGGTATCGCGCCTGGCATGATTGGCGGGTTGGTCGCAGCCAACATGGGAGCCGGCTTTATTGGTGGCATTCTGGCCGGCTTCATCGCCGGCTACGGGGTGCACTGGATCAACAGAGCGCTGCGCCTGCCACGCAGCCTGGAAGGACTCAAGCCGGTATTGATCTTGCCGGTACTCGGCACGCTATTGGTTGGCCTGTTAATGATGTACGTCATCGGCACACCAGTAGCGCACTTACTGGCCTGGCTGACCGACTGGCTGCGCGGAATGCAGGGCAGCAGCGCGATCCTGCTGGGGCTGCTGCTTGGCGGAATGATGGCGGTGGACATGGGCGGGCCGGTCAATAAAGCCTCCTATGCGTTCTCCACCGCGCTGATCTCCAGCCAGGTCTATACCCCGATGGCGGCCACGATGATCGGCGGGATGACCCCGCCACTAGGCATTGCCCTGGCGACCTGGCTGTTTCGCAGCCGCTTTACCGCTGAGGAGCGTGGCACCGCCGGCGCCGCCGGCGTACTCGGGCTCGCCTTTGTGACCGAAGGCGCGATCCCCTACGCGGCGCGCGACCCGTTGCGCACGATTCCAGCACTGGTACTTGGCTCGGCAGTGGCCGGCGCGATCTCGATGGCGGCCGGCGTCGAATTAAAGGTGCCACATGGCGGCGTGTTCGTGCTGCCGATTCCCAACGCGGTGACCCACCTCTCCATCTACCTGTTGGCGCTTCTACTGGGTGTAGCGGTCACCGCGGTGGCGCTGCGTCTGTTCAAAAAGCCGGTGCCCACGCCGGCCTGACCCTCTCCCCCGCTTAACCGTGGTGTCCCCGCGCAGGCGGAACTACCCAAGCCTCGCATTTTTTAACCTGTTACCGGAGCCCTCATGACCTTACGTTCCCTTCCATGCCTGCTGCCGGCCACGCTGACCCTGGCCTTGACCCCGCTCGCCCATGCGGCCGACACGACCGACGCGATCACCCCCAAGCTGTCCTACACCGGCGAAGCGGCCACCATGCTCGACGGCGGCCGGCGCAGCGGCAGCGCCTACGCCGGCCAGCTGCTGTTCGGCGCCGACGTCAATCTTGACGCAGCCTTCGGCTGGCAGGGCGCCACCCTTAAGGCCTACGGCATATACCGCAGCGGCACCAATCTGATGCGCAGCAGCGTCGGCAATAGCACCTCGGTACAAGAAATCTATGGCGGCCAGGGCGTGCGTCTGGCTAACCTGAGCATCGAGCAAAAACTGCTGGATGATCGCCTGGTGCTGGAAGCCGGCCGCAGCTTCGCTAACACTCATTTTCTCGGCTCGCAGCTGTGCGACTACTTTCAGAACAACTCGACCTGCGGCAACCCGACCTATGTGTTCCGCACCAGCAACTTCACCTGGTGGCCCGTCTCGACGTGGATGGCCGACGCGACCGCCTGGGTCACCCCGGAAGTTTACGTACACGTCGGCGCCTACCAGGTCGATCCAAGTCAGTCCGAGGATGACCAGCACGGTCTGAAATGGAGCACCAATCAAGCCACCGGCTGGATCGTTCCGTATGCGTTGGGCTGGCAAAGCCCCGCTGGCGCACGTCTGAAAGCGAAATACGAACTGGGCGGCTGGCAGGACAACTCGACCTATAGCGACCCGCTACGCGACGCCAACGGCGTGCCGGCGCTGCTCAGCGGCCAGGACTACGCCACCCGTCACGGCCGATCCGGAATATTCGCGCGCTTCGAACAACAGCTAAACGGCGACAGCAATCGTGGTCTGACCGTATTCGGTGCTGTGCTCAAGCGCACGTCCGGTCAACTGATTGAGGACTGGTTCTGGCAAGCCGGCCTGGTTCAGAAAGGCACCTTTGCCAACCGCCCACACGACACCCTTGGCTTCGTCGTAACCCAGCAGAAGTACAGTGATATCGCACTGGAAGACCTGCGTCTGGCACGTGCTGCCGCCGGTGGCAGCGGCACCCCGCACGACCGCCAGACGATGATGGAGCTGAACTACGGCATCCAAATCACCCCGAAGTTTCGGATTGCACCTAATCTGCAATACATCGTGCATCCCGACCAGTTCGACGAGCCGGCGCGCCTGCACGATCTACCCAACGCGTTGGTCGCCGGTCTGCGCTTCGATTGGAGTCTATAGGCACTTCCATGGCCCAGCCCGATCCCGTCGATTTAATCGCAGGTGTCGGGCTTCCAAACTCGCGAACGTGCCACTGGTTTGTCACCACATTCCAAAATTCGTCACAAAGAAAGACGAGGGACAGCTAACTGAACCGGCCAGCCCTGTCAGCGCTGCGTAAGTGCCTTCCTTGCGCAAAGTCATGCCAGGATGCTTCCGCACCTCAGTGAAGGAGATCTCCCGATGAAACTACGCACAGCAGTGTTGGCCATCGCGGCCGCGTTGGCGCTCAGCGCCTGCGTCCCCCCTCCTTTTTTTAACAATCCGGGTGGCGGTCCTAATCAGGGAGGTGATCCGGGTGGTGGCGGCGGCGGCGGCGGTCCAGGCTGATGCCCTCCCCCCAAAGCCGCGCCTTCCAGGGCGCGGCTTCTTACCTTGAGTAATCCTAAGCCAAACCGAACCAGGTCGCTCAACGATTGGGGCAAGTGTGGTACATCGCCCCCGACACCTCGTAGAGGCAGCGCTCCTATACGTTGTCTGACCACACGCGGCGAGGTGGCGCTTATTTATTGATCAAAATTAGCGAACGCTGAGAAACCGCAGACATGCCGAGATGGTATCCTCTGGCTTGCTTTGCCTCATCAACGTTTAACTAAGCCACCATCCACAACGTACTGGCTTCCTGTCACGAAAGATGCCTCATCCGACAGCAGGAAAAGTGCGACATTAGAAGCTTCGTTAGCGGTTCCCATCCTGGGTAACGCCAGTCGGCTCACTACACTCGACTCAAAGTCCCTACGGAATTCATTAGACATGAAGTCGCGGAACGGCGTGTCAATCGGCCCCGGCACCAACGCATTGACCCGGATACCACGTTTTCCCAGCGCGGTGGCCCAGCAGCGCACCAACGAAACCAGCGCCCCCTTTGTGGCGGCATAAAGGCTCGCCATCGCAGCGCCCTCATATACTGACGTCGATGCGGTAACCACGACAGAAGCGCCATCGCTCAAGAAGTCCGCAAGACGCGCCAGTTGTAATACAGGCCCCCGCACGTTGATGGCCATGATCGCGTCAAAAGCATCAGCATCCATTTGGCCGACCTCTCCAACAACGGCCTGGCCCGCATTAAGCCATAAGCCATCGAGTCGCGCGCCCTGACGGACCAGGCGGGACAGCGCATCGGCGGCGGCCGGGTCTGCGGCATCGTTATGCCGCCATTGCACACCAGTCAGTAACTCAGAATGGTGCTGAACCACCCGCCGGACATCTCGCCCAGTGCCCATCACCTCCCCGCCCTCCTGCACGATACGCTGCACACCGGCCAAACCGATGCCACTAGTCGCGCCCGTTACCAGAATGCGTTTTCCATCGAAGCGTCCCATGGACAGTCCCCACAGCCTCAATAGTTTGAATACAGCCAGTCTGCGACTCACAGGACTGTTTGATAATATAAAAATTATCAACAAGAGTAATTGATGGAATCGATATAGTGCGCGGCAGCGAATATGCCGAACTCAGAGCCTTTGCTCAGGTCGCTACGCATGGCAGCTTTGCCAAAGCGGCGGCTCATCTCGGTGTTACGCCTTCGACGCTGAGTCTCACCATTCGCAAGCTCGAAGAACGCTTAGGCGTCCGCCTCCTCCACCGCACAACACGCAGTGTGGCCCTAAGCGAAGCGGGTCAGCGGATGATGCAGCGTCTTGGTCCTGCACTGACGCAACTGGAACAAGCCGTCACCGATGCGCAGCAGACGACTGAACGTCCATCCGGGCTGCTGAGGCTGAACGTTGCGCGGGTCGCCGCCATTCATTATTTAGCACTGTTGCTCGGCGGTTTTATCCAGGCATATCCCGATATCACCCTCGATGTCGTCACTAACGATCAACTGATCGACATCGTGAGCGAACGCTTCGATGCAGGCATACGCTTGGGTGAGAAGCTGCATCGCGACATGGTCGCGGTACGGTTGAGTGGCGACATGGAAATGAAAGTTGTCGCGGCTCCGAGCTATTTGGCGAGGGCCGGTATACCCAAACACCCCCGCGATCTGGCTCGCCATCCCTGTCTGACATACCGTCGACCCAGCGACGGCAGCCTCTATCGCTGGGAGTTCCAACGCGATAGTCAGCGGCTGGAAATCGCCGTGCAAGGGCCGTTGATTGTCGATGAGCCTGCGATGCTCACCCGCGTCGCGCTGGATGGCGCAGGAATCGCCTATCAATTCGCCCACCAAGTCGATCCATTCCTGGCGGACGGGCAGCTGGTGCAGTTACTGCCGGAGTGGACCCCTGCATTCCCTGGTTTTTACGTCTACTACCCAAGCCGCAGGCACCTGACGGCGCCACTACGCGCGCTGCTCGACTATCTCGCGCAGCGCCGCTACTGACGTCGAGGTTTTTGAAGACACTGCGATGGACGCGGCGCGTACCCCGAGGCGTCGCTCAGGGGCGGCGCGCCAGGGCCTCCACATCCTTGGCCTTGGGCAACAGGTCCTGCTTGGTGACCGCAAACGGCCCGATCGATAGCAGCGGTACCGCCACGATCACCGACGACACGACCACGATTATCGCGCCGACCATATGCGTTTCCGCCAGCCCTTCCATCGACGCGCCACCGTACAGGTACAGCGCCAGCGCCGACAGGAAGAACATCACCGCGGTAATGATCGTGCGCGACAGGGTTTGGTTGATCGAGCGGTTAAGCACTTCCAGTGGATCCACGCGCAGGCTGCGGAAGTTCTCGCGGACGCGGTCAAACACCACGATGATGTCATTGATCGCAAAGCCCATCACCGAAAGCATGCCCGCCAGCACCGTCAGGTCGAACTCGCGGCCGAGTAGCGACATGTAGGCAATGGTCAGGATCAGGTCGAAGAACGCGGTCAGGCTGGCCACCACCGCGAACTTCCACTCGAATCGGAACGCGATGTAGATCAAAAAGCCGACCAACATGAAGATCGTTGCGTACAGCCCATTGAGCGCCAGGTCCTTGCCAACTTGCGGGCCGACGAACTCGCCCGGTTGTACTGTAGCTGGATTGTCGGCGCTGGTGACCGCCGCGCGGACCCGCTCGGCCACCTGGCGTGAGGCATCGTCGGCATTGTTGTGCTCGCCGTGCGGCTGCAATCGCACCATCACATCATTAGCGCCGCCAGCGCCTTGCACCTGCGCGCCCTCGAAGCCAGCCGTTGCTAGCTTGTCGCGAACCGCATCCACGTCGGCAGGTTTTTCGAAATGGGTTTTGACCACGGTGCCGCCGGTGAACTCCAGCGCGTAGTTGAAGCCTTTCAGACCGATGATCGCGAACGAAATGACCAGCAACGCCAGCATCAGCGCCAGCACCGGCTTGCGATGCCGCATGAAGTCGATCTTGGTGTCGTTCGGGATGAGATGGAGCGGAAACAGTTTCATGTAGGGACTCGCATCAAATAGCAACGGACTTCAGCTTCTTGCGGCGACCGTAGATCAGCACCGCCAGCGCACGCGACACCGTGATCGCGGTGAACATCGAGGCGAAAATGCCGACGATCATGGTCAACGCGAAGCCCTTCAGTGGGCCGGTGCCAAACGCGTACAGCGCCACACCCACGATCAAGCCGGTCAGGTTGGCATCCAGGATGGTCCCGCCAGCCTTGTCATAACCGGCCGCGATTGCCGATTTGGGCGGCATGCCGTGCCGCAACTCCTCACGGATACGCTCATTAATCAGCACGTTAGCGTCCACCGACAAGCCCACCGACAACGCCAGACCGGCAAACCCGGGCAGCGTCATCGTCGCGCCGCACAAGGACATCACCGAAACCACGATCAGCAGATTGAACAGCAGTGCCACCGAAGTGATCGCACCGAACACGCGGTAATACACGGTGAAGAAGACCAGCGTGAACAGGAACGCAAACACCACCGCCTGAATACCGCGCTCGACGTTCTGCGCACCGAGGCTCGGGCCGATCACGTATTCCTCGACGAAGTCCATCGGCGCGGCAAGGCTACCGGCGCGCAGCAGCTTGGCCAGGTTTTCGGCCTCAGCCTTCTCCAGACCGGTGGTCTGAAAGTTTTTGCCGAACACGCCGGCGATCCGGGTCGGTGACAGTGCCTCTTCCTTGACCCGCACACTGCGCACTTCCTTGCCATCGACCATCGTCACCGTCGGAATGCGTTCGATATAAACCACCGCCATCAGCTTGCCGACATTGGCGCTGGTGTAATCGAACATGCGCTGGCCGGCAAAGTTGTTCAGCGTGACACTAACCGCCGGCAGGCCGTTCTGGTCAGCGCCCACGGTGGCGTTGACCATCTGGTCACCCGACACCAACACTCGCTTGCTCAGCAACACCGGCGCGCCGGTGTCGCGGATCCGGTACACCTTGGCCTCGGCCGGAATGTTGCCACTGCGCACCGCGTCCGCAGCATCACCGTCGATCACGCCACGGAACTCCAGCGTAGCGGTGGCACCGATCAGGCGCTTGGCTTCGGCGGTATCTTGCACGCCCGGCAGCTCGACTACGATCCGATCCTCGCCCTGGCGCTGGATGATCGGCTCGGCCACCCCCAGCTCGTTGACGCGATTGCGCAGCGTAGTCAGGTTCTGCTCGATTGCACCACTGGCGATCTGTTGCAGCTCGGCCTGCGACACGGTCACCGCGATGCGACTACCGATGAGGCTGTAAGTCAGATTTGGCTGCGCCTTGGCCAGCGCGGTACGCGCCGCCTCCGCGTCCACTCCTTCGCCCAGCTGGACCTGGATGCTGTTGTCGTCACGGCGTTCGACGCTGCGATAGACGATGTGGGCATCGCGCAAGGTGGAGCGGATATCCTCAGCAAAACCGTCCAGACGCTTTTCCAGTGCTGCCTTCTGGTCAACCTGCAACGCAAAATGCACACCGCCGACCAGGTCCAGACCCAGCACCATCGGCTTGCCGCCGAGCTTGGCCAGCCAGTTTGGAACGGTCGAGGCCAGATTCAACGCAACGGTGTAGTTTTCACCCGCCTTCTGCCGCAACACGTCATTGGCACGCGTCTGCACCTCCAGCGAAGGCAACCGCACAATCAGGCTCTCGCCCTCTTTATCCACCGCCTTGGGAGTGATGCCGGCCGCTGACAGCTCAGCGCTCACGCGCTGGCGCAGCGCATCGTCGATATGCCCGCCACGATTGGCGGTGATCTGCACGGACGGGTCCTTCTGGTACACATTCGGCAACGCGTACAGCGCGCTGAGCACCAGCACGACCAGAATTAGAAAATATTTCCAGCGGGGAAATTCAAGCATTGCGACAGTCCCGCGCGGCACCTATCCCGGCGCCGCGCCTAGCATGCGAAAAGAAACGATTAGTTGGCGGACTTCAACGTGCCCTTCGGCAACACGTGGCCGATGGCACCCTTCTGCACACGCACGCGCACGTTGTCGGCGATCTCAATAGTGATGAAATTGTCGCCGATCTCATTGATGGTGCCGGCCAGCCCGCCGGTAGTGATGACCTCGTCACCGCGCGAAAGCTTGTCCAGCATCGACTTGTGCTCCTTCTGCCGCTTCATCTGCGGGCGGATCATCAGGAAGTACATCACCGCAATCAGAATAATCGGTAACAAGAAGGTGCTGAGCCCTAAACCACCGCCCTGCGGAGCGCCACCGGCAGTCTGCGCCTGGGCGGTGGGAATTAGAAAATCAAGCAGGTTCATCAGGTCGCATCCTATTGTGGGGTGCCAGCCCGCTGAGGGCGTGCCAGCTGTTAAGGTCGCCGCCGAAGCGGAAAGTCAGCCGTGAAGTATGCCACGGGTTCATGCGAGCGCTCGCGCGTGCTCGACACACACGACTCGAAGCAGCCCTGGGAGGTGCCATTACGGGCGCTGGAACCCACCTTCACGCCGTGCGCTGCCGGATCATTCCCCCGCCAGCCCGGGCACCTCTGCTCCCCGAGCCGCATAGAAGGACCGCCGGAACGCGGAAAAGGTTCCCGCAGCGATCGCCGCCCGGATGTCGGCCATGAGCTTCTCGTAGTACCAAAGGTTGTGCAGGGTGCCGAGCATCGGTGCCAGCATCTCATTGCATCGATCAAGGTGGCGCAGGTAGCTCCGGGTATAGCCGCTGCGGCACGTGTGACAGCCGCAACTGGGCTCGATCGGGTCGAGATCACGCTCGTAGCGGGCATTGCGGATACGCACGGTACCAAACGAGGCGAAGTAGTGTCCGTTGCGGGCATTGCGGGTCGGCATCACGCAATCGAACATGTCCACCCCGCGCGCCACGCCCTCAACCAGATCCTCTGGACGGCCTACGCCCATCAGATAGCGCGGACGATCGGCTGGCAGGATCGGATGCAGGTGTTCGAGCATCGCGTTGCGCTCATGCTCGGGCTCGCCCACGGCCAGCCCGCCAATCGCATAGCCATCAAAGCCAATCGCCTGCAACCCCTCAGCCGAGCGGCTGCGCAGGTCGGGATGTACCCCGCCCTGGACGATGCCAAACAGTGCGGCATCGTTACCAAGCGCGTCGTGTGCCTGCCGCGAGCGCTGCG
>Cebus_capucinus_imitator_PRJNA485217_SSR047__coassemble_1321_pt1 | contig 16298 bp, 14 predicted proteins | sample Cebus_capucinus_imitator_PRJNA485217_SSR047__metabat2_high_PE_004 | metagenome-assembled genome bin Cebus_capucinus_imitator_PRJNA485217_SSR047
TCACAGCGCGTCCAAATAGTACCAGTGGCGGCCCTCACGCACGAAGCGACTGTGCTCATACATCCGCACCGCACTGCCACCGCCAATGCGGTAGCGCGCGACAAATTCCACCTCAGCGCTGTCCGCGCCGGTATCCACCACGCGCTGCACAGTCAGACCCAGCCAGTGCGTACGGCCGGACACGCCATCATCCAGGGACAGTGTCGCGGGCCGGGTGGACGGGTGCCAGCTCGCCAGTAGGTAGTCGGCATCACCGCGTACATAAGCGCTGTAGCGTGCGCGCATCAGCGACTCGGCATCTGCGGCAGGCTCGCCGTGGTGGCAGCGTCCACAGCAGGCCGCATAGTCGAGGGGGCGCCCACAGGGACATGAATCACGCGATATACGGGCCGTCGTCTTGCTCATGCGGAGATTGTGCCGGTTGAGGCGCGCGGACGCATCCCACCACCCGCTATGCTGGCGTACCTCATATGGAACCTGCACGTGTTCCACGCCCTACCCGATGCCCTGCCCTGGCTACTGGGCCTGTCCTTCGTCGCGGGTCTGGTCGATGCCGCCGTCGGCGGTGGCGGTCTGATCCAGCTGCCAGGCCTCTTCGCCACGCTGCCGCAGCAACTTCCTGCGGTTTTAATGGGTACCAACAAGCTCAGCTCGATAGCTGGCACCGCGACTTCGGCATGGCGTTATGCACGGCACATACGCTTCCCGTGGCGGCCGGTGTTGTACGCGACCGCGGCGGCGTTCGGGTTCGCGTTCCTGGGCGCCACTGCGGTCAGTCTGATGCCCAAACAGGCGCTGCGCCCGCTGATCCTGGTGCTGCTGGTGTTGATGCTGGTCTATACGCTGGTTAAGAAGGATTTCGGCGCTTTGCATCGACCGCGCCAGATCGGCCTACGTGAATTGATGATTGCCTTGGCAATGGGCGCTGCGATCGGCTTTTACGATGGTTTCTTCGGCCCGGGTACCGGCAGTTTCTTGATCTTCCTGTTCATCCGTTGCTTCGGCCTGGACTTCCTGCGCGCCTCGGCCGCTTCGAAGGTGGTAAATCTGGCGACCAATCTGGCTGCACTATGTTTCTTTCTGCCCACCGGCAAGGTATTGCTGGCAGCGGCACTGCCAATGGCCGCTGCCAATATCCTCGGTGCACTCACCGGTACGCGGCTAGCGCTGCATGGCGGTACGCCAATGATCCGTCGGCTATTCTTAGTGCTGGTGGTGGTTCTTATCACGAAGATGGGCTGGGACATCTTTGCGACATGAGTCGCCCACAGCGGCTCATGCCGCCGAGCGCCCGATCAAGCTATGCCGCTTGCCCTCCAAGAAGCATGCCCCCATCGACGCTACACACGGATCGCTCCCGACTGGGGAGTGGGCTCCATGGACGATCGCGCTTAAACGCCTCAGTGCCGGCCACGGACCTTGGCGACGCCACGCTTGGCCGCCGCTTTGCTTGCCGGCGCACGGGTTTTCGCAGCCACGGATTTGGCGGACGTGGCCGCCCGACTGGGCACCGACGCCGCGTCCGGCTCGTCCTCTCCCGCATGCTTCTGCGATAGCGCATTCGCCGCAGTTTGTGGTTCAGGCACGGTCTCGCTGCGGGTTCGCTCGGGCAGCTTCAGCCGTTGCGCGTCCTCGTCGTATTCAATCAACAACACACCGGACTGGTGGCGACCACTGATCTCCACAAAGCAGGCGCCCCCAATGAAAGGCTCAAGCGTCATCACCGACTTCAAGGGGGTGGCGACCACCATCTGGAAACCAAAGTTCTCAAAGATGTTCATTGCTAACGCAGTGAATTCGTTGTCGGCCTTATCAAACGCTTCGTCCAGCACCACCGCGCAATAGCGCGGCAGCTCGCCATCCTCGCCACCGAGCTGGTAGCGCAGCGCGGCGGCCAGGCAGGTGGTCGCCAGCTTCTGGCGCTGGCCGCCAGACTTGCCGGCGCCACTGCGGTAGATCTCGACCTGGACGCGACTGTCCGCGTCAAGCTCCACGCCGATGAATTCCACGTGCTGGCGTACATCGAGCACCTGCTCGCGCCAGCGTCGCGCCTCTGGCTCGGGCGCACCGAGCCGGGCGACCAACTGGCGCAAGGTGCTGAACTGGGCCTCGGCCAACGCGCGATCTTCCGTCTGTTGATGACCCAATACCGTGCGTAGCCACTGCTGGAACTCCTGCACTTCGGCTAGACGGCGATCGCCGACCTCGATGGTCAAAATGGTGTCGCGATTGAACGGCACCTGTTCCAGGCTGGCATTGACCTCGTCCATACGCTGTTTGATGCCCTTGTGGGCCTCAGCGATATGCCGCTGCAACGCGAGCAGGTTGTTTTTGCTCTGGGTTTGCAGCAAATCGAAAAAGCGATGCTCATGCCGCGGCAGACCGTCACTCTCCAATCGCTCCAGGCGGGCCAGAAAGTCGTCGGTGCTGGCAAGACTGACCGTGAAGTCGCCACTGTCTTCAGGCCATTGTTGGCAATAGCGGCGGAAGCAGTCCAGTAACTGCGCGGCCAGGCGGCTGTCGCGCCCCTGGCTCTCGGCCAGCTGCTCGGCCAGAGCCCGTTCGACGGTGCGAAAGTGCGCCTCCAAGTTATCAAGGTTCAGCGGCGCCAATGCGGCCAAGCGTTGTTGCAAGCCCTCACATTGCAGCGGGGTCGGCGCGGCATGAGCCGCGCGCGTGCGGCAGGCTTCGTGCTGCTGTTCTAAGCGCGTGCGCTCGCGCGCGAGCTGAGCCCGCTCCAGGCGCACATCCTCGTAGGTGCGACGGGCCTGATCTCGATCGCCACGGGCGGCCTCGATCGCCTGGCCAAGCGCACGCAGGCCGGCGTCGCCCTCGCGCAATTGGGTGAGCTGTTCGTCGATGTCACCCAGCCGCTGCAAGGTCGGCACCACATCGATCTCGTCCCACTCCCGGCTGACCAGTGCATGGGCGGCCAACTGCTTACTCTGACCTTGCTCGCGCTGACGGCGCAGGGCCGCCACGTCGGCCTCGCAAGCCGCGATGCGCTGTGCCAACGCCTGACCCTCACGCTCGTACACACGTAGCTTGTCACGGTTGTCGTAGCCCAGCAGCCAGCGTTTGCGGTCGTTGATCGCGTGGCGGTCATCTTTCTCGTAACGGTCGCCGGGATGTTTGACCTGACCCTCTCGGGTGATCGCGCGTTCGGCATTGCGTAGGGCCGCGGCATTGTCCACGCAGTCGTAGTCGAAGCGGCGCTGCAATTCGTTGCGCAGCCAGTCGGCAAAGGCATGTTCACGCAGTTGCAATTTCCCCGGCAGGGTATCCGGGTCGGGTTTGCGTGGCTGCAGGGCGTCGTTGCGACGCACCCGGAAGTACACCAACCGCACGCCCAGCTGGATGCGGTTGACCCATTCGCCCACCTGGGCATGGTGGCGTTCGTCGACCAACAGTGACTGTGCGAAGCCGCCCAGTACACGCTCGATCGCACCCCGCCAGGCAATCTGATCGTCACGCACTTGCAGTAGCTCACCGACGAACGGCAGCGCCGACTCGGCGATGTCAGTGTCGGCAGCCAACCGCGCGCGCAGCTGTTGCAGCGGCGCGGGAATGCTCGATGGGGCTTTCTTCAGCGCCTCGATTTCGATACGAATCGCCGCAAAGCGACGCTCGTCTTCGCGGCGCTCGGCCATGCGTTCGGCGATGGCTTCATCCACCGACACCGCACTGGCGGCGTTGCCATCCAACAGCGCGCGCGCGTGGGCGGCCTGTTCGGCGAATCCGGCCGCAGTCGAGGCCAGCACAGTGCCGAGTTGGCGGCAGGCTTGCTCGCTCTGCGTGCGCCGGCGTAGTCGCTCATCGCGCTCGCGCTCGACCCGCTCGCGTTCACGCTCCAACGCCTCGATGCGCTCGCCGCCGGCGGCCCGTTGGTCACGCTCAAGCTCCGAGAGCTTCTGTTCGTGGTTGTCTAACGCCTGGCGGCGCTGGCCTTCCTCGCCGGCCAGGCCACGGTCGAGCACGTCCTGTTCGCGCAGACGCGCGCCGATCAGTTGCTCGCGGCGCTGCTCGCGATAGCCATCCACGCCGAGCTGCAACTCGCGCAGCTCACCGACCCCACGGCGCAGCTCCATCAACTCAGCGTGGTGCTCACGCGCCGGGCTCAGGGTCTCGACCTGGCGGCGCGCGGTGACCACTGCGCGATGCGCGCCATCGAGTTCGGCGAAGTCCTCGACCAGCCGGTCGGCGGCCTCGAAGGTGCGCGGCTCGTCAAGCATGAAGCCGCGCAGGAAGGCGTTGAGGTCCCCCAGATTCTTGGCCGACTGGGTTTTGTGTAATAGCCGCAGCGCCATCTCGTTACCAATGCCGAGTAGATGGCGGAAACGCTCGGCGTAACCGGCAAAGCTGTCGAAATGGTGTACGTCCTCGCCAAGGCGTGCCTTGAGCCGGCGCAGGTCCAGGTCGAAGCCGTCCAGCTCGGCCAGATCGAAGCGGCGGGCCACGACCAGATAGTGCTTGCGTACATCAGCGGCCGCATTACCGCTGCCGGCGATCCAGAACAGCCGCACCAGGCTGACAGTCTCACCGTGCGCATTGCGGTACTCCAGTGCGAGCGCCGACCACGTACTGCCACGACGCAGGTACTGGGTGGCAATCTCACCGGAGGCGCTGTCTTGCTGGTCGGCCCAGGCGCCACGCACATAGGACACCAATGAGCGATCGCGGCCGCTGCGCTCGGCCTCGCGTGCGGCGGCGTTGAAGTCCACGATCGCCGGCGGGGTCAGCAGGGCTGACATTGCATCCAGCAAGGTCGACTTACCTGAGCCGGAGCGGCCAACGAACAGGAATCCCTTGTCGGCCACCGGTACGTCCGTCAGACCATTAAAGGTGCCCCAGTTGTGCACCTGCAGGCGACGCATGCGGAACTGACGTGCGCGTTGCTCGGCTAGCGTCTCGGCAAACAGCGAGGGGGCGATCTCGCCGGTGGGGATCTTGGTCTGAGCGTTCATGCGGTCCTGGTGGAGCGGGTGCGTGTCATGTTCGGCAGCTGCGCGGCGCGCGGCGAACACAGCCTCCAGTACAACTGCCGGCTTGATCGCAAGGACAAGCCGGGCACACGTTCGGCGGTAGAGGGGTCAATCACGACACTGGCCTCTCAAGCCTCGGCGTCGACTTCGGTGTCAGCTTCGGTGTCACGCAGCACGGCACGACCCTCGCGCAGGTCGCGGTAGGCCTCTGATAGCGTCTGCACTTCTTCGGCCGAAAATAGCAGCTTGAGTACAGGCGAGACTTCGTAACGATCCTCGCTGCCGCGCAACCGCGCCAACAGCTGATTTTCGCGGGCCTTGTTGATGGCTGCCGCGACCCGCCGTGCAAAGCCGGCACGATCGGTCGACAGGTGCCGCTCGTACACCGACAACGCTTCAACTAATTGCGCTTCAGCGACCACCGCGCGCTCACCTCGGGTGTCGGCTTCGGCCAGCTGTTGGCGCAGGAATAGCAGCAGCACCGATTCGATGAAGGTCAGCGGTGCGCTGCGCAACAGCGTCGGCGACTCCAGCTCGGCGGTGTCGGCCTGGCGCGCAAACGCGACGCCGTCCTCACGGTCGATCACCAACTCAAGGAACACCTCAGCCAGGACCTGGCGTACGCGCGTCTCGTGGCGCAGCAGGGCCGGCCATAGCGTGCCGTGACGCTGCGCATCCACGCTCGGCCCGGCCAGCAGCTGGCACAGCGCGCGCCGCGCATCGAACGGCAGCGTGCCGGTGTCGCCATGGAATAGCGCGTCGCGCGGGGCATCGACCGCCGGTGCGCTCGGATCAGACCAGCTCATCGCGTTTCTCCTGGGTGAACCACACCAGTGGGATGCGTGCGCGCCGCGTGGCACCGTCGCCGCCTTCCCACTGCACGGTTTCGTATTGGTCCTGGATCACACTGCCGTGGCGAGTGCCCAGGGACAAGTAGCCGATCACGCTACCCAGGCCTTGCGTGGCCGGACGCTGGCGCAACGTGTCGCCAATGCTCAGCCGCGGCTGGTGGTCGAGCAGTATGTACAGATCCTGGCGCAAGGCACGTAAATCGATCTCAGACTGCGCGACCAGATCACCGATGCTGTCCAGGGTAATTTCCGCCTCGTCGGCAAAGGTGATGCTGCCATCGACCTGGGTCAGGCGCGGGTCATGCAATCGCCACTGGGATAGCGAACGCAGCCGTGCGCCACTCAGCGCCAGCGCGTAGCCGGTGGCAGCCGTGGCGTGCAGCGTCTGCCGCAATGGCAACGCCTCGGCCTGAGCCTGTTTGATTAGCTGATTGAGACGGCGCTGCTCAAGATAACCGCGGCTTTGCACAAAGCCACGCAGGCTACGCGCAAAGTGCTGCATCACCGTGTGTACCTCACCACCGCGCTCCAGCAACGTGGTGGTCAACCCGCGCAGGAACGCACGCTCACGCCGGTCCAGTCGCCGCGCGAAGCCACGTGCCAACAGTGCCTCCAAGGCGGTATCGAGCTGACCGCTCTGCTGAGGGTCGTTAAGCAGGTTCCAGAACGCCTGAAAGGTACGCCCAGCCTCACTCTCAGCGATCACGTCGACGCCGTCGAACAGGCGTTCGAGCACATCGCCACGGGCGCCCTCGTCATCGATGATACGCTCACGAAAGGCGCGATTGAGCCGCTCAAAGTCGTCGCGCACGCGGTGGAAATCCTCAACCAGCTCGTCGGAGAGCTGAATCAGGTCGCGGGTACGCTCCAGCGCACGCTTGCCATCCAGCGCGGCGAGCTTGCCGGCGGTAACCCGCTCAATCTCGGCATCGATGCGGCTACGCTCGACCTGTAGGGCGGCCAGTCGCGCATCCGGGTCGGACTCGGTCTGCCCAGCCAGCTGCACCAGCTGCTGGATCACCAGCGACAACCGGCTCTCGGTCGCGGTCGAGCCGTTCTCGCGCAGTCCGGCGATGAAGCGGATTGCCTGCCCGGCCGCGCGTGAAAGTTCATATTCCTCTTCGGCGGCGCCCTCCGGCAGGCGCCGCTCCAGCCAGCCCTGCGCCAACCAATGGGCGAGGTAGGCCTGAGCCGTACGCGGCAGCTCGCGCGAGAGTTGCTCAGCGCGCAGCGCGTCAAGTTGACGTTGCAGTCGCTCGTGCAGCACCGACGCGCCGAGGCGGCGATCGCCGTCCAACAGTAAGCTCTGCAGCAGCCCGACCAGCTCCGGCGCGTGGTCGGCAGCCAGCAGCTTCCACAGCGGCTGTTCGCGCAGCTGGCGGTAGTGGGCAATCCGTGCCGCGTGTTTCATGAGAACCGCAAGTGCAACTGCCTCAACGCTTGCCGCCCGCTTCAATAAAACGCAGGAATTCGGCGCGGGTACGTGCGTCCTCGCGGAAGCTGCCGAGCATTTTGGAGGTCACCATCGACACGCCGCGCTTATGAATGCCACGGGTGGTCATGCACTCGTGCGCACCTTCAACCACCACGCCGACACCGAGCGGCTGCAGTACATCCTGGATGCATTGAGCGATCTGTGCGGTCATCTTCTCCTGCACCTGGAAGCGACGCGCATAGGTCTCGACAACCCGCGCCAGCTTGCTGATACCCACCACTTTGCCAGCGGGCAGGTAGCCAACGTGAACTTTGCCGATGATCGGTGCCATATGGTGTTCGCAGTGGCTTTCGTACTCGATATCACGCAATACGATCAGCTCGTCGTAGCCGGCCACTTCCTGAAACGTGCGTTCCAAGTAGGCGCGCGGGTCCTCGCGGTAACCGCTGAACCAGTCGCCGTAGGCCTGGGCGACCCGCCGTGGGGTATCCAGCAGTCCCTCACGTCGAGGGTCTTCGCCAGCCCAGCGCAGCAGCACGCGCACGGCGTCCTCGGCCTGAGTCTGGGTGACGGGGGAATCGGATTGGTTATCGGAATCGGTCATGAGCGCACGCACCCGCGAGGGGCATGCATGGTACCCGAGTCTGCCCTGCGGTGATGTAGCCGATCTTGCTCATCAATTCATGACGGCTGAAATTCATGACGGCTGACGGGTCCTGGCACAGGCCGAGAGCATGGACCCCACAGTTGATTCATTTTTGAATAAGTAGCATCCTATGCAATCTACATGGATACGCTCGCTCCCCTCACCCAGCTCAGCGGCGGCCTGCTGCTCGCCAGTCGCCAGTGGCAGCGCCTGGTCGACGTTGCACTCGACCGATTCGGTATTTCCGGCGCGTGCACCGCGCCGTTGCTGCTAATCGGCCGTTCCGGCGGGGGTATCCGCCAGGTGGCTCTGGCCCAGCGCCTGGGCATGGAAGGCCCGTCGCTGGTCCGCTTGCTTGATCGACTGGGCGAGCAAAAGTTGGTGCGCCGCGAGTGCGACAGCAGCGATCGCCGTGCCAACCAGCTGTGGCTAACCGAGGCCGGCAAAACATTGGTCGGCCAGCTGGAAGCTCGGCTGGTGGAGCTGCGCCGAGAAGTCTTTGGTGCACTCTCGCCGACCGAAGTCCAGGCCGCGCTCAAGCTTTGGCGTTTGCTCGGCGAGGCTAGCGAAAAGCTGACGTAATCTCATCGCAACCGGTCGCGCGCGGGTGCAATGTTCACCGCGCGCAGACCTGTTTTTCTCCCACGATCCGCAACCGGCTCCAAACCATAACGATGTTCGGAGAATTCACTCTCTACGGCGTGTTCGTGCCGACGCTTTTGGCGTTGATGCTGCTCGCCTACCTGCTGACCGGCATGCTGGGTCATGTGCTTACCCGGCTGGGCGCATACCGCCACATCTGGCATCCGCCATTGTTCAACTTGGCGTTGTACGTGGTGCTGCTGGGCGGCCTATTTACCCTTATGCGCTGGACGCAACCATGAAAAACCCGACGAAGGCAGCCGTTCCGGTGTTATTGACCCTGGCGATGGTGGTGGCCGCGCTATTCGTGCTCAAACATCTATGGCGCTATTACATGGACGAGCCTTGGACGCGCGACGCACATGTCAGCGCCGATGTGGTGCAGGTGGCGCCGGACGTATCCGGGCTGGTCGAACGGGTCGATGTCGACGATAACGCCCCGGTCAAGCGTGGCCAAGTGTTGTTCGTGGTCGACTCGGCACGTTACCGGCTGGCGCTGGAGCAAGCACAGGCGACGCTCGCCGAACGCCGCGCTGCGGTTGCGCAAAATGAGGCGTCAGTCGCGCAGTTGCAGCGCGAGACCGCGCGAGACCGTGGGTTGCGTGATCTGGTTGCGGCCGAGGATGCCGAGATGCGCCGCGCCAAACTGCAGGCCGCCGAGTCCGCGTTGCAAGCCGCCCGTTCGGCGGTCCAAACCGCTGAGGCCTCGGTTGATCTGGCGCGCCTCAACCTTGACCGCACGGCGGTGCGCAGCCCCAGCGACGGACGCGTCAGCGACCGCACGGTACGTACCGGCGACTATGTCACGGCGGGCAAGCCGGTGCTGGCGGTGCTGGACACAGGTTCGTTCCGTGTTGACGGCTACTTCGAGGAAACGCGGCTGCGCGGCGTGCATCCGGGCCAGAGCGTCAAGATCCGACTGATGGGCGAATCGAAAGTGCTGCATGGCCATGTGCAAAGCATCGCCGTGGGTATCGAGGACCGTTACCGGAGCAATGGCAGCAACCTGCTGCCCAACGTGACACCGGCCTTCGATTGGGTGCGGCTGGCGCAGCGTATCCCGGTGCGGATCGCGTTGGATTCGGTGCCCGCTGGGGTCGAACTGATCGCCGGCCGTACCGCGACGGTTAGCATTATCACCGGAGCTGCGCCCGCTTCGCAGGCGCCCGCCAAAGCCACGCCATGACCCGCACACAGCGCCTTCCTGCCGCGCCTTACCGGCCAGGCAACCGGCCCCCCCGGCCTTGGCGCCGGGCTTTGCCCCGTCTGGCCGCCATCGCGGCGCTGGTGGCATTAGCCGCCTGCCGCACGGTCGGTCCCGACTATGTGTTGCCGAAACAAGCGGCCTATAACCGGGCCGAGGCCAACGGTGCCTTCTTGGACACTGGCAACGACCGGATCCAGCCCAGTGCACCCCTGCCGGATCGCTGGTGGTCGCTGTACCGTTCTCCGACGCTGGATACCCTGATCCAGACGGCCTTGCACGACAACGTCGAACTCAAGGTCGCCGCCGCCAATCTGCGCCGGGCTGATGCCGCCTACCGGGTGGCCGAAGACGCGGCCGGCCCCGACTTCGACGTGGAGGCTTCGGCCCAGCGCGCGCGTCTGTCCGGCGAGAGCTTCCTGGAGGAAGAACAACTGCCGGTCACCAATCTGGGCGATGCCAAATTCAGCGTGTCCTACCTGCTGGATATGTTCGGCAAGCTGCGCCGCGGCGAGCAGGCTGCACGAGCCGACAGCGAGGCGACCCAGGCCGCACTTGACCTGGCCCGGGTCGCCCTGGTGGCCCGTGTGACCGGCAGCTACCTGGCGATTTGCCATGCTAACCACGAATTGGCAGTGGCTACGCACTCGGTTGAGCTGCAACGCCGTGGCAGCGAAATCACTCAACGGCTGATCCAGGCAGGGCGCGGCATCCCACCCGACCTCGCGCGCGCGCAGGCCCAGCTGGCGATGTTGGAAGCGGCATTGCCGCCCCTGCGCGCCCACCGCGAGGCCGCTGCCTACCAGCTGGCCGCGTTACTCGGTCGCACCCCTGGTCAGCTACCCGACGGCGTGGCCGATTGTGCGCAGGCACCGGAAATCAGTCAGCCGATTCCGGTCGGCGACGGGCGCGCGCTGCTGGCGCGCCGACCCGATGTGCGCGAGGCCGAGCGCCGACTTGCCGCCGCCACGGCGCGGATCGGCGTGGCCACCGCCGATCTGTACCCGCAGATCCACCTGGGCGCTTCACTCGGCGCGATCGGCGCCGTGCAGGACCTCGGCCGCCCGGCCACACAGATGTTCGGGATTGGTCCGGGGATCTCCTGGTCGATCCCCGGCAAGGCTGCGCACGCGCGGGTGCATGCCGCCGAAGCCGGTGCCGATGCCGCGCTGGCCCAGTTCGATCAAGTCGTGTTGACCGCGCTGCGCGAAACCCAAACCGCACTGAGTCAGTACGCACATGACCTGCAGCGGCTGCAATCGTTGCAACAAGCACAGCACCAGGCCGACTTGGCCGCCGAGCAGAACCGGCGCCTGTACCACGCCGGCCGCAGCCCCTACTTGTCGAGTCTGGACGCTGATCGCAGCCTGGCCAGCGCCGACATCACCCTGGCCAATGCACAGGCGCAGCTGGCGCAGGATCAGGTGCAGCTGTTCCTGGCGCTCGGCGGTGGCTGGAAAGTCGACCACGGCACGACCACGCACCCGGTGGCTGGACGGGACTGACCGATGCTATTTGATCGCCAGGCCTGGCTGTTTTCGATTAAGACATTCCTGGCTTCGATTGCGGCGCTGTATGTCGCACTGGCCGGCAATCTGTCGCGCCCGTACTGGGCAATGGCCACCGTTTACATCGTCACCCAACCGATGCTCGGGCCAACCCGAGCCAAGGGCGTGTATCGCATCATCGGCACCTTGATCGCGGGTGTGGCCACGTTGGTGATGCTGCCCAACCTGGTGGAGACGCCACTGCTGCTGAGCGCGGCAATGTCGCTGTGGCTGGCGACGTGTCTGTTCCTAGCGTTGCTCGACCGTGGACCACGCGGCTACATCTTCATGCTGGCGAGCTATACCACCTCATTCATCGGCTTTCCGGCGGTCACCACGCCGGAGACGATTTTCGATACGGTGGTGGCACGCAGTGAGGAGATCGCGCTGGGCACGGTGACGGCCGTGCTGTTCGCCTCGTTGGTGTTTCCAGCCTCTGTGCGGCCGATGCTGGCCTCCAAGGTCGGCAGCTGGATGCACGATGCGGCACAGTGGTGCCGCCAATGCCTGGTCCGCGGCAAGGTGCAGGGGCCGCGTAACCGGCTGGCGGCCGACTTGGTGCAGTTTGAGACCCTGATCGAGTTCATCCACCACGACGATCCACGCCATGCCGATGCGGCCTGGGCGATGCGGCATCTGCGCGAGCGTATGCTGCTGTTATTGCCGGTACTGTCCTCAATCGGCGACCGGCTGCTTACCTTGCATGCGCGCGGCTACGCGCTGCCTGCTGACCTGGAACCGCTGATTACCGATATCCAAGCGTGGCTGGAAGACCCGGCCGATGCCGGCATCGGCCACTACGCCGCGCTGCACCAGCGTGTCGCCGCGCTCAAGCCTGCACTCGGCCAAGATTTGGATGGGTTACTGCTGGCCTCGCTGCTGTTGCGGCTGGAGGAGTTGTTGGATTTATGGCAGGACTGCCGCACGTTGGGCGATGCGATTGAGCACGGTACCGCGCCGCGCGAGCGCCACCACTACCGTATTCATACCGAGCGTATCGGTAATACCCGCCACGTCGATTACGGCATGATCTTGTTTTCGGCACTCAGCGCCGGCGCAGCGTTGATGGGGTACTGCACGCTATGGATCGGCATCGGCTGGGAAGTCGGTGGCATGGGCGCGATGATGGCGGCCGTAACCGCCGCGTTCTTCGCTGCACAGGACGACCCGGCACCGAGGATGCTCTCATTCGGGTTATGGGCGGCGGTGGCCAGTGTGGTGGCCGGCATCTACCAGTTCGGTATCTTCCCGGCGATCCACGATTTCGGGATGCTGGTATTGGTCTTGTCAGCGGTGTTCTTGCCGCTGGGCCTGCTGCTGCATGAGCCCAAAACCGCGCTGTTCGCGCTGCCGCTGACCATCAACCTGGTCGCGCTGCTGAGTGTGCAAAACACCTACAACGCGAGCCTGCAGACCTTCATCAACTCTTCGCTGGCGATGATTCTCGGAATCGGCTTTGCGGTGGTAATGACCCGAGTGTTCCGCTCAGTCGGCGCGGAGTGGACCGCAGCACGATTGGTGCGTCAAGGCTGGACAACGTTAGCCGAAGCAGCCGAGGGCCGCGGCCAGCAGGACCGCCGGCGCTTTGCGGCGCGCATGCTCGACCTGCTCGGCCTGCTTGCTCCACGCCTGGCCGCCACTCCGAAAGGCAGCGAGCTGAACTCGGTGGACATGCTGGGCGAGGTCCGTGTAGGCCTGAATATCCTGCAGCTGCGCCGCGCTCGGTTGGAATTGCCCAGCCGCAGTACCGAAGCGGTCGACGCGATTCTTGGTGAGATCGCCACGCACTACCGGCGCCAGGCGGCGGCGCGCAGGCCGCTGCCGGGTCCAACGTCGCTGCGCGAGCAAATCGATGCCTCACTGGCGCGGGTGGGCGGCGTAGCGCCCGGTAAGGCTCGCGATGAGGCGTTGATGGGTCTGATCGGACTGCGTTACAGCCTGTTCCCGCACGAGCCCGCGCTCAGCCCCACCACCGCCTAAGAACGCGCCTGACCCGCGAGGCATGGCGCTGGCCGGCTTCGACGGGATCTAGCGTCGGGCCATGCGGCTATCGTCGGCCATGTCGCCGACGATAGCTGTTGCTCAGCGTTCGCGCTGACGTGCCACGGTCAGCGCGATCAGCCGCGATACCACCACCGCGATGTACATCACCCCGGCAAACATTGCCAGCATTGTCAGCGCACGCGCGGCCGGCGTGACGGGCGCGATGTCACTCAGCCCGACGCCCGACATCAGACTGAAGCTCAGGAACAGCAGTTCTAACCAGCTACGCGCGTGATTGGAGTCAACCGCGCCACTGAAACTACTGGGCGCCAGCGCCTGGCAGGCGGAAAAGGCAAACGCAAACCCCCAGGCCAGCAAGGTGAAGGTGGCGCCTGCGGCCAGCAACTCGTCCATCGTTACGTCGTGGTCATCGAGCATGTAGAACATCAGCCCGGCGGCGGCGTAAAAGTACAGTAGCGACTCAAGCACTTGAGCCAACGCCAGCAGCGGCGCTACGTGCATGACGTTGGCCAGCAAGGACAACACCACCGACGGCAGCGCCAGCGCCCACGCCACCCAATCCGAAGCGCTACCGCGCTTGACCACCCAGATCACCAGCGCCAGCACTAGGATACCGAACGCACCGAACAGCGCGCGCCCCAGCGCGGTGTTTTCCATAAACGGGTACAGCAACAGGCCTAGCAGCTGGACCGCAAGCAAAATGCCAGCCGGATGACGACGGAGCGCGCGCAGCCCCTGCCGGACGGAGCGGTTCATGCGCCCGCACCGGCAGCCGAGCGCGCGCAGCACAACGCTGGGTCAAGGCGTTGCGTAGCACCCGCCCGCGTCTTCGCTGCGTAGTGCTCGCCACAGCCGTTCAATCGTGTTTGAGACCGCATTCAATTAACTCCGTGGCCAACATGTCCAAGGCGGCATCGTCGCCACGACGGGCGAGCTGCACCATGCCGATGCGTTGCATGATGCAGTAGGGGGCTTGCAACGGTAAAAACTGCATGCGCCCCTCAAATAATGGACGTACCCGGCCGGGTAGTAGGGCATGCCCGACACCGCCATGAATGAGATTACCCAGCGAGAAAATATCGCCAACCGACATCACCGGCTCGGGCTGAAAGCCACTAGGCTCAAAAGCCTGGCGAAAGCTTCGATAGGTGGCAAAGCCATTAGCCAGCACCAGAAATTTGACGTCTCGGTAGTCACGCAGATCGGCACACAACGGGTCGGGCGGTACAAAATCTGGCGGTGAAGCCAAGTACAACGGATCCTCGAACAGAGGCACTACGCGCAACCCGCGAGTCTCCAGTCCATCGCCGATCTCGATGACCGCCGCATCCAGTTCCATGCTACGCAGTGCCAGCAACAGCTCGTCGTTCGATCCCATGCTCAACTGCACCGTCAGCGGTGAGCAGCGCGCCTTCAACTGAGCGATCAGTCGCGGCACGGTACTTACGGTCAGCGAATACAGGGTACCGAGCCGGATCTGGCATGAGCCGAACCCGACCGCGTTGCGCGCTTGCCTGACGGCCTCGTCCAGCTCCCGTAGCATCACCTGCGCGCGCTGGCCAAGCAGGCGTGCGCTATCCAGGGGTTTGAGGATGCGCCCTTCGTGACGGAACAGTGGGAATTGCAGCACGTCCTCCAGCGAATGCAGTGCGCGATGCACGCTGACGGTGCTCAGACCGAGATGTTCGGCGGTATTGGATAAATTTCCGTGTTCCAGGAAAGCCGCCAATATTTCCAGTTTGCGCAAGGTCAACTCTTCGTTGGCCACAGCCCCTCCTGGTGCGGCGCCGTGCGGATGCAAGGCGCCGCACTATGTTGCGTCGGAGGGCACTAGGTCAAGCCGCTGCGCAGATGTCGGTAAGTGCTCAGCCGCCGCAGTCGCTGGCGTGCTCACGTGTTATCAGCACGCGCAGCGTGTCCAGCCGATTGCCAACGAAGCTCAGCGCGATGCCCTCGCCCGCCATTATCGGTGCGACCAGTCCGGTCAATACATTGCCCGGCGGCATCTCCACCGCCAGACGCGCACCGCGCGCGTAGGCCAGTCCGGCCGCTTCATACCAACGTACCTGGCGCGCCATATTGGTGGCCAGGTCCTCGGCAATCCGTGCCGGCTCCCACAACGCCCGCGCAGCACTGGCACTGAGCAGCAGCCGCTGTGGCGGCCGCAGCGTAATTTTCTTGAATGCCTCGCCCAGCCTCTGTGCCGGCGCGTCCAACAGTGGACAGTGCGAGGGCACGCTGATGCGTACACGGCGGCTGGTCAGGGCGCCAGCGTCCACTGCGCGCTGAACCGCCAGCGCCATCGCGGCTTCACTGCCGGCCACCACCATTTGGGTTTCGCTATTGAGGTTGGCCAGGTAAACCGCGTGGCCTTGTCCGCGCAATCGATCCAGAATCGGTTCAAGCTGGTGCGCCGGCAGGCCCATGATCGCGGTCATGCCATAACCGTCGGGATAAGCCTGCTCCATCAACTGGCCGCGCAGCTCCACCAGCCGCACTGCATCAGCAAATTCCAGCACACCGGCCATCACCGCCGCCGGGTAGGCACCGATCGAAAGTCCCAGCAGCATATCCGGCAGCGCGCCTTCGGCGGCCAGCCGGCGCGCTGCCGCCACCCCGGCTACCAATAGCGCCAGCTGCACGGCAGTGGTCGAACGCAGCGCCTCGGCGCTGTCCAGCGCCATCACGTCGCGGCCAAGTACGGTGCTTGCTTCAACCAGTGTGGTGGCCACGGCCGGGTGCTGCGGCAACGCGTGCAGCATGCCAGGCGTCTGTGCGCCTTGACCGGGAAAGGTGAACAGCACACTCATCGTCGTGTCTCTTTAGTTTGGACGGCAGGTACCCACAGGCACCTGCCATGGATCCTCGACCAGGCAAGGGCCGTCACCGGTCTTCAGCAGCACACGCCCTCCCCGTGCCCATTCCGCCAGCGCGACCCCGCCCGCATTCGCAATTGGCTGGGAAAGAAAGAGATCAAGATCATCATG
>Cebus_capucinus_imitator_PRJNA485217_SSR047__coassemble_1326_pt1 | contig 16224 bp, 19 predicted proteins | sample Cebus_capucinus_imitator_PRJNA485217_SSR047__metabat2_high_PE_004 | metagenome-assembled genome bin Cebus_capucinus_imitator_PRJNA485217_SSR047
GCGCACGAGCGACGTTGATAGCCGCTGCGAATGGCCTACAAGGAACACCCGCGCATCCCGCGCATCCGTCGCAGCCGTGGCGGCCCTCGCACCAAAGGATCGATCGATGTCCCTGAAGCACTTCCTGAATACCCAGGACTGGAGCCGCACCGAGCTGGACGCACTGTTGAGTCAAGCCGCGCTGTTCAAACAGAACAAGCTTGGCAGCGAGTTGAAGGGTAAGTCGATTGCACTGGTGTTCTTTAATCCGTCGATGCGTACCCGCACCAGCTTTGAGCTTGGCGCGTTTCAGCTGGGTGGACACGCAGTGGTATTGCAGCCTGGCAAGGACGCCTGGCCGATCGAGTTTGATCTGGGTACGGTCATGGACGGGGATACCGAAGAGCACATTGCTGAAGTTGCCCAGGTGTTAGGACGCTACGTCGATCTGATCGGTGTGCGCGCCTTCCCCAAGTTCAAGGACTGGCAATACGATCGCCAGGACACGGTACTGAAGTCGTTCGCCAAATATTCGCCGGTGCCGGTGATAAACATGGAGACCATCACTCACCCGTGTCAGGAGCTGGCGCACGCGCTGGCATTACAGGAACACTTCGGTACCTCTGACTTGCGTGGCAAGAAGTACGTGTTGACCTGGACGTACCATCCCAAACCGCTCAACACGGCGGTGGCGAACTCCGCTCTGACCATCGCTACCCGGCTGGGAATGGACGTGACCTTGCTATGTCCGACCCCGGATTATGTGCTCGATGAGCGTTACCTCGGTTGGGCTGAGCAAAACGTGGCCGAGAGCGGCGGTTCGTTCCAGGTCAGCCATGACATCGACAGTGCCTACCGAGGCGCCGATGTGGTCTACGCTAAAAGTTGGGGGGCGCTGCCGTTCTTCGGTAATTGGGAGCCAGAAAAACCGATCCGCGACCAGTACCAGCATTTCATCGTTGACGAGGCCAAGATGGCGCTGACCAACAACGGTGTGTTCTCCCATTGCTTGCCACTGCGCCGCAACGTCAAGGCAACCGATGCGGTGATGGATTCTGCCAACTGCATTGCCATTGACGAGGCTGAAAACCGCCTGCACGTACAGAAGGCAATCATGGCGGCGCTGGTCGGGCAGCGCCGCGCATGAGCGGCCATCCGCACCGCTATGCGGCCCAAGTCAGCTGGACTGGCGACCGCGGCGAGGGCACGCGTGATTACCGCAGCTATGGCCGCGAGCACGACATCGTCATCGCCGGCAAACCGACGCTGGCAGGATCCGCAGACCCGGCGTTTCGCGGTGACGCATCGCGGCACAATCCAGAAGATCTGCTCGTGGCATCGCTGTCGGCCTGCCATATGCTGTGGTACCTGCACTTGGCGGCCGAGGCCGGGGTGGTGGTGCGCGGCTACGTCGATGAGGCCGTCGGCACGATGCTGACAGATGCCCGTGGCGGCCAGTTCGCCGAGGTGGCGCTGCGCCCTTTGGTCACGATTTCCGCCGGTGATCCGGCCGCTGCCGAGGCGCTGCACCATGCTGCGTACGCGGCGTGTTTCATTGCCCGTTCGGTCAACTTCCCGGTGCGCTGTGAGCCGCGTACCGTCGTCGCTGGCTGATTCATCCTTTTTCCCTGCTCCAGGAACATTCGTCATGAGTAGCAAAGATATCGTCCTCGCCTTCTCCGGCGGACTCGACACCAGCTTCTGCATTCCCTACCTGCAGGCGCAGGGTTGGGCCGTGCATACCGTGTTCGCCGATACCGGCGGTGTGGACGAGGATGAGCGCGACTTCATTGAGAAGCGCGCCGCCGAACTCGGTGCCGCCTCGCACGTCACCGTTGATGGTGGCCCGGCGATCTGGGCTGGCTTCGTCAAGCCATTTGTGTGGGCCGGTGAGGGGTACCAGGGGCAGTATCCGCTGCTGGTGTCGGACCGTTACTTGATTGTCGATGCCGCACTGGCGCGTGCCAAGGAGCTGGGCACCAATGCGATCGCCCACGGCTGCACCGGCATGGGCAACGATCAGGTTCGCTTTGACCTGGCGGTGAAGGCGCAGGGCGACTACCAGATCGTCGCGCCGATCCGTGAGATTCAGAAGGAGCACACCCAAACCCGTGCTTACGAGCAGAAATACCTGGAAGAGCGCGGTTTTGGCGTGCGCGCCAAGCAGAAGGCCTACACAATCAACGAGAACCTGCTGGGGGTGACCATGTCCGGCGGTGAGATCGACACGTGGGAGGCTCCGGGTGAGGGCGCGCGTGGCTGGTGCGCACCGCGTAGCGCGTGGCCGACTGAGACGTTGACCGTGACCTTGAAGTTTGTCGAGGGCGAGGCCGTCGAGCTGGACGGCAAGCCGCTGCCGGGCGCGCAGATCCTGGCCCGCCTCAATAAGCTGTTTGCCCCTTATGGCGTGGGACGTGGCGTCTACACGGGCGATACTGTGATCGGTTTGAAAGGCCGCATTGTGTATGAGGCGCCGGGTTTGGTCTCGCTGCTGGCCGCGCATCGCGCGCTTGAGGACGCGGTGCTGACCAAGCAGCAGACCCGTTTCAAGCCGGACGTGGCGCGTAAGTGGGTCGAGCTGGTTTATGAAGGCTTCTATCACGATCCGCTGAAGACCGACCTGGAAGTGTTTCTGAAGTCCTCTCAGTCCAAGGTCAACGGCGAGGTGGTACTGGAGACCCGCGGCGGCCGCGTCGACGCGGTGGCGGTGCGCTCCCCGCACATTCTTAATGCCAAGGGCGCGACCTACGCGCAGTCAGCCGATTGGGGGGTGGAGGAGGCCGAGGGCTTCATCAAGTTGTTCGGGATGAGCTCGACGCTGTACGCCCAGGTCAATCGCTGAGCCCGTCTACCTTCTCCCGTTTGCGGGAGAAGGTGGCGTGTTGCATCGGATGAGAGGCAGGGCAGGCATTGCGCGGCTGCAACATTGGTCCCCTGTCAGGGCTTCTGCTCCCCTCGCTTCCTCCCTCGGAGTGGGGAGGAAGCCCTTCTTTGTGGAAACTCCTGGAATCAGTATGAACGCTCTGCGCATCAGCACCGACAAGCAAGAGCTGGATATGGATCTGATCTACCATTTCCTCTCGACCGAGGCCTATTGGAGTCGCGGCATCCCGCGTGAGACGGTGGCCCGGGCGATCGCCGGTTCGCTGTGCTTTGGCGGTTATCTTGACGACGTGGGGCAGGTGGCGTTTGCGCGGGTGATCACCGACGGCGCGACCTTCGGCTATCTCTCCGATGTGTTGGTGCTGCCGCAACACCGCGGCCATGGCTATAGCAAGCAGTTGATGGCGGCGATCATGAGCCACCCCTCGGTGCAGGGTCTGCGCCGCTTCATGCTGGCCACCTCCGACGCGCACACGTTGTACGCACAGTACGGTTTTACCGCGCCGACCCAACCGCAGACGCTGATGGAAATCCTGCGTCCCGACATCTACCAGGCCGCGGCTGTGGCCCTCTGATCCCGACACCATGACTGATTTGCTGCAACCCACCCTCGAACATCTGCAAAAGCTGGTGTCCTTTGACACCCGCAATCCGCCACGTGCGATCGCGGCCGACGGTGGCATCTTCGGCTATCTGCGTGAGCAGCTGCCAGGCTTCGCGGTCGAGGTGATCGACCATGGCGCCGGTGCTATCAGCCTGTACGCGGTACGCGGCACGCCGCGCTATCTGTTCAATGTGCATCTGGACACGGTGCCGGATTCGCCGCACTGGACTGCCGATCCGCATGTCATGCGTCGTCTCGATGATCGCGTGGTCGGCCTGGGGGTGTGCGATATCAAGGGCGCGGCGGCGGCGCTCGTGGCCGCTGCCAACGCGGGTAACGGCGACGCCGCCTTCCTGTTCTCCAGTGACGAGGAAGCCAACGATCCGCGCTGTGTCGAAGCGTTCCTGGCACGTGGTCCGCAGCCTTATGAAGCGGTGATCGTGGCCGAGCCGACAATGGGTGAGGCGGTGCTGGCGCACCGCGGCATCAGCTCGGTGCTGATGCAGTTTGCGGGCCGTGCCGGGCATGCTTCCGGCAGACAGGACCCTGCTGCCAGCGCGCTGCACCAGGCGATGCGTTGGGGTGCCCGCGCGCTGGATCACGTTGATTCGCTGGCGCACGCGCGCTTTGGCGGGCTGACCGGACTGCGTTTCAACATCGGCCGGGTCGAAGGTGGAATCAAGGCCAATATGATCGCGCCACAGGCCGAACTGCGCTTCGGTTTCCGGCCGCTGCCGTCGATGGACATCGATGCGCTGCTGGCGGACTTCTCCGGCTTCGCCGTGCCGGCGGCGGCCCACTTTGAGGAGACCTTCCGCGGTCCGAGCCTGCCGTCGGGCGACATCGCCCGTGCCGAGGAGCGTCGGTTGGCTGCACGCGATATTGCCGACGCGTTGGACCTGACGATCGGCAACGCGGTCGATTTCTGGACCGAGGCCTCGCTGTTCTCCGCCGGCGGCTATATCGCGCTGGTCTACGGCCCGGGCGACATCGCCCAGGCACACACCGCCGACGAGTTCGTAACGCTGGAGCAGTTGCAGCGCTATGCGGCGTCGGTTCACCGCATCATCAACGGCGCATCCTGAGCGCTGTATCCGCCCACGCCATGAATATCGAAATGTCGCTTCCCGCCACGACCAAACAGACCCGCCAGACCATCGTGCGCCTGCTCTCGAGCATGGCCAGTGCGAAGGAAATCAGCCAGTACCTTAAACGCTTTTCGCAGCTGGACGCCAAGCGCTTCGCCGTGGTCAAGGTCGGCGGCGCAGTATTACGCGACGAACTGGATGACCTGACCTCATCACTGACCTTCCTGCAGGAGGTCGGACTGACCCCGATTGTGTTGCATGGGGCCGGTCCACAGCTGGATGTGGAGCTGGCGGCAGCCGGGATCGAGAAGCAGACCGTCAACGGGTTGCGGGTGACCTCGCCGCAGGCGCTCGCGATCGTGCGCAAGGTATTTCAAGCCTCCAATCTGCGGCTGGTCGAGGCGCTGCAACAGAATGGCGCGCGCGCGACCTCGATCACCGGTGGGGTGTTCGAGGCTGACTATCTCGATCAGGACACGTATGGGCTGGTCGGCGAGGTCAGGGCAGTCAATCTGGCGCCGATCGAAGCCAGTCTGAAGGCCGGCTCGATCCCGGTGATTACCAGCCTGGGCGAAACACCTAGTGGACAGATCCTCAACATCAATGCCGACTTCGCCGCCAATGAACTGGTGCGTGAGTTGCAGCCGTACAAGATTATCTTCCTGACCGGTACCGGCGGGTTGCTTGACGAGCAGGGCAAGGTGATTGACTCGATCAACCTGTCGACCGAGTTCGACCACTTGATCCAGCAGCCCTGGATCCACGGTGGCATGCGGGTCAAGATCGAGCAGATCAAGGATTTGCTCGACAAGCTGCCGCTGGAATCCTCGGTGTCGATCACCCGGCCGGCAGACCTGGCCAAGGAACTGTTCACCCATAAGGGATCGGGTACGCTGGTGCGACGTGGCGAGCGCGTCCTGCGTGCGACTCGCTGGGACGAACTGGAGCTGCCACGGCTCAAGCGTCTGATCGAGTCGAGCTTCGGTCGCGCGTTGTTGCCGGACTATTTCGATAAGACCCGGCTGTTACGTGCCTATGTCAGTGAGAACTACCGTGCCGCAGTGATCCTCACCGATGAGGCTGAAGGTGTTTATCTGGACAAGTTTGCAGTGCTCGATGACGCTCAGGGTGAGGGTCTGGGGCGCGCGGTCTGGAACGTGATGCGCGAGGAAACGCCACAGCTGTTCTGGCGCTCGCGCCACAATAATCAGGTCAACATCTTCTACTACGCTGAATCCGACGGATGCTTCAAACAGGAAAAGTGGAAGGTGTTCTGGTACGGGCTGGATGGCTTTGAGCGGATTCAACGCTGTGTGGCGCACTGTGCCACGCGTCTGCCAACTCTTGAGGGCTGAGCATGGCAATCGCTGAACTACCTGCGCTCTGGCGTCAAGTGCCGACGCTGCGCGGCGTGCATGCCACGCTTGAGCCGTTGCGGGAGGAGCATGTCGAGGCGCTGCGCGCAGCGCTGGAGGGCAGCGGCCTGGATCGTTGTTGGTACACCAATGTGCCGGCACCAGAGCGGGTAGACAGCTATGTACGCGCTGCACTGCAAGCTCAGCAGGAAGGTCGAGTTCTGGCCTTTGTCGTCCGTGATGCGGCCGGTGAGATCGTTGGCAGTACCCGCTTTTATGGGCTAGAGGCCGATGTGCCGAAACTGTTGATCGGCTACACCTGGTATGCGCCACGGGTACAGCGCAGCGGAGTCAACAGTGAGTGCAAGCTGATGCTGCTAGGGCACGCGTTCGAGACGCTTGGTTGCATCAGCGTGTCGTTCGAGACCAGCTGGTTCAATCATGCTTCGCGCACCGCGATCGCACGCTTGGGCGCGCGTCAGGACGGTGTGTTGCGTAACCATAAACGTCACGCCGACGGCAGTGTCCGCGACACCGTGGTGTTCTCCATCCTCGATACCGAATGGCCAGCGGTCAACATTCATCTGCGCCATCGACTGGACATTCACGCATGAGCGATAAAACCTTCACCCTCGGCATCGTCGGCGCGCGCGGTCATACCGGCAGCGAGTTGATCAAGCTGGTGACCGCACACCCACGTCTGCAACTGGCCTTCGTATCCTCGCGCGAGCTGGCCGGGCAGCCGGTCAGCGACCACAACGCGGCCTACCAGGGTGCGTTGAGGTTCGAGAACCTGGACCCGGCGGCGGTCGCCGCCAAGGGCGCCGACGCGGTGATTCTGGCGCTGCCCAATGGCAAAGCTGCGCCGTTCGTGGAAGCGCTGGATCAGGGCGCGGCGCAGACCGTGATTGTCGATCTATCGGCCGATTACCGCTTCGATCCAGGCTGGTACTACGGACTGCCGGAGCTGACCCGCGAACGTTACGCCGGCTCGCGGCGCATCAGTAATCCCGGGTGCTATGCCACGGCCATGCAGCTGGCGATCGCGCCGCTATTGGATCAGTTGGCCGGTCCGCCGCAATGCTTCGGCGTGTCCGGTTATTCCGGCGCCGGCACTACGCCATCGGACAAGAACAACCCTGAGCTGCTGGCCGGCAATTTGATGCCGTATGCGCTGACCAATCACATGCACGAGCGCGAGGTCAGCGCCCAGCTCGGTGTGCCGGTGGAGTTCATGCCACACGTAGCGCCGCATTTCCGTGGGATCACGATGACGGTGAACCTGTGGCTGCAACAGCCCTGTCGGCGCGAGCAGATTGTGGCGCTGTACCAGGCACGTTACGCGCACGAGCCGCTGATTGAGGTGATCGACGAGGCGCCTTGGGTGAGCCGTATCGTCGGTCGTCCTGGGGTGCAGATCGGCGCGTTCACGCTGTCGCCGGATGGCAAGCGGGTGGTGGTGGTGGCAACCCTGGACAACCTGCTCAAGGGGGCGGCGACCCAGGCCATGCAAAACCTCAATCGCGCGTTCGGTCTGGACGAGCTGACCGCGATTGTTTGATGCGGCTACCTCGCAAGCTCACCGCCGCGCCATGTGCGGTGATTCAAACGGAAACACCCTCTAGAGACACTTTCTAATGAGCAACCTGTTGTGGCAGAAACCCGGTGTCGCGGTCGATGCCAAGATCCAGGCTTTCCTGGCTGGCGACGATGTGATCCTGGATCGCGAGTTCTTCCTCTACGACATCGCTGCCAGTCAGGCGCACGCGCAAGCTCTGCATCACATCGGCATTCTTTCGGCCGATGAGCTGGCCGGACTATTGCGCGAGCTGGATGTGTTGGCTGCGGACTACCGCAGCGGTGCGTTTGTGCTCGATGAACACTACGAGGATTGCCACTCGGCCATTGAGTTCCGCCTGACCGAACGGCTCGGCGACGCTGGCCGCAAGATCCATACCGGGCGCAGCCGTAACGACCAGATCTTGGTGGCCACCCGGCTGTGGCTGAAGGACAAGCTGGCTCACCTGGTTTCACTGTCGAGCGAGATCGCTCGCGTTGCGCTGGACCGCGCCGAGGCCGAGCAGCAGTTACCGATCCCGGGCTACACCCATATCCAGCGTGCGGTGGTGTCTTCGGCGGGAATGTGGTGGGCCGGCTGGGCCGAGGCCTTCATTGATAATGCGGTCCGCGCTGGCGACACGCTCAGGCTGGTGGACTGCAACCCGCTCGGTACCGCCGCAGGTTATGGCGTTAACCTGCCGTTGGACCGCGCTCATACCACCGCTGCGCTCGGCTTTGCACGGATGCAGACCTCGCCCATCTATGCGCAGCTCTCACGCGGTAAATTCGAGCTTGCCGCGTTGGAGGCACTGGGCAGCGCAACGCTGGACCTACGCCGTTTGGCGTGGGATTTGTCACTGTTTACCAGCGGCGAGTTTGGCTTCGTGGCGCTGCCGGCGCAGTACACCACCGGCAGCTCGATCATGCCCAATAAGCGCAACCCGGATGTGATTGAGCTGATGCGTGCCACGCATGCCAGTGTCGCCGCCGCGCGTACCGAGATCGAACAGCTGCTGTCGTTGCCGTCCGGTTACCACCGCGACTTGCAACACAGCAAAGGCGCGATCGTGCACGGCTTTGGCCGTGGCCTGGCCGCGCTGGAACTGTTACCGGCGCTGTTGTCCAATCTCGATTGGCGCGAGCCACAACTGCGTGCCGCGATCGACTCCGGTATGTATGCCACCGATGTGGCGGTCGAGGCGGCGGTGGCGGGCGTGCCCTTCCGCGAGGCCTACAAAGCCGCGGCGGCTAGCGCGGAGACGGCCGGGCAGGGGCGGACCCCGGAAGGCAGTCTAAGTGCACGCGTGTCGCCGGGTGCGGCGGCCGATCTGCAATTGGAGGTGCTGCGCGCGCGTTGGGAGGCGTTGGGCTGAGGTGTCAAGCGTCTCTATTGCCAATGCCGAGCACTATGTTTGGGGGGCAGACTGCGACGGCTGGCACCTGCTGCGCGGCGAGGATCTCAGCGTGATCGAGGAGCGGATGCCCGCGATGCGCTATGAACAACGTCATCTGCATCAACGCTCGCGTCAGTTTTTTTACGTAGTGCAGGGTGAGGCGATACTGGAATTGGAGGGGGAGCGGCATCGGCTCACGGCCGGACAGGGCCTACATGTCCCGCCCGGCGCTGCCCACCAGATGCGCAATGACAGTGCGGCCGAGGTTAGGTTTTTGGTGATATCAGCGCCGCGCAGCCATGGTGATCGTGTTGTTGTTGTTTCTCACACTTAAAGCATAGAGGCCGTCGATGAAACACTATCTGGTGATCGGAATACGCAAGCCGAACTTCAGCGATGAGGTGATTGAGCCGCATCGAGCTTTTCTTGCCGAACTGCGCGTGGCCGGGCAACTGGAGCTAACGGGGGGCTTCACTGACGGCAGCGGGGGGGCATATCTGCTGAAAAATCTCGACAGTCTCGACGCTGCCAAGGCGCTGGTGGCGCGCGATCCGCTCGCCCAGCACGGCAGTTCTGAGATCCACGTCTACGAATGGGATGCTCACTGAGCCTGCTGGCATGACTGACATCCACGCTGTCTCTCCGTTTGCAGAACAACCATTTCCGCCATGGCGGCGTGCCGTGCTCAAGGTCGGCAGCAGCCTGCTGGCCGCCGACGGTGGTGGACTCACGCCGCGCTTTGCGCTCGGGCTGGCCCAGTTTGTCTCCGCCAATCTGCTTGCCGGCCGCGAACTGGTGATCGTGTCCTCCGGTGCGGTCGCCGCCGGTCGTGCCATCGTGCCTAAAGCCGCTGAGGCCCATGCGGCGATCGCGGCGCGGCAGGCGCTTGCCGCACTTGGGCAGGCGCAGCTGATTGCGTTGTGGCAACGCTTTTTCGAGCGACCGGTGGCGCAGGTGCTATTGACCCACGATGACCTGCGCAACCGTCGCCGCTATCTCAATGCGCGTGCCACGCTGACCGAGCTGCTGACGCTCGGTGCGCTGCCGGTGGTCAACGAGAATGACACGGTGTCGGTGGACGAGCTCAAACTCGGCGATAACGACAATCTGGCCGCGATCGTCGCCGCGCTGGTCGATGCCGATGCGCTGTTCATTGCCACCGATATCGATGGGCTGTACACCGGCGATCCGCGTACCGACCCGCAGGCGCAGCCGGTGCAGGAGGTGGCCGAGCTGACCGCCGAGGTGCTGGCGATGGCGGGAGGCAGCGGTAGCCGGCTCGGTACCGGCGGTATGCGCACCAAACTGGAGGCGGCGGCCAAAGCCGGTGCGGCGGGGATTGAGACCTGTCTGTTCAACGGTCGCAGCGCCGAGGTGGTGCGCGCGTTGGCACAGGATTGCCTACGCGGTACCCGGATTCGTGCCGGTCGCACCCGAATCGCCGCGCGCAAATACTGGCTGCGGCATGCGCCGGTTGAGCCTGGCGCAATTTTGATCGATACCGGCGCCGGCACCGCGATCACTGATCGCGGTGCTTCGCTACTGCCGGGCGGGGTGCGCAGCGCGGAGGGTGATTTCCGGCGGGGCGATATGGTCGAGATCCGGGTGCAGGGCGAGGGCGGGGTGCCGTGCAGTCTGGCCAGAGGAATTGCGCAATACTCGGCGATGGACGTACGCCGCATTGCCGGTCACCACTCGCGTGAGATCGGCGCGATGCTCGGTTACACCTACGGCGAGAACGTCGTGCACCGTGACGATCTGGTGCTGCTGTAGCACCGTGTTCGTGTTGTTGAGGCTTCACCCACGCGGCCTCGGCGGATGTAGAGTAGCTCCGCCCGGCCGACGCGTTTTCGGCAGAGCCTGCGCCGAGTGAGCGTAGCCATGGGTTGCAGTCGCGGCCGCTTAGGCAGGCGCGGAGTCTGCGTTAACGTCAAACAGGTATTCGTTCCCGATTTCCGACCCCTATGTCACAAATAAAAGACCTTGCCCTGCAATGCCGCGATGCGGCCCAGACGCTGGCCATGCTGGCGGCGCCCGCCAAGCAGCGCCTGCTGGAATCGATGGCTACTCAATTGGAGTCCGATGCCGAGCAGATCCTCGCGGCCAACGCGCAAGATCTGCAAGCGGCGCAGGCCAAGGGGGTGGGCAGTGCGATGCTGGACCGGCTTGCGCTGGACCCGAAGCGGCTGGCCGGCATTGCCGCAGCGCTGCGCGAGGTTGCTGCGCTGCCCGACCCGGTGGGGCAACTGACCCGCGATGAGCAGCGCCCGAACGGCCTGCGCGTGCAGAGGGTGCGGGTGCCACTGGGGGTGATCGCGATGATCTACGAGGCGCGCCCGAACGTGACCGCCGACGCGGCAGCGCTGTGCATCAAGGCCGGTAACGGGGTGATTCTGCGCGGCGGCTCTGAGGCGATCCATTCCAACACAGCGATCGCCACCTCGCTGAAGCGGGCGCTGACCGACGCAGGCGTGCCGGAGGCGGCGCTTACGCTGGTCACCGATTTGCGTCGCGAGACGATGTTGGAGCTACTGCAGCTCAACGACATCATTGACCTGGCAATTCCTCGTGGTGGGGAAGGGCTGATCCGCTTCGTGGCTGAGCATGCGCGGGTGCCGGTGATCAAACACTACAAGGGGGTCTGCCATCTATTCGTGGACGCGTCGGCCGACCTGGATCTGGCGGTACGACTGCTGGTGGATGGTAAGGTCTCGCGCCCGGCCGCGTGCAATTCGTTGGAGACACTGCTGGTACACGCGGATATCGCACCGGCGTTCCTGCCCAGGGCGGTAGCGGCGTTGCGCGAACGCCAGGTCGAACTACGTGGTGACGATGCCAGCCAGGCACTGGCTGCGCAGATTACACCGGCCACCGACGAGGACTACGCTGCCGAGTTCCTGGACCTGGTGCTGGCAATTCGCGTGGTGCCCGACTTGCAGACGGCGATCGACCACATCCGTCACTACGGCTCGGATCACACCGAGGTGATTGCCACTGGCGATGCGGCCAATGCCGAGAGGTTCGTGCAGGCGCTGCGCTCGGCGGTGGTGGTGGTCAATGCGTCGCCACGCTTCTCGGATGGCGGCGAACTGGGCTTGGGTGCGGAGATCGGCATCTCCACTACGCGGCTGCACGCGTATGGACCGATGGGGCTGGAGGCGTTGACGGTAGAGCGCTTCGTGGTGCGCGGCGAGGGCCAGACCCGCGATATTCACTAAGGTAGAGGCAGAAAGGGGGCCACGCACCCTGGCAGCGCGGCAGCAATGAGAACACCAACGGCCTGCTACGCCAATTCCTGCCCAAGGGTAATCCCCCCGCTTTTAGCGTTCGCCAAAAGTGGAGCTACGCGGCCATCGCCAATTTCATTGCTGGGGTGATGCCGCCGAGCGCCATGTTGGGGCGCTCGTGGTTGTACGTCCATAGCCAGCGCGTGGCCTTGTCCCGAACCTGCTCGATGGTGTCGAACAACGTTGTGGCCAGCCAGGCGTAGCGGACGGTGCGGTTGTAGCGCTCGACATAGGCGTTCTGCTGCGGCTTGCCTGGCTGGATGTGCTCGATCCGGATGCCGTCGTGCCGCTGTGCCCACGCCAGCAGCTCACCACTGAGGTATTCGGGCCCATAGTACATCTGGACGCATGGGGTCTTTGCGGGCAGCCACCGTCTCCAAGCGCATCCTGAGGGTTCTCACAACCACGGGAGTTGGTTGACGATGGCCACCCAATCTCATCCTACGCCCGCGACCACCTGGGTCGCGATTGATATCGCCAAACGCTATCACGCGGTCCTGATCGAGGGACCGGATGGCAAGCATCAACGCTTCCGCATGGCCAGCTCCAGCGAAGACCACCAACGTCTGGTCGATCTGCTCCATGGCATGCCTGGCCCCGTCCGGATTGCTATGGAGCCCACAGGCGATTGTCACCGCACCTTGGCGTTCCGCTTGCTTCAGGAGGGCTTCGAGGTGTGCCTGGTGTCTTCACTGGCGGGTGCCCGTTATCGTGAGGCCATGTTCAATTCCTGGGACAAGAACGACCCGGAGGACGCCACCGTGATTCTGGCCATGCTCAAGCAGGGCATGACCATGCGCTACATCGATCCGCTGCTTGCCGGTCATCACGGATTGCGGGAGCTGTCCAAAACCCACTATCAGATCAGCCTGGCCAGAACCCGGCTCCAGCACAGCCTGATGACGCACTACTTGCCGTTGTATTTCCCCGAGATCGAACGCTACTTCGATGGCGCTCATGCCGATTGGTTTGCCCGATTCATGCTTCGGTTCCCCACCGCAGCCTCGATTCGCCAATTCACTGGGGACGATTTCCGCAAGCAAGCCTGGGAACTGGTCGGGCGCAAGGTGAACAAGCAAGCCTGGCTCGCGCAGCTCTACCCGTGTGCGCTCGGCAGCATTGGCCTACCGGTGGCTGAGGATTCGATCGAGGTCCAGAGCTTGCGTCTGCAGCTACGTCGCTATCAACAGTTGGTCGAGCAGCGTGATGCTCTGGCCGAACAGGCTCACCAACTTCTGAAAGGACGACCGGACTACGAAGCCTTGCGCTCATTGCCGGGCATAGGTCCAGTGCTTGCATTGAACCTGCCCCACTGAAACGTACGCCAGGAAGCGATACTTTCGTCGCACTTGGAGGTTCCCATGCAACGTGTCATCCGTCGTCGCGATACCGACGACTTCAAGGCCCAGGCGATCGCTCTGGGCGATTGCATCGGCCGAGCCAAGGTCGCTCGGCAACTGGACATGTCGGTGAAGACCCTGGGCAACTGGCTGGACGCTTCGTGCGCGGGCCTGCCGCTTCAGTTCACCCAACCGTAAGCCGGTCGGTGACCTGGAGAGCGAGGTGGCCCGACTACGGGCCGAGAACGCCACGCTCAAGATGGAACGCGAAATCCTAAAAAAGCGACGGCGTTCTTTGCCAGGGAGTCCAAGTGAGGTACGCCTGCGTCGCTCAACAACGGACTGGCTATCCACTCAGACCGCTGTGCCGAGTGCTCGCGGTCTCGGTCTCCGGCTTCCACGACTGGCAACATCGACAAGGCCGCCCGGATCCAGAGGCCGCCCTGCGCGCTGATCTGCACCTGGTCCACGCCGGCAGTCGTGGCACCTACGGTCGCCCGCGCATGGTGCAGGCGCTGCGCGCCTGTCGCCATGCCGTCGGGCATAAGCGCGTGGCCCGCCTGATGCGCGAGGAAGGATTGCGCGGCAAGGCCGAGGGCCGCTTCACGCCCCGCACCACCGACAGCCGGCATCACCGGCCAGTGGCCGAGAACCGTCTGGATCGCCAGTTCGCGGTGGACAACCCGGTGCCGGCCTGGGTCGGCGACATCACCTACCTACCGACCCGCGAAGGCTGGCTGTACCTGGCCGCTGTGCTCGACCTGCGCACCCGGCAGGTGCTCGGCTACAGCGTGTCCGAACGCATGCCCGATGACTTGGTGCGGCAAGCCTTTCTCAATGCCTGGTCAGCCTCGCCGGTCGGCGCGGGCGTACTGTTCCACTCCGATCGTGGCAGCCAATACGCCAGCGGCGAGTTCGGCAAGACGCTAGCCGCGCACGGCTTCGTGCCGAGCATGAGTCGTAAGGGAAATTGCTGGGACACTCAGTTCAAAATAGGCCTCGAACGTCGGACCGATCTGACCCGTGCTGGGATTGGCCGAGCTGCCTTGGCGTTGACCTGTCGATCAGCCTCCGGCGTTCCCCGAGCGTTGCCGGGCCCAGCGTTTGTGACCTGATAGGAGCTTTGTCCTGCACCGTGAGTGTCCTGTCCAGCGAATGGGGTTGGCGATGCATCCACCACGACGGAGACACGTATGGAACAACTCGAAGTCATCCTGGGCGTCGACACGCATCTCGATATGTATGTTGGGGCAGTCATCAGCGAAACAGGAAAGTTCCTCGGAACCCTCTCGGTGGCGGTTGAGACGGCGGGATATTTCAAGCTGCTGAGCTGGGCGAAATCTCTCGGCCATCTGCGCCGCGCTGGCGTAGAAGGAGCCAGCAGCTATGGCGCCAACGCCGTGGCCGAAAGCTTTTTTGCCACGCTCAACAACGAGGAAGTCACCGGCGTATACGAAACCAAGGCTGGCGCCCACGCAGCTATCGCCAGCTACATTCACAGCTTCTACAATCCCACCCGCTTGCACTCCGCACTTGGCTACCTGTCACCCAACGACTATGCCAGGAGGCTGAAGCTGGCTGCTTGACCCTGCGCTTCTTGGCGTCCGTTCTTGGGGAGCAGGTTCATTTGTCCGGAGTTTCCTTAGAAAAGAGAAAAACTTCTGAAACAATTGATCATGTCATGCGGCGCTGCTGGTTGATGTGCTCAGTCATCTTCATCTTGAGCCGATTGAATCTCGTCCATCTTCAGTTCCAGGCGATAACCCACGGCGAGGAACAGCGCTTGGCACAGGCACAGTGTCGCGCTGAGCGAGCGGAAGGCGAAGGCGCTGCCTTCGTTGACCAGCAGTACGGCGTTGGCGCGTTTGACCAGGGGCGACAAGGTGCTGTCGGTGATGATCAGCGTTTTCGCCTGGTTGTGCTGGGCGATGCGCACGCACTGTTGGCTTTCCTTGCCGTAGGGGCTGAAACTGATAGCGATCAGCAGGTCGCCGGAGCGGATGCTGCGCATCTGTTCCCGGTAGCCGCCGCCGATGCCGCTGACCAGATGAATGCGCTTGTTGGTGTGCTGCAGGTTGTAGACCAGGTAGTCGGCCACGGCGAAGGAGCGGCGCACGCCGACCACATAGATGTTGTCGGCATTCACCAGCAGATCCACGGCTTTGTCGAAGGCGTTGTCGTCCAACTCCTCGCTGAGTCGGTCGAGGCCGGAGCGGGTTGCGTTGATGCACTCGCGCGCCAAGTCGGCGCTGCCGGCGCGCTGGCTCTTGTTGGCGATCATGCTGCGGATGCGCTGCTGGTAATTCTGTATCGGCGTGGTCTTGTGCGTGTAGGCCTCGCGGAACAGCGCCTGCATTTCGCTGAAACCCTTGAAGCCGAAGCGCTGGGAGAAGCGCACGATGGCCGAAGGGTGCACGTCGCATTGCTGGGCGATATCGCTGATGCGGTCGACCATCACCCGATCGCTCTGCTGGTTGATGTAGCCGGCCACGCGCTTGAGCTGACGCGGCAACGCTTCGTAGTCCTCGGTGATCAGCTGCAGCAAGCGATCGACGGTGGAAGGGGCTTCCGGCGTCTGGCCGCTGGGGGGCGATTCGGACGAAGCGGTTGGCATGCGGGACCTCGGTCATCTTGTTTTGCAGTGCACGTTACCGTATTCGTGTAATGACCCACCGGATTCTGCTCAGGTCATGCGGTTAATGTAGCGGCATAGGCCGCATCCGGGGTCATCATC
>Cebus_capucinus_imitator_PRJNA485217_SSR047__coassemble_1329_pt1 | contig 16118 bp, 14 predicted proteins | sample Cebus_capucinus_imitator_PRJNA485217_SSR047__metabat2_high_PE_004 | metagenome-assembled genome bin Cebus_capucinus_imitator_PRJNA485217_SSR047
CAGCAGAATCAAATGCTTCTTTTTGCTGGTCATTAAGCGTTATTGACATTATTTGCGGCTGCGCGCACCGACAAGACCTCGCCGATTTACGGCATGCCGATTCTCAATGCCGACCAGGCGCGCCAGGTCTATGTGGTCAAGCGCGGCCAGGGCAAAGGCTATGCCGGTGTAGAGAACCTGCTGTTCTACGGCGATAACTGCGACATGGTCTACGGCGATGCGCAGGCGGTGCTGACCGCAATGGTTCAGTCCGTCAAAGAACTCGCCAGCTAAGTTCACGATCCCATTCCCTATCCACCCGCGACGTTCATTCCTTTACCTAGGAGCACGCACATGGCATATGCCACTACCAATCCGTATACCGGCCAGGTCGTCAAAACCTTTGCTGACGCCACTGACGCTGAAGTCGCGCTGGCTTTGGACCAGGGCCAAGCCGCATTTGAGAGCTGGAAGTTGCTGCCCATCTCCGAACGCGTCAAGGTGTTGCAGCAGGCTGCGAATCTGCTGCGCGCCCGCCATACCGACTACGCCAAGCTGTTGACTTTGGAGATGGGCAAGCTGCTGAGCGAGGCCGAGGGCGAAGTGGAGCTGTCGGCGCAGATTTTGGAATACTACGTCGACAACGCTGAAAAGCTGCTCGCTCCGGAGAAGCTGCCGAGCAAGCACCCGTCCTATATCGAAGCCTGGGTCGAGCATGAGCCGCAAGGCATTTTGCTGGCGATCGAGCCGTGGAACTTCCCCTATTACCAGATCGTGCGCATTGCCGCGCCACAGCTAGCCGCCGGCAACGTATTGATCCTCAAGCACGCGTCCAACGTACCGCAATGTGCGGCCGCGTTTGAGGCGCTGTTTCGCGAGGCCGGTTTGCCGGTGGGGGGCTTCACTAACCTTTACGCCAACCGCCATCAAGTCAAGGCGATTATTGAGGACCCGCGCGTGCAGGGTGTAGCGCTGACCGGTTCGGAAGGCGCCGGCGCGGTGGTGGCGGCGCAGGCCGGCAATGCACTGAAAAAATCGACGATGGAGCTTGGTGGCGCCGATGCGTTCGTGGTGTTGGCCGACGCTGACCTGGACAAGGCCGCTAAGTGGGCCGTCACTGGACGTCACTGGAACAGCGGACAAGTCTGCTGCTCGTCAAAGCGCATCATCGTGGTTGATGCGGTTTACGATGCGTTCCTGCAAAAGTACAAGGCCGGAGTGGCGCAGTTGAAACCCGGCAACCCGCTCGACGCCTCCACGACGTTGGCGCCGCTGTCCTCGCAGGGGGCGCTGGACGATTTGAAGCAACAGGTCGAACAGGCCATCGCGCATGGCGCCGAGCTGGAAGTCATCGGACCTGAGGTGCCGTCGACCGGTACCTTCTTCCAGCCGGTACTGTTACATCTGGCTGAGGATAATCCCGCCTACGGCTGGGAGTTTTTCGGACCGGTATCGCAAGTGATCCGGGCCAAGAACGAGGCCGATGCAATTCGTATCGCCAACAACTCACCGTTCGGTTTGGGTGGTTCGGTGTTCACTCAGAACATCGCGCACGGCGTCGAAGTGGCTAAGAAAATCTCCACTGGCATGGTGTACATCAATCACCCCACTGGTGTTGCCGCAGACCTGCCGTTCGGTGGTGTGCGCCGCTCCGGTTATGGTCGTGAGTTGGTCGGGCTTGGCATCAAGGAGTTCGTCAACCACAAGCTGATTACCGTGACCGATATCGACGGCGCGTTCTAGCTTCGCAGGAGCAACGGCAATGGCAATCTGCGGAAAAGTCGCCCTGGTCACCGGCGCGGCACAGGGCATCGGCCGTGGCATTTCGCTTCGGCTGGCGCGTGAGGGGGCCGATCTGGTCCTGGTGGACCTGGATCAGGGCAAACTGGAGGCGGTCGCGGACGAAATCTGGGAGATCGGACGGCGTGCGACCCGCTTCGTCGCTGATGTCGGCGACCGCGACCAGGTGTTTGCTGCAGTGGCGCATGCCGAGGCCGAGTTCGGCGGACTGGACATCATGGTCAACAACGCCGGTATTGCACAGGTCAAGCCATTGGCTGAAGTCACTGCCGAGGAGGTGGAACGGATCTACCGGATCAACGTGCAGGGCACGCTGTGGGGTATCCAGGCAGCGGCGGCCAGCTTCAAGGCGCGCGGTCGTAAGGGCAAGATCATTAATGCCAGTTCGATCGCTGGGCACGAGGGCTACGCGCTGCTTGGCGTGTATTCCTCGACCAAGTTCGCGGTGCGTGCGCTGACCCAGGCCGCCGCCAAGGAACTGGCCGTTGACGGGATTACCGTCAATGCGTACTGCCCAGGCGTGGTGGGCACAGACATGTGGATCGAAATCGACAGGCGCATGGCTGAGCTGACAGGTGCGGCGATTGGCGATAGCTACGCCAAGTTTGTCGGTGGGATTGCGCTCGGCCGCGCCGAGACCCCCGACGATGTGGCCGGTTTCGTCGCGTTTCTGGCCGGTCCGGACGCGGACTACATGACCGGTCAGGCCCCCTTGATCGATGGAGGGCTCGTGTTCCGCTGAGCCGTTTTGGGTCGCTGGCGCCGCCTTGCAACGGCGGTCGCTGGCGGCACGCGCATTCGGCGACGTACTCAGTCCGCGATGCTTTGTTCCCTTAGGGGTAGTTAACGGGCCGGCGCGGCTCCGTGGCAGCGGACCGGCGAAGGCATGCGGTTGTATCCGCTGGCTATCGTGTCTGAGGTGACGGCGGACGCTATGATGGCGCTATCTGTGCGCTGGAGACGGTCGATGGCCGCCAGGCAATCTGATGCGATCCGCTTCGATGACGGCGCTTGCTACGAACGCTACATGGGGTGCTGGAGCCGGTTGGTCGGTGAGCGCTTCCTCGACTGGCTAAGTCCGCCAGCGGGCGGGCGCTGGCTGGACGTCGGCTGTGGCAATGGCGCGTTTACCGAGCTGGTCGTCGCGCGTTGCCACCCGGCTGCGGTGCATGGCGTCGATCCCTCAGCCCAACAGCTCGCCCACGCGCGGACGCGCCCGGTCTTGCGCAACGCACGATTTCTGGCCGGAGACGCGATGGCGCTGCCCTGCGTCGATGCGGCGTTCGATGTGGCGGTGATGCCGCTGGTGATTTTCTTCGTCCCCGACCCAGCGCGGGGCGTGGCGGAGTTGCGGCGGGTGGTCAGATCCGGTGGCCGGGTCGCCGCCTATGCTTGGGACATGCAGGGTGGCGGTTTTCCTTACCACGTGCTGCAGGCCGAGCTGCGTATTCAAGGCGCTGCGCTGGCTTCGCCGCCGAGCCCAGGGGCATCGCGTCGCGAGGCGATGCTGGAGCTATGGGCAGGTGCCGGCCTGCGCGACATCGAGACCTGCTCAATCGAGGTGAGCCGCCGCTTTACCGACTTTGAGACTTTCTGGGACACCGCGCTGGCCCTCCCGAGTGCGGGGCCGGTGTTGGCGGCGATGACGCTTGCCGACGTGTCAGAGGTGCGCGCGCGGCTGCGCAGACGGCTGCATCAGGACGCCGACGGAGCGATCGTGGTACAGGCCCGTGCCAATGCGGTGAGCGGGCGCGTCGCTGACCCGTAGCCAGGGCGGCAATGGGTTATTCGGGTTTCCGGCAACGTCGCCGTATTGAGCGGTGCGCGTGCTGGCGTCGGCATGGCACGTGGCCAGAGGGTACTGCCGCGCCTGCTCCAGGCGTCTGGAGATGGGGTGAACTGCTGTCAAAGTATGCCCGGCGGACACGGTCCATTCCTCAGGAAGTTCTTTTGTTTCATGGCCTTATTGCTGGTAATTCATCTTAAACCTGTTACCCTCCGGCCCATGATTCGTCGTGCTCTGATCTGCCTGACCTCCTCGTGCCTGGTGGCCTGTGCCAGCCAGGCTCAGCCCCCTACGTTGCCGCCGGCGGCGTCTGTACTGCCCAGCCGGCCCGCGTCCGCGCCAGCGCCTGTGCCTGCAGAGGCCGCGCCAGAGGCGGCGCAGGCCACGCCAGTCAACCTCGCACCGGTGCCGTTCGAGACCGCGCGTGCCAATTTCGTGCGCGATACCGCAGCTCGTTACGGGCTGGATCCGGCGATGATCGAGGCGACGCTCGCGCAAGCCCAGTTCAAGGATGCGATCGTTGCGGCGATGTCGCGGCCGGCTGAACGGGTCAAGCCGTGGAGCGAGTACCGGCCGATGTTCATTACCGCCGCGCGTATCCAAGGCGGTCGCGAGTTCCTGGCCCGCCATCGTGACGAGCTGGCGCGTGTCGAAGCATCCACCGGCGTACCGGCACAGGTGATCGTGGCGATCATCGGCGTGGAGACCAGCTACGGCGCCAACACGGGTAAGTACCGGGTGCTCGATGCGCTGTATACGTTGGCGTTTCGCTACCCGCGTAGCGGCGACCCGGCGAAGCTTGAGCGAGAAGTGCGCCGCGAGCTGTTTTTCCGTGATGAGCTGGCGCAGCTATTTGCGCTCGGCAAAGAGGAACAGCTGGACGTGGCTACACTGACCGGCAGCTATGCCGGTGCGATGGGGCTGGGTCAGTTTATGCCGTCCAGCTACCGTCAGTTTGCCGTGGACGGCAACGGTGACGGCCATCGTGACCTGTTCAATAGCTTCGACGACGCGTTCGCCTCGATTGCCAATTATTTCGTCAAGAAGGGCGGCTGGGTACGCGGCGGACAGGTCGCGATCCCAGCGACGCTGGCGCCCGGTAACGAGGAATTCAATCCCACCGATTGGACCCCAAGCTGGACCCTGGCCGAACTGTCCCGGCGCGGCTACCATCCGGCGGCACCGGTCGTGGACGGTACCACCGCCACGCCGATCAATCTGATCGGAAGCAGTGGCAAGCAATACTGGCTTGGATTTCAGAACTACTACGCGATCACCCGCTACAACAACTCCAAAATGTACGCGATGGCCGTCTTCCAGTTGTCCGAAGCCATTGCTGGTAAGGAGCTGCCACCGGCATGAACACCAAGGCGCTAACCCCGATTCTGTTGATGTTGGGTCTGACTGCATGCAGTAGTACACCCAAAAAGACCCATGTGCCCGCCACCTCGGCGAGCGGCATCAAGGTAGAAGGCAAGGGGCAAGCGTATGTCGCGACCGGTTGTCCGTCGAACTCGCCCTATGCGCCCGTCGAGGAAGACCCGTCTACACGCGGTAACTACACGGCTGGCGGGCTGTACAAGCCGGGCGTCAAAGACACCACGCCGGACCACGTGCCCAACGTGGCCTGCATCCCCGAACCGCTGGTGACGCGTGAGCCGCGCTCGGCGGTCGGCAACCAGTCGCCCTACGAGGTGCTTGGCAAAAAATACAAAGTGATGGACGACCCCGCTGGGTACGTCGAACGCGGTACCGCGTCTTACTATGGCGCCAAGTTCCACGGTCGGCTCACGTCCAACAAGGAGGTGTACGACATGTATGCCTTCACCGCCGCGCATAAGACGCTGCCACTGCCGAGCTTCGCACTGGTCACCAATCTGGACAATGGCAAGTCGGTAGTGGTGAGAATTAACGACCGTGGCCCGTTTCACGATGGGCGCTTGATCGATCTCAGCTATGCGGCGGCGGTTAAGCTGGGCATCACGGCGCGTGGTACCGGTAATGTTGAGGTACGCGGGCTGACCGAGGCCGACAATCCGATGCTGCTGGCGCGGCGACAGAACCGGGGTGTCAGGCCAGCGGCCGCCGTGGCAAAAGCTGCGTCTACGCCAAGCAACAGCGGGATCGACCAACTGGTCGGTCAATTGCCGGCCAAGACGGCCGCTGTCGCGGCGGGTACTAGTTCAAGCGAGCGTTGGCGCTATCGTGTCGCCGATGCGAAAAATCCAGGCAGCGCCGACAACTTCGATGCCTGGATGAAATCCAAGGGGGTACGTGTGGCCACCGGGAAGCCGACTACGGTGGCGCCGCGTGCCCCGGTCGCTACGGTCGCCGCAGTGTCGCCCCCGGTGACGCCGGCCGTGGTGAGTCCGGTTGCGCCTGTAGCAGAGGTTACGCCCGCGACCGAGCTCCCCCGCACTGCACCGGTCGCCGGGGGTCGCCCCAGCATGACGGAAGCCACGCTCGGCAACATTCTGCTGCAGGTGGCGAGCTTTGCCAGCCGCGATAATGCCAATCGTGCACTGGCCCAGCTTGCTTCGGCCGGCATCGTAGGCGCCAGCATCACCGACATCGCCAGCGGCGGCCGCACAATGTGGCGGTTGCGTGTGAACGCGCGCGATCACGCCAACGCCTCGGAACTGGCCAGCCGCATTGCCGGGTTGGGCTTCGGGCGACCGCAAATCGTTGCTCGCTGAGCCCGGTTTTGGCCTCATGGCTCGATGCCTACAATGATCGTTTCCCTCCGGACCTCGCTGGTCCATCTTTCCGCTGCGGTCGAGTTGGCCGTCAGGAGTCGTTCTTCAATGAAATCCCTTTTTGTGAGCTCCTCTCAGGAGCACCGCACCTCCCTGTGCCCGGAGGCGCCGTCGCGCATCCCGCGCTCGCGTCGCGTGCATGGTCTGGTTCTCGCCGCTACCGCCCTGGCGACCCTGACCATTGGCCTGGCGTCGGCGCAGACCCCCACTCCGCAGCCGGCTCCGACCGTGCCTGCACAAGTGCAGATTCCACCGGCTCCGGCTCCGGCGGTGTCCAAGGCCTGGATCGTGATGGACTATGCCTCCGGCCAAGTGCTGGCGGGTGAGAACATCCACCAGCATCTAGCACCGGCCAGCATGACCAAGGTGCTGACGTCATACGTGATTGCCGCGGAAATGAAAAATGGCAAGGTCGGCCGCGACGATCAGGTGATGATGTCCGAAAACGCCTGGCGCAAAGGCGGCGCCGGCACCGACGGCAGTTACAGTGGCTTTCCGGTCAACCAGAGCGCACGTCTGGAGGACATGGAGAAAGGCATGGTGGTGCAGTCCGGTAACGACGCCGCGATCGCCCTGGCCGAGCACGTCGCGGGTAGCGAGGAGGCGTTCGTCGCGCTGATGAACAGCTACGCTCAGCGCATCGGCATGAAGGATTCGCACTTCGTTGATGCCACCGGGCTGTCGGCTGAGGGCCACTACTCCAGCGCCTACGACATGGCGCTGTTAGGGCGCGCGCTGATTCGCGACTTCCCCGACACCTATGCCTACAACAAAATCAAGGAATTGACGATCAATGGCATCCATCAGCCGAACCGCAACCGGCTGTTGTGGCGTGATCCGGCGGTAGATGGGATCAAGACTGGTCATACATCCGAAGCCGGGTATTGCATTGTTAATTCGGCCATTCGTGGCGACCAACGCATCATCAGCGTGATCTTTGGGGACACCTCCGAGGCGCAGCGCGCCAGCGATTCGCTGGCACTGTTGAACTGGGGTTTCCGCTTCTTTGAGACCCATCGGTTGTACGAGCCGGGCAAAGTTATCGCCCAGCAAAAGGTTTGGAAGGGCACGGGTGACGAGGTCAAGCTGGGCGTGGCCGCACCGTTGCTGGTCAGCGTGCCACGTGGGCGTTACGACGCGCTCAAGCCCAGCATCGAGATCCCTAAACAACTGGTTGCGCCGATCAAACAGGGGCAGCAGATTGGCACGGTCAAGGTGACGCTGGACGGCAAGCTCGTCGCGCAGGCACCGCTGGTAGCGGCCGCGGCGGTAGAGGAGGGCGGTTTCTTCAAACGCCTGTGGGACAGCTTCTGGATGTGGTGGGACGCGGAATAAGCGGTGTAATTCAGCAGCGATTGCGACCTGGTAGAAGCCGGTTCTATCTCTGTAATAAGCAGCGCTCCAGCAGGAGCGCTGCTTGGGAGCGGTGGGTCTCCTAAGCGGTCAAGCGAACGTGCCAACTCAACGTGCCCGGGGCTGAGAGGTCAATGCTTGAGGCTGTGCCAGCGGTACCGTTCAACCGCCATCGCCGAGTCAATGCGGCTCCTCCAAGCGCAATGTGTCCGCCTACCGGTTTGATTGGCAAGTGACCCACTGGGTGGGACATGGGGATACACAAGTCTTTGCAGTGATCTGCGGTGCCAAGCGATGCAAGCGCCCCAATGGCTAATCCACTATGGAATCGGGCGATAACCAGTCTGACTACCATCGTCCCTGCATCGGGTTGGATTTAAGCGTCGGCTATCTAGAGCGACGCAGTTTCCGCAACGCGTCAAGATGGTGATTGACTGGGTAAGTGGTTTTCTGCACACCCCCATCACAATAGTAACGCTAGTTTAGCTGTGCTCTAGATATTTAAGCTGTGTTGAGTTGGCCAGTGCTCTTCATAACTGGCATACAGGGGTTTTGAAAAAATCCAGTTGTTTAGGATGTCTGTTATTGCCTGGTGATCTTCGGGTGAATCAGACAGCAGCAACAGGTGGATTTTTATTTTTCGGCTTGAAGGTTTGAGCGCTAGTAGTGCGTCTATTTTCGAGTTAAAAATAAAACTAAAGGAACCCTCTGTAATGCGGAAATGGTCTAAGTCGATCTCCAGATTTCATCTAGTTTGGTTGCTTCTTGCAATTTCAACAATTGCGATGTCGTTTACGGTCAGCGCAGCTACTTTCAGCTTGAGTGAAGATACAAGTTATTACACGGTTGATACCGGCGGTGGTCTAGTATTCAAAATCCGGCGTACCAATCCAAGTGCTGGTACTCAATCTGCAGGTGACATCGCGTCTTTGGTGTACAACGATGTCCAATACCAGGACCAGACGCGCGGAAGCCAGCTCAATGTCGGCGCCAATGGTCTTTACTCGAGTACCAGCGATGTCACTGTAAGTGCCGAGGAAGTAGACTCGACTTACATCAAGATCACGGTCGTGGCGGGCGACCTTACTCATTACTACATCGCCAAAAGTGGCGAACCGCGGATCTATATGGCAACGGTATTCGATAGTGAGCCCAGTCTCGGACTGGTGCGCTATATCGTCCGGATTCCGAACAGTGTGCTGCCAAATGGGCCGGAGGCTTCGAACATAATCGATGAGACTTCGACGGTCGAGGCCAGCGATGTGTTCGGCCTGGACGACGGTCAGACCCGTTCCAAGCATTATTCAAACCAGAGGCTCAAGGATTGGAATTATATCGGGGCCACCGGTGACGATGTCGGTATTTGGATCGTTCGTAACAATAGTGAAGGGATGTCCGGCGGTCCGTTCTACAGGAGCCTGCTCAACCAGGGGGCCAGCGATCAGGAGATCACCTACATCATCAATTACGGCATGGCTCAGACCGAAGATTACCGGACCGGGATATTGAATACCTATACCATGGTGTTCACCGATGGAGATAATCCGCCCGAGAGCATCGATACGTCCTGGATGTCAGCGCTGGATCTGAAGGATTATGTGGCCAGCAGCGCGCGTGGCGAGGTTGATGGTGAGGTTTCGGGGCAGTTCACCCCGGCGTCGTTCGATTACACGGTAGGGTTCAGCAACAGCACGGCGCAATACTGGGCCGACGTCTCGGCCAGCGATGGCAGTTTCGCAGCCACCGACCTGTTGCCGGGCGATTACACAATGAGCATCTATAAAAACGAGTTGGTGGTGGGCACCCAAAGCGTCACTGTGAGTGCAGGCGGTGTCACCGATGCCGGAACCTTCAGCGTGACCGATGACCCACAATCGACCACGGCACTGTGGCGGGTCGGCAACTGGGATGGTTCTCCGGCCGAGCTTCTCAACGGCTCATTGGTCACCTACATGCATCCGTCTGATACACGCATGTCCTCGTGGACACCGTCGGACTTTGTCGTCGATGAGTCTACGGCGGCCGGCAGCTTTCCCGCCTATCAATGGATGGATGTCAACAACCCGATTGTGGTGCGTTTCAATCTGACCAGCGATCAGATCGTCGCGTCGCAGGTCAGGATCGGGGTCACGATGGCTTATCTGAGCGCTCGGCCCAGGATTGCCGTCAACAGCTGGACGTCCAGTTACTCATCGGCGCCCGATCAGCCCGATACGCGTAGCCTCACCATAGGAACCTATCGCGGTAATAACCAGACCTATACCTTCACCGTACCCGCCAGTGCGCTGGTCGTTGGGGAAAACGAGATGCAGATCAGTCTGGTCAGCGGCGAGTCCGGATCCGGCTATCTGAGTCCGGGCGTGGCTTACGACGCGGTGGATCTCATCCAATGACGATGGCAAAGGCCGTGTGCGGCCCGGTCACAGCATCCGACTGATCGTGAAGCTGCCATATACCGGCGTCTCCCGCTGAGTGTCGAACTCACGGGTACGGTAGTAGCGAGCGATGGCAAACTTCCAGCGCCCGTACATCACCGCCACGCCGTAGCCGATGTCGGCTACGAACGGACGCTTGTCCACGCTGTGACTATCGCGGAAGGTATTGCCATCCAGGGTGATATCGCGCAGTACCCAGCGTGCATCGCTGGTCACGAAAAGGTGACCAGACCACCCGCCGGGCCGCCCAGCGCGGCTCGGCGCGGTGTTCTCCCCGGCCGGGCGGGTTGGGGTGCTGCCGAAATCGTCCGGTAGCTTCCAGCCAAAGCGAACCTCGCCCCCAACATTGGCGTAAGTGGCTCGGTTGCCGAGGGCGCCACCCCAGTGGGTAATCGCGTCCCAGCCCCAGCCGTCGGCATTGACGCTGGCGTCGTGCGGCCAGCGGCGCATGCGCTCATGCACCAGGCCGAGTAAGGGTTCGTTGTGCAGCTGATTGCCCCAGCCCTCGAACTTTTCGTCGCCGAGTATCTTGTGGACCGCGTTCTGGGTTTGCTCGCCCAGCGCCCATGGGCCGACCACGCCGACCTGAAGTTGGGTGGTGCGCAGGTGGCTGCCATTACGCGCGTTGTAACCGAAGCTGGCCAGCAGGATGCCGGCGTAGGGCCGGTCGGTGGGGATCACGTCGTGGCGGGTGTAGTCCTGCGGCGTGTACAGACCCTGCCAGATCGAGAACACCATGTTCTGCTGCTCAAACTGGCCCGGGTGCAGCCGCTCAAGGTGACGGTTGACCCAGCGCGCCGCCGCCGGCAGGCAGGGATCGTTGGTGTAGTCCACCAGGTTGGGCGAGACGAAGGTCAGCGCCGCACCATTGGTGTAACCCTGATCCTGATGCTCGCCGCCGAACAGGTCGTTGTCGACCCGGAAGTTGACCGCTGGAGGGGTCTCGCGCAGGGTGCTTTCCCGGCACTGCTCAGCGGCCCGGGCCGAGAGGGCGGCACTGGGCAGCGCGATAGCCAATAGAAGGGGCAGCGTGCGCGGAGAAGACATGGATGATCCTGGGCGAGAAAGATGCGGCTGCCAGTGGCAGCGCCTGTGCAATGTGAACGCACAATAATGTACTGCGCAGTTTATGTGTTCGCGTTGCACTCCGCCAGTGCAGCGAAGAGCCGGTTGCTGCGGACCGGGTCTTGGGCTTGTACGCCAGGCTTGGGTTTGCCCGGCTGCGGCCCGATAATGCTCGCTATGGAAATCATCTCCGATAATCCCAAACACGGTTTCCAGTTTCCGGGCGTGTTCGAGCTGAGCGCGATGGGCTCGGCCGACAAGGGTCTGGAGACTGAATTGCCCCGCTTGCTGGCCTCCACCGGGGTTGAGCTGCTGGAGGAAGCGATAAGCTGGAAACACTCCAGCAACGGTAAATATGTGTCGGTGCGGATCGGCTTCCGCGCGCAGAACCGTGCACAGTACGACGCGGCCCACCGCGCATTACGCGAGCATCCGGAAGTCAAGTGGACGCTATAGCCAACGACCCTCATGCGCGTGTTAGCGCGTTGCGACCAGGTTGGGTCTATCGACTGGGCCGTCAGGCCTATGTGCCCGTCTGGCATGCAATGCAGCGTTTCACCGATGCTCGCGATGAGCGCACCGAAGATGCGCTGTGGGTCGTTGAACACGAGCCGGTGTTCACACTGGGTCAGGCGGGCAAGCCCGAGCATGTCTTAGCGCCCGGCGACATTCCGGTGTTGCATGTAGACCGGGGCGGGCAGGTGACGTACCACGGCCCCGGCCAGCTTGTGGTTTATCCATTGCTTGATCTGCGGCGGCTTGGGATTGGCGTACGCGACTATGTCTGCCGAATCGAGCAAGCGATCATCGATACCTTGGCCGAATGGAATATCGAAGCGGTCCGCCGCGTCGGTGCGCCTGGAGTCTACGTCGGCGACGCCAAAATTGCCGCGCTCGGCATCCGGGTACGGCGCGGTTGCACCTTCCATGGACTCTCGTTCAACGTCGCGATGGACCTGGAGCCGTTTCAGCGCATCAATCCCTGCGGCTATCAGGGCTTGCAAGTGACCTCAGTGCTAGACTTGGGCGGACCTTCTGGGATGGAACCCGTGCAGCGCGTGCTGCTGGAACAGCTCGGCTGTCAGTTTGGCCTAGATCTGCGCGATGCACCGGGGGTGCCGTTCGATACGAGCCTGTCCCGAGAGACCGCGGCCCTGGGCGCGGGAATCCCCCCTGTCAACGCGGCCTGACCGCGCAATTTCGCCATGAACCAGCCGAGCAGTCGCACTATTCCCTTGCAGGTCGTTTCGACTGAGATCGAGGCCGCCTCCCCCGCGTCGTTACAGGCCGGCGCTAAGCAGCTCGGGGGCGACAAGATCAACCGCTCGCCTGTGCAATTTGCCGATGCGCCGGTACTGCGCAAGCCGTCCTGGATCCGGGTACGTATTCCTTCCGGCAACGCGGTTGCTAACCTTAAGGCCAAGCTGCGCGAAAACCGGTTGGTGACGGTCTGCGAGGAAGCCAGTTGCCCGAATATTCACGAGTGCTTCGGGCACGGTACCGCCACCTTCATGATCCTCGGCGAAGTCTGCACCCGCCGCTGTTCATTCTGCGACGTCGCTCATGGCCGGCCCAAGCCGCCGGACCCGAATGAGCCGGTCAGTCTCGGCAACACTGTGGCCGACATGGGCCTGAAGTACGTGGTGGTCACCAGTGTTGACCGTGACGACTTGCGTGATGGTGGTGCCCAGCACTTCGTCGACTGTATCGCCGCGATCCGCGCTCGCTCGCCGGGCACCCGCATCGAAATCTTGACCCCGGATTTCCGTGGCAAGGGTCGCATGGAACGCGCATTGCAGATTCTGGCTGACAATCCGCCGGACGTGTTCAACCACAATATCGAGACGGTGCCGGACCTGTACCGCAACGTGCGGCCGGGTGCAGACTACGCGTGGTCTCTGACCTTGTTACAGCAGTTCAAGGCGCAACACCCGTCGATCGCGACTAAATCCGGGATCATGCTGGGCCTGGGCGAGACGATGGAGCAGGTGTGCTCGACCCTACGCGATCTGCGGGCACACGACGTGGATATGGTTACGATCGGTCAATACTTGCAGCCGACCACCCACCATCATCCGGTGATGCGCTACTGGACGCCTGAGGAATACAAGGCGTTGGAGGTCTACGGCTACGAGCTGGGCTTCAGTCATGTCGCCTCCGGGCCGATGGTGCGCTCGTCTTACCATGCCGATCAGCAGGCCGCTGGCGCTGGCGTGGCGGCCTGATTCCGCCGCTACGCGCACCCACCAGGTAAACCCACGCTTTCTCCGGTGCCGCCGTCTTGGGGGCTCGGGCAGATGCTTAACCGCGTTCAGGTTCGGTCATGTTCGTGTCCGTAGGCTGGGTCATGAACGGGATGACAAGTGACGCAACTTTAGGCACTGTCGTCAGGTCATACGTCAATACCGTACCTTCCACGGCCCCGGCGCCAAGAGCATCCTGATGAAATATAAAGTCCAGACCCTGCTTACCTCCAGCATGTTGGCGCTGGTGCTCACCGCCCCGCTCGCGCTATCAGCGCGAGCGGACGGCGCGGTGTCGTTGCCGTCGGCCGGCACTTCCGACCAGTCCACCGCCACCAAGTTGGTGTATGGGTTGCTTTCTGACAGCCGCTACGCTTACCGCCCGCGCGCGCTTGACGACGCGATGGTCAAGGACGTGTTCAAGCGCTATCTGGAATCGCTTGATCCTGGCAAACAGTTCTTCACTCAAGCGGACATTGATGCGTTCGCGCCCGTGCAGGCCCAGGTGGCGTCAGCGATCCGTGACGGCAACCTGGCTCCGGCCTTCGAGGTGTTTGGCGTCTACAAAAAGCGCGTCGATCAGCGCGTGGCTTATGCACGCCAGCTGCTCAAGCAAAATTTCGATTTTAGTGGTGACGAGAAGTTTGAGTACAACCGCGAAAAGGTGCCGTGGGCCAAGGACGATAAGGAGCTGGACGACCTGTGGCGCAAGTCGGTGATGAACGACTGGTTGCGGCTCAAGCTGGCGGGCAAGCAGCCCGACGACATCCGTAAGACGCTGGACAAGCGTTACGCCAACCTTGCTGAGTCGGTGAGCGAGCTCAAGGGTGAGGATGTGTTCCAGTTCTTCCTCAATGCTTACACCAACGCCGTCGATCCGCATACGGACTACTTCACGCCGCGTACCGCTGAAAACTTTAATCAGCAGATGTCGTTGTCGCTGGAGGGCATCGGCGCACAGCTGCAGAAGCAGGACGATATGGTGGTGATCCGTGAGATCCTCCCCGGCGGTCCGGCGGCGGTTGATGGCACACTCAAGCCGGGCGATCGCATCGTCGGTGTCGGCCAGGGTAAGAGCGGTCCGATCGATGATGTCATCGGCTGGCGGATCGACGATGTCGTCGCCAAGATCCGCGGTAACAAAGATACCCAAGTGCGGTTGGAGTACATCCCGGCCGGGGCCGGCATTGATGGCGCGCATCGCACGGTCACGCTGACTCGGCAGAAGGTGCGCCTGGCCGAGCAGGCCGCCAAAGGCGAGACGATGACGATCCCAGCGACCGGCACTGAGCCGGCGCGCAAGATCGGTATCGTCAAGCTGCCCGGCTTTTACCAAGATTTCGAGGCACGCCGCCGTAACGCCACCGACTACGCCTCGGCAACCCGCGATGTTGCCAAGCTGCTGGCCGGATTCAAGGCGGACAAAGTCGACGGCGTAGTGCTGGATCTGCGTAACAACGGTGGCGGCTCGCTGGACGAGGCGATTGAACTGACCGGATTGTTCATTGAGCAAGGCCCCGTGGTGCAAGTCCGCGAGTCCGGCGGACGGGTGACCGTCAATGGCGATCGTAACGATAAGGTGGCCTGGGACGGACCGTTGGCCGTGTTGATTAACCGAGGTTCGGCCTCGGCCTCGGAGATCTTTGCGGGTGCGATCCAGGACTACGGACGGGGTCTGGTGATTGGCGAGACCAGCTTCGGCAAAGGCACGGTGCAGAACATCGTGGATCTGGATCGCTGGCCGTCCAGCGAGGGCGACCGTTTCGGCCAGGTCAAACTGACCATCGCGCAGTTCTTCCGCGTCAGTGGTTCGAGTACGCAGCACAAGGGCGTGGTGCCTGATATCGCGTTCCCGGCCAGCGTGGACGCCACTGAGTTTGGCGAGAGTACCTATGACAACGCGCTGCCGTGGACGCGGATTGCGGCGGTGCCGCATACCCAGTACGGCAACTTCGCCCCGTTGCTGCCAAAGCTGGAAGCGTTGCACAAAGCGCGCATCGGTCAGGACATGGAGTTCCAGTGGTGGGAGCAAGACGTCGAGCAGTACCGCGAGGAGAAGGCCAAAAACTATGTGTCGCTCAATGAGGCCGATCGCCGCGCTGAGCGCGAGAAGCAAGATGCCCAGCGCAAGGAGCGCCAAGCAATGCGCAAGCAGCTTGGTCTGCCGCTGGACCCGCTGGCCGACGACGGTAGTGATGACGGATTGACTGGCAACGAGCGCGATATCGCCAAGGATGCCGCGCGCGAGAAGCTGGCCGACAAGCGTCCGGACCCATTGCTGCATGAGTCGGCAGCGATTCTGTCTGATGCCATCGATCTGTTGGAGCATGACCGTCCGCTGTCGGCACAGGTATTGCCGCAGTCCACCGCGCCCGGGCACTGGGCCGACTGAACGTCGCCAATAGAGTGAAACGACAAAACGCCGCCGGCTACACCGACGGCGTTTTTTTAATGTCACCCACTGCGGCGGACGACGCCTAGGTTTGCGAGACGGAAAAGGGACTAGCGCGGATTGCAGGCCTACTGACCCAATAAGTAAGCGGGTCGATCTACTGCGTTATTCGCCAAGAATATGACGTATAAACTTGCGCTCTGCTAAATTTGGCGCTGGACACCACACATCCGGACCTCTGGCCCGTAAGGACAACGGCAATGGATTCGCTGGATACGCTGCTGGCCCAAGCGGCCGGGCTCATGGATA
>Cebus_capucinus_imitator_PRJNA485217_SSR047__coassemble_1332_pt1 | contig 16089 bp, 14 predicted proteins | sample Cebus_capucinus_imitator_PRJNA485217_SSR047__metabat2_high_PE_004 | metagenome-assembled genome bin Cebus_capucinus_imitator_PRJNA485217_SSR047
GCGAGCGGTAGCGCAAGGCGCTGTGGGGGTGGTGCTCGTTGTAATGCTTGAAGGCAATGGTCAGTGAGCCAATAACGGTGCAGGCATCGGGCTTGGGCGTGAAATCTACGTAGTCGCGCTTCATCATCCGCACGAAGCTCCTCGGCCACGCCGTTGCTCTGCGAGCTGCTCAGCGACGTGTTGACCGGCTCCAGGCCGAACTCACGGGCAAAGCGGCGGGGCAGCTCGGCCTTGTAGACCAAGCCGTTGTCGGAGAGCCACTGGATCGGCTCGACCGGAAGGGCGTTGCCAAAGCGATGCTCGACCGCCACCAGCATCACCTCGTGCACGTCCTAGCCGGTATAGCCGCCGGCGGAGGCCACCTGACCTCCGCCCCGTCGCCATCCTGTACCAAATATTGCGAGGCCGTGGCTACGCGCGCCAGTTCCGGCGCTGTTAGGAACTCCCCTTGGCAAAGCCGTTGAATCAGATCGATCTTCTCAGACCTGAGGCTGTTGCAGAGGACACCTAATGCTTCCGCAAGCAAAGTGGATGGTGTTCGCCGCAAGCCCCTTCCTCCTGAATTTGCGCACGTAAAGCGTCACTTCGTGCACAGGGAGACCACTTGCCCCTCGTAGCAACAAGTGCCGCTCTCCATTCTCAAATCTGATTTGCTCAGCGGTATAGCCCGCCATCTATCAACACCATCAGTAGGTATAAGGTTAGATCACAGCGGGATTCCGGCAGAAATCAATGTTGTTAACGAAAAAGGCCCCCATCCATAGAGAAGGGGGCCTCTATCCACACAAAAGCTTCTAAGCAGGAACTAGAACGGAATATCGTCATCCGCAAAATCGTCCATCGGCGGCGCCGAGGGCTGCGGTGCAGGCTGCTGCCGGCGCGGTGCGTATTCCTGCTGACGCTGCGGGGGCGCCTGACGCTGCGGACGATCACCGCCATAGCCACCGCCACCGCTGGCACCGCCCTCGCCACGGCCACCAAGCATCTGCATCTCGTTGGCAATGATGTCGGTGCTGTATTTCTCCACGCCATCCTGGCCGGTGTACTTGTCGTAACGGAGTTCGCCTTCGACGTACACCTGGCTACCCTTGCGCAGGTACTCGCCGGCGATCTCGCCGAGCTTGCCGAAGAACACCACACGGTGCCATTCGGTGCGCTCCTGATTGTTGCCATCGCGGTCCTTGCGCATGCTGGTGGTCGCCAGGCTGATCCGGGTGATCGCCATGCCGCCCTGGGTGTACTTGGTGTCGGGATCGTTGCCGAGATTGCCGACCAAAATGACTTTATTGATGCCGCGGGCCATTGGATTCTTCCGTCTGAGCCGGCCGGCGCGCAAGCGCTGGCGGCGGGGTGAGGCTGGATGGACGGGGAGTTTAGCATTTGGGGCCTGTCCGACCCGGAACGGCCGCCGCTCCCATGGGTAGGGGCTCGCCGCATCATAGCGTAGGGCAAACGTGAACGCGGCCGCCGCCGGCCCGGCAAGTTGCTGAGCCAGCCGTTGGCAAAGGCCGTCCGCTAGCACAGCGCGGCCCCCTATAATCGCGGTACGCCACTCCTACGCACCGCATGAGCATCGCTGAAGACCTCCGTCCCGCCCTGGGCCTGCCCCAGATCCAGGCCCTTGCCGCCGCCGACATGGCTGCAGTCGATGCGCTGATCCGTCGCCGACTCACGTCCGACGTGGTGCTGATCAACCAGATCGCCGATCACATCATCTCCGCCGGCGGCAAACGCCTGCGTCCGATGCTGGTGATGCTGGCGGGCCACGCGGTCGGCCGCGCCGGTGCTGACCATCATCAGTTGGCGATGATCATCGAGTTCATCCATACCTCCACGCTGCTGCACGACGATGTGGTCGATGAGTCGGATCTGCGGCGCGGACGCAGCACCGCCAACGCGCTGTGGGGCAACGGGCCGAGCGTGTTGGTCGGTGACTTCCTGTACTCACGCAGTTTCCAGCTGATGGTGGAACTGGACAGCATGACAATCATGCGCTTGCTCGCCGATGCCACCAACCGCATCGCCGAGGGTGAGGTGCTGCAGCTGCTGCATGTACACAACCCTGACACCGACGAGGCCGCCTACCTACGCGTGATCGAGCGCAAGACCGCGGTGCTGTTCGCCGCCGGTACGCGTCTGGGTGCGCTGGCAGCGGGCGCTGACGAGGCGCTGCAAGCACGGCTGTACGACTACGGCATGCAACTAGGCTACGCGTTCCAGATTGCCGACGACGTGCTCGACTACGCTGCCGATGTCGAGGCGCTGGGCAAAAACCTCGGCGATGATCTGGCCGAGGGCAAGGCCACGCTGCCCCTGATCCATGCGATGGCGCACTCCGAGCCGACTGTTCGCCAGCGTCTGCGCGAGATTATCGAACAGGGCGATGCCACAGCGATGCCGGAGGTATTGGCGGCAATCCACGCCACGGGTGGGCTCGACTACAGCCGCCAGCGTGCCTACGACTACGCCGAGGCGGCCGAGCGCTGCCTTGATGGGTTGCCGGAGAATGAGGCGGTCGCGGCGCTGCGCGGGCTGGCTCGCTATGCGGTGTCGCGCACGCACTGATGCGTTGCCGCGCCTGTAAGCATGGCGTAGACATGTTCATCACAAGCCTACGAAAAGCGCTAGCGCACTACATCGCGAAACTGTCCTCGAACCTGCCGGAGCGCATTACGCCAACTCATGTGTGTCGGCGCGAGCGGGGGCTGTAGGCTGTGTAGTCCACAACCGGTGTGGACGAACCCGGGAGAAGCCTGTGGACAACCCGGCGCAGGCCAGACACAGCAAGCATGCGCATTACACTGGTGATTTTTTCACCACACCTGAAACGGTTTTCCACAGCCGGTGTGGACGGTTTACCGCAAACGTTGTGGATAAGCACGTGCAACCCCTGTCGTACATAGCTGCGCGTGTAGGCGGTGAAATTTTCACCGCACCATCTTCTGACTTTTCCTAATATCGGCGCTTGGCCGCGATGGAGCTTGCCCACTGCAACCACGCACATGGATGCGCACTGCGCTTGCACGAGATCGACGCGCATACCGCATCGCGGGCCAGGCCCGCTCCTACGCTGACCAAACTCTAGGCGATGCCGAGACCGGGAATCGCGCTGATCTGCTCGGGATCGAAGTCGGCCAGCTCGGCGAAGTGACGCCCGCGCGCGACGTAATCGCGGTAGGTGCCAAAGCTCGGCGCGCCGGGCGACAACAGCACCACGCCGCCCACCTCCCCCAGCGCCTGCCGCGCCAGCGTCATCGCCTGCGCCAGATCGTCGGCGGCATGCAGGCCGAAACGGCCAGGCGCGAGCGGTGCCAGCAAGGCATGGATGCGCGGGCCGTTGGCCCCCATCGTCACGATCTCCAGCGGCGGAGCGTGGCGCATCTGCTCGGCAAAGTCATGCCAATCCAGCCCACGATCGTGCCCGCCCACCAGCAGCGCGACACGGCGCGAGGCAAAGCACGCCAGCGCCGCCAAGGTGGCATGTGGGGTGGTGCTGATCGAATCGTTGACCCAGGTGATACCGTCGCGCACGCCCACGGTCTGCAACCGGTTCGGCAATGGCCGGAAACTCAGGGCCGCTGGTGCCGAGGTGGCGGCATCCAGCCCCAGCGCTTCCAGCGCGGCGAGCACCGCACACAGGTTGCCGCGGTTGTGCCGGCCGGGCAACGGCACCCGAGCGGTGTCGAACACCGGCTCGTCGCCGCGATAGACGACCTCGCCACGCATGTGCCAGCCCTCGGCGTGGTTGAACCAGCGCACCTGGCTGTGTGGCAGTGCCAGCTGCGCCAGGTATGGGTCGGCGGCGTTGAGCAGCGCGATTCGCGGCTGCGCTGCGGTCACCAGCGCCAGCTTGTCGGCGATATATCGCGCCTCGTTTCCGTGCCAATCCAGATGTTCGGGAAACAGGTTCAACACCAACGCCAGCTCCGGTCGCGCGCCGCTGCGCGCAACCTCGCCCGTCTGGTAGCTGGACAACTCAATCGCCCAATACCGCGGCGGTGGCGCAGGTGCCAAAAGCTCCAGCAGGGGCAGGCCAATGTTACCGGCCAACGCGGTGCGATGACCGCCAGCACGCAGCAGATGCGCGAGTAGCGCCGTGGTGGTGCTTTTACCTTTGGTGCCGGTGATACAGATCGTACCCGGCACCTGCCCGTCCGGCTGGGCATGCTCGGCGAACCACAGCGCAGTGCCACCAATGAACTCGGTACCCTGCGCGGCGGCAGCCTGCGCCGCGGGCAGGTAGGGACTGATCCCCGGCGATTTGATTACCACCTCGAACGTGGCCAAGCGTGTGGCACTGGCCTCGATCTCAACGTGCAGATCCGCGTCACCCAGTGCACTAGCCTCGGCGACCTCGCCCGGCGCACAGAACAGGGTCAATGGCAGCCGCTGGCCCGCAAGCCCGGTGCGTATAGCACGGTAAGCCGCACGCCCCTCACGCCCCCACCCCCATAGCGCGACGCGACGGCCTTCAAGCTGCGAAATTCGCACGCACACGCTCCCACAACGCCGCCGGGATACGGTGTTCGCCTTCCAACGCCAGTAGCGGTGCGATGTCCAGTTCGCTGGCCTGCAGCTGCGGCTGGATGTCACGGACAAAGCGCTTCACCAGCACGTCCTCCTGCCACTCCGCACGCGTCGCCAGCGTGGCCAGCGCCGCACGCGACTCGCGGCCCTCGCCGACGCATTCGAACGGCTTGTGATCCTGGAATTCCAGCAACGCGTCGAAGCCGGCCATCTGGCTGGCATCGTCAAGCAGGTTGCGGCCGAAGATCCCCACCAGACGGGTCTTGGGCATGAAGGGGGCCAGCGCCAGGAACACGAAATGACACTTTGGGCAAACCCCGCACCAACGGTGTACCGGCCGCTCGCCCATGATGTGAAAGTTGCGATTGCAGCTGGAAAAATGTGCATCGTAGTGGTCGCTGCGGGCAAACTGGCGCGCCACCGCCAGCTCCGACAGCGGGCGCAGCAGCGAGTAGTAGCGCAGATCGGAGGCGACGTGCTGCTGGACGTATTCGCCAAACCCACGCTCAAACGCCCAGCCCTTGGACCACTGGTGATTGACCTCGCCCGTGCCGGGGATCTGGCTGCCATAGCTGGCTGAGCGCTCATTGGAGAACACCACCTGATCGGCGTCCTTCAACAGCGCGGCCAGCACCATGATTGCCGAGTTCACTGCGGTCACCGGAATATGGCCATTCCAGGCTCCCTGACGGTTGAGCTCAAATAACGCCGGTGCCAGGGTGCGACCGATGTTGAGCGTCGGCAACCCGGTACGCTCGGCGCAAGCGCCGATCAACTGCGAACCACCGATCCAGGTGACCGTTTGCGTCAGCCCAGCCGTGCGTAATGCCTCGATGCTGACCAGCGAATCCTTGCCGCCGCCGATGGCGACCAGGGCATGAGAGTGCAGACCAGCGGCACCCGCCTGCACTGCGCTGCCAGTCACCGGTAGCCGGAAGCGACCGTGCAAGTTGAGCCCGTTGCGGTAAGCAAATTCGCCCAGCCCATGCAAATAGATGCTCTCCACCAACGCAGCGGTATCGGCATCGATCCCATAGCTGTCGATCGCCACCTGCTCAGGCACAGCCGCCTTGTAATAGCTGACTCCGGCGATCAGATGCAGCAGCCGCAGCGCGCGCTGCACGGCCTCGGCGCGTTCGCTGGCGAGCGCGAACGGCGCGCCTGGCACGGTCACCGTCTCGACCAGTTCCGCACTGCGCTCGGCCCCCTGATCAAACGCGTACACCAGCGAAGCCACACCGGTATGTGCGTCAAAACCGCAGCGGACGAAATGGAAGGTAGTGACCTGGTGTTTGTCGAAGACAGCGTTCATGAACGTTCCGGAATCAAGCGGGTCGACAATGGCAAAAGGCGGATATCAGCCATCGAGCAGATCCTCCGGCGGCAGTTCGCGCAGGTTGTAGCGGCTGGCCATCGAATAGCCGTAGGCACCGGCATCAGCGATCAGCACGATGTCATCAGGCGCCGTCGTCGCCGGTAGCTTGACTCGGTGGCCAAACACGTCACTGGACTCGCAGATGGGTCCGACCACGTCGAAGCCGCCGTCGCGCTCGGCATCCAGCCGCGACAGGTTGGCGATGTCGTGCCAGGCATCGTAAAGCGCTGGACGAATCAGCGTTTGCATACCCGCGTCGAGGCCGACCCGGCGCACCCCATCCTTCTCGATGACTTGGGTGACGCGTGCCAACAGCACCCCGGACTCGGCTACCAGGAAACGCCCCGGCTCAATTGCCAGCTTGAACGCTGGGTGCACCGCCTTGACCTCCGCCAGCCCAACCGCCCACTCGTCCAGGTCGAACGGCTCATCATCCTCACTGTAAGGAATCGGCAGGCCTCCCCCGATGTCCAACACCTGTACGCTACCAATCCGGCGCGCGAATCCCGCCAGCTCGTCATACATCTGCCGCCAGTGCGCGCGCGTTTCCACGCCGCTACCCAAATGCGCGTGCAGTCCGACAATGCTCACATCCAGCGCACGCGCCGCTTCGACGAACTCGTCTACGCGCGCGGCGGCGATACCAAATTTGGAAGCCTTGCCGCCCGTGGTGACCTTTTCGTGATGGCCATCACCGTGACCCAAATCGATGCGTAGCCACAGGCTGCGACCGCAGAACACCTGCGGCCAGCGCTGTAGCGCCTCAACGTTATCCACAGTCACCGTGACACCCAACTCAAAGGCAGCCTGGTACTCGCCTACCGGTGCAAAGCTGGGGGTAAACAGCACCCGCTCGGGCGCCAGCGCTGGTAGCGTTTCAAACACCCGGCGCAGTTCACCCAGCGACACGCACTCCAGGCCGAATCCCTCTTCCACCAGCGTTTTCAACACTGTCGGGTGCGAATTGGCCTTGATCGCGTAGTAGCGCCGGTCGATCGGCTTGATCGCCGTCAGCTGACGGGCGCGTTCGCGCATAGTCGGCAGATGATAGGCATAGCGCGGCGTGCCCTCAGCCGCCAACGCCAACAACGGCTCCCGCGCACCCTGCCACCATGGCGTGGGGCGCGGACGCACCGCTCCGATGATCTCGCGCCAACGCGGGCCAAACACCTGACCTTCATAGACCGGCATCGCACCGGAATCGATCAGCTCGCCGTGCAGGATCGGTAACAACCCATCGGCATCGGCCTCGTCAATTACGAAGGTCAGGTTTAAGTCGTTGGATGACTGGCTAATCATATGCACGCGCTCTTTGCCGAAGGTGGCCCACACCTCCGAGAGCTTGTGCAGTAGTGACCGCATCCCCCGCCCGACCAGGGTAATCGCCGCGCACGGCACGATGACCTTGACCTTGCAGATAGTCGACAAGTCTGCCGACAGCGCCGCCAACACGTCCGTGCTGACCAGGTTCTCGCTCGGGTCCAGCGAGACAGTCACGTTGGTCTCAGCCGTACCGATCAAATCCACCGACAGCCCGTGTTTCTTGAACAGCGCGAACATATCGGCCAGAAAGCCGACCTGCTGCCACATGCCAATGCCTTCCATCGACACCAGCACGATACCGTTGCGGCGGCTGATCGCCTTAACCCCTGGCACCGGCTCGGCGTCGCCGTCGATGCTGGTGCCGGCCATCTGCGGTCGTTCGGTATCCAGGATGGCCATCGGCACCCCCGAATCGCGGCACGGCTTGATCGAGCGCGGGTGCAGCACCTTGGCTCCGGTAGTCGCAATTTCCTGCGCCTCGTAGTAGTCCAGCCGGGTCAGCAAGCGTGCATCTGGCACATCCTTGGGGTTGGCACTGAACATACCGGGCACATCGGTCCAGATCTCCACCCGGCTGGCGCCGAGTAGCGCACCGAAGTAAGCCGCCGAGGTATCCGAGCCGCCGCGGCCGAGGATCGCGGTGCCACCGTCTTGATGCCGTGCGATGAACCCTTGGGTAATCAACATGCGCGTGGGCTGCTGGTCAAAACGCGCGCGCCAGCTCGCGCTGGCCTGCCACTGACACGACACCGACAGCCGCTTGGACCATTCGCTTTGGTTGGGCTGCGGTGGCAGCGCATCGAGCCAATCGCGCGCGTCCATCCAGCCAAAGTCCAACCCTTGCGCGCGCAGGTAGGCGGCGCCGAGTGTGGACGACAACAGCTCGCCCTGGCCGAGTACTTCGGCCTGCCAGTCGAGTGTGCGCCCGGCAGCGCGCGGATCGTCCAGCAGCGCACGCAGGGTGGCCAGACGCGCGCCGAGCACCGCCTCGACGTCAAGTTCAAGTTCGGCCAGGAATGCGCGATGACGTTGCTCAATCGCCACCACGCGCTGAGCGCTGTCGGCGGCGCCATCGGCGATCGCGGTCAACTCGTTGGTGACACCCGACAGCGCCGAGACCACCACCAGCACGCGTCCCGCGCTGATCTCCTGTCGTTTTTTTGCCAGTGTCCCAATCGTGTCCCAGCGGTGGCGACGCGACACCGAGGTGCCGCCGAACTTGAGCACGATCCAGCGATCGGCAGAAACGGGAGACGCTGACATGGGGGGCGATGGTTCTCGAAAATTAAGGGAGGCGCCCGGATAGCCGGACGTGACCACGGATTCTAGCGCTAACCGCGTAGCGCGGCGCCGTCGCCGGTAGCTGTTGGGCTGGATGCGGCTTGTGAAGCTGTACGCCCCTCTTGCCTGCCCAAACTGCGGTGACGACCCACCGCCTCCTGCAAGTGGGCGTATTTTCCAGCCGTGCTGGCGGCGGTAACCCGCTGGCCGTCGTGCTTGACGCAGAGGGCCTGAATGAGGCCGCGATGCAAGCGATCGCGCGCTGGACCAAGCTGCCGGAAACCACCTTCGTACTGCCACCGAGCAGTGCCGACTGCAGCTACCCACTACGCATGTTCGCCCCGCACGGCGAGGTACGTTTTGCCTACCACCCCAGCGGCGGCACCGCGCATGCGGTGCTGGACGCCGGCCTGCGCAACCGCGCAACGGCGTGCTGGTCCAGCAGGGGCTTGCCGGCAACCTGCCACTGCGGATGGACCTGCGTGATGGTCGCCGCCGCATCTCGATCCGTACCCCACGCGCGCAGCTGACCGAAATCGCCGATCCCGGCGATCCGCGCCTGCAGGCGGCGCTGGCAGGCTGGTCACTGGGCCGCCTGCCGCCAGTACTGATGGACGGGGGCGCCGTTGGTGGGTGGTTGAGCTAGCTGGCGAAGTGAAACTGGGTGCGCTGTCACCTGACGGGGAAGCGATCGCTGCACTGGCACAGTCCACCGCCAACATGGGCGTATTCGCTTATGCATCAGCCGCGGCGGGCGCGAAATTCGACCTGGCGGTGCGTGCGTTCGTCGGCAATGGCCGACGCTTCAAGGACGCCGTATCTGGCGCCGCTAACGCGGTGCTGGCGGCATGGCTGGCTAGCCGCGATGCGCTGCCGAGCGCAGAACGCCGCTATGTCGCCAGCCAAGGCCGCGAAGTCGGCTTTGACGCGCGACTGGAGTTGGCCATCGACGCCGACGGCGAGGTGTGGTCCGGCGGCGGGGTGCAAACGGTGATTCGCGGCCACATCGAGTGGCCTTGATGCCCCCTTGCCCCCCGGCGATTACGTCATACCCGCCCACGCACAGTCGCTTTTAGCACTATCCGAGCAGCGGGCACACCCCGCGTGACCGAGTCGTCGATACGCTACGACTTTACGGAGCGTCAGTTGGAAAACTCGCTCTCTAGGCTGATCGGCACCGCGCTCAACGCCTTGGAGACGGGGCAGTTTTGCTTGGCTTTGTCGGCCAGCGCATCAAACTGGGCCTGGTCGATGCCCGGCACCACCGCCCTAAGCTTAAGTCGGATCTGCGACATCTGCGGTCCCCCCTCCAGCGACAGATCGACCTCCGCTCGGGTATCCAGCGACGTGGGCCGGAACCCGGCCTCACTGAGCTGCGCTGAGAGCGCCATGGTGAAGCAGCCGGCGTGCGCGGCAGCAATCAACTCCTCCGGGTTAGTGCCCTTTTCGTCACCGAAGCGGCTGTTGAAGCCATAGCGCGTATGCGCCAGCACGCCGCTCTGGGGCGTGCTGAGCTGGCCATGTCCGCGCTTCAAATCGCCTTCCCAATGTGCTTCGGCGTGTCGCGAGATGCCCATGGCTATGCTCCTTCAATCAATTTTTCGCTACCTTAATCGGCCGCGTGTGACGAGCTTGTGCGTCGCATTGTGCACTGCACCTGGCGCTGTTCGACGTTTCGCGGTTGATGGTCGATCCGTGTGTGCGACGTGCAGTCGCAGCCGACACGCTGGCGAGCGCTCCAATGCGGGGAGTGCACGGGGCACCACGGCACGCGTCTGCTCCGGTTTACCTCGAACAAGGCCGTGTCGGTGGCCATAAGCGTCGGAAAGAGCGCGTTTTCTGAACGCGGTCATGCACGCCGCAGCGCCCTTCATGTCGATGGAGAGCCGCGCCTGCGGGCCCAGACTGGCGACATCACCACGCACGCACTGAGGGCACCATCGGCCGCCGCGACGAGGACGTCATTTCCCCGCCACACCCGCTGTTTGAGCGGACGTCATTGAAGACCGAAAAAGCGCATTTCCCCTTAAATTTCAGCCTCTACGTGTTGTTTCCCATGGTTGGGCAGCAGCGCCCGGCCGCCACCCGCCAGTGGCTCCGCGCGGGTAATCAATGAGCTCCGCCGCGGTGGATTTAGGTGCTCATGACCAAGGTAAAACTTCGTTGGATAGCTTTTTCATGAGGTTTTTCACACACTGCCCTATTGGCGAGTCGCGGCACATGCCCTACATTTCGCTTTGCCGACGGGGTCGGCACGACCCAACAACCAACCGTTCACGGAACAGGAAACCATGGCAAAGATCGCTAAAAAGGCTGCCCCGAAGAAGGCAGTGAAGAAAGTCGCCACCAAGACCGCTAAGCCGGCCGCCATCAAGCCGATCAAGGAAGCCTTGAGCAAGTCGGGCCTGGTCGCACACATCGCCGAAGCCAGCACTGTCGCTGCCAAGGACGTGCGCGCCGTGCTCACCGCGCTTGAGAGCGCCGTGCATGCATCGATCAGCAAGAAGGGTGCGGGTGCGTTTACCCTGCCGGGTCTGCTGAAAATCACCGCCGTCAACGTTCCGGCAAAGCCCAAGCGTAAGGGCGTCAACCCGTTCACCAAGGAAGAGCAGTGGTTTGCCGCCAAGCCGGCCTCGATCAAGGTCAAGGTGCGTCCGCTCAAGAAGCTCAAGGACGCTGCGGCCTGATCGCAGCAATCTTAAAGTTTTGAGCGGAACGGGACGGCATTGCCGTCCCGTTCTGTTTTGGGAGGACGGGCAGCACGCCTGACGTGAGGGCGCGGCTCGCCTCCCCCCAGGTTCTAGGCTTAGGCCTAGGCTTTTCCAGGTCACACTGTTTTGGTCCTACCAAGGTGTGTTCCATTCGCCGCCCTGCACTGCCTCGGATGGCGCAAGCTCGCCACGCCAGCGCTCCCAACGGCCATTCTCTGAACCGCGCGACCGACTTGGAACACTCCGTTATGACCGCTGCTCTCGCCGACACCCCAGTGCCGGCCTATGGTGGGCGTCAGCTTCCCGTACGCACCGCCCGCACCATGTCCCTGCAACGCTACCGCATTACCGTGACGCCCCTGGAGACCGACGGTCATCCTTGCAGCGGGCGCTGCACGATCGAATTCGTACAGCGCTCACACGAGAACTGGATGCGAAAACTGGAAGCTTTGCAAAGCCGGCGCGTGCTCAGCGGCGATGATTGTGCCGCGCTCACCATCGGGACCCAATTACTGAAGGAACTGGCGCACTCACGCACTGATGGCCACAACCCGCTCGCCAGCATCCAGCCGGAGCTACAGGCGCTGCTTGACCGTATACACACGTAAAACTCAGGACAAAACGCACTCTCGCGATCCGCGCCTCCCGATGTCGTGACTAATCGCGCGTACCGCGTGCCCCGTCGCGTGCTAGGGTCCCTCGCGTCCATCGCCCGAGAGAAACGATGTCCGCCCTACGCCGTATCACCCAGCTCGTGCTGCTCAGCACTGTGCTGTCCGCCGCTGCGCACGCCGCGCCCACCACCGATGGCTATGCGGCAGTGGATCCGTTCATCGGTACCGGCGGCGAGGGCCACACCTACCCCGGCGCCACCGTCCCGTTCGGCATGGTCCAGCTCAGCCCGGATACCCGCATCCAGCCGCGCAAGCGCGCCTATGACTGGGCCGCCGGCTACCGTTTCGACGACCACACCATCGTTGGCTTCTCGCACACCCACTTCTCCGGCAGCGGCCATTCGGACCTGGGTGACATCCTGCTGATGCCGATCAGCGGCGCCCCCCAGCTGGAACGCGGCGATCCTGAGCAACCCGGCAGCGGCTATACCTCACGCTTCCGCCACGACACCGAGCAGGCTGAACCGGGTTACTACGCAGTCACCCTCGACGACTACGGCGTGCGTGCCGAACTCACCGCCAGTGCGCGGGTAGGTGTGCATCGCTATCGCTTTCCACAAGGCAAGCCGGCACATGTACTGATCGACCTGCGCACCAGCATGTACGACTACCCCGGCAAGGTGCTGTGGTCGCGGCTGCGGGTACGCGCCGACGGCACCGTCACCGGGTTTAGAGAGACCCGCGGCTGGGCGCCGGGACGGCAGCTGTATTTTGCAATGCGCTTTTCACAGCCGCTGACTGGCCAGCAACTTCACGACACCGAGCAGGACGTGGTTTATAAGGGTTTCCCGCCGCCCGGCGAAAAGGACCCGCGCCAACGCGCGCAGATCGAGGGTCGCCAGCTGGTCGGCGTGTTCGACTTCGGTAATGCCGGCGCACAGCCACTGGTGGTGAAGGTAGCGATCTCGCCGGTCAGCGAAGACAGCGCAATCGCCAACCTCGATGCCGAGGTGCCCGACTTCGACTTCGACCGCGTGCGCGCCAGCGCCAAACAGCAATGGCAGCAGGCCCTGGCCGCGGTGGATGCGCGGGGTGATGCCCAGCAGCGTACCCAGTTCTATACCGCGCTATACCACGCCATGCTCAGCCCGACCTTGTTTATGGACAGCGACGGCCGCTACCGTGGGCCTGACAACGCGGTCCATCAAGCCAAAGGCTGGAACAACTACTCGACTTTCTCGCTGTGGGACACCTACCGCGCCCTGCATCCGCTGCTGACCTTGTTGCAACCGCCGCAGCGCAGCAGCGACATCATCAACTCACTACTCGCCTCACGCCGCGAAAGCCCGTACGGCATCCTGCCGGTATGGGCATTCCAGGGCCAGGAAACCTGGTGCATGATCGGCTACCACGCCGTGCCAGTGATTGCCGATGCCTACATGAAGGGCATCGGTGGCTTCGACGCTAACGAAGCACTCGACGCCATGGTCGCCAGTGCGAACTACGGTCCCTACGACGGCATCGCCCAATACCGGCAGCTCGGCTGGGTGCCGATCGACGAGGAAGGCGAAGCGGCCAGCAAGACCTTGGAATACGCTTTTGACGACTGGACGATTTATCGCATGGCACAAACGTTGGGCCGCAGCGATATCACCGCCGAATTCGCCAAGCGCGCAAGCAACTGGAAACACGCCTTCGACCCGGCCACGGGCTTCATGCGCGCGCGCAAGCGAGACGGCCACTTCCGCGAGCCGTTCGATCCCACGGCCAGCGGCTACGGTAGTGACTACACCGAAGGCAATGCCTGGCAGTACTCCTGGTACGTGCCGCAGGACGTAGCCGGTCTGGTCGCCGCACACGGCGGTGCCGACCGGCTACTGGCGCAGCTGGACCAGGTGTTTGACGCTAAGGTCGATCCGAAGGTGTTCGAGCATATGGAAGACATCACCGGGCTGATCGGCTGGTATGCACATGGCAACGAGCCCAGCCATCATGTCGCCTACCTCTATGCCTATGCCGGCCAGCCCTGGCGCACCCAGGCCCGGCTCGGACAGATCATGGACAGCCAGTACTCGGCGCGGCCCGACGGGCTCTCCGGCAACGATGATCTGGGCCAGATGTCGGCCTGGTATGTGTTCACCGCACTCGGCTTCTACCCGGTTACGCCGGGTAGCAACCAATACGTGATTGGCCGTCCATTCCTGCCGCGTGCCACGCTCAATCTGCCCAACGGCCACCATTTCACGGTGATCGCCGACGGTCTGGACGCGCGCCATCCCTACGTGGGCGACGTCACCCTGGACGGTAAACCGCTGCAGCGTGCCTGGATCAGCCATGAAGAAATCATGGCCGGCGGCGAACTGCACTTTACGATGCAGGCTGAGCCGAACCGACAGTGGGCGCGCGACCCGGCGCAGTCCCCCTACTCGATGTCGACGCGCTAAACGCGCGCCGGCATCCAGGCTCATAGCGCCAGCGTCTGGATCGCGTGAGTCCGGATCGATGTGTACTCGCCGGACCTACAGATCAGCTCGCCGCTGCGGGTATCGGATGGATTGCCGCAACGCAGCCGGCAATCCCTAGGAACGCATCCTGCACGCGATGGAGCCCCTGCGGGAAAGCCCATCGCGCGCATCGATAGGCCTTACCCAACACCCTAGGTGTCACCTAACACGTGCAAAGCCTCCCGATCACCGGCCTCGCCTCCGTTGGAATCGTGCCAGGGTTCGGCCGGCACGAATTCTTAGCGGGCACGTTTGCGCAGCGACCGATCGTCAACGCGTCGCAGGCGCCGATAGGCCGCCAACGAATCCGGTACCGCCGGCATGACCCGGTACACCGCCGGTGGCTCGGCCACACCCGAGCCCGGGACAGGCGCTGGCCGCAGCCGCTGCGAGCCCACCTGAGTCAATACGCTGCGCAGCGCAGCCACAGCCTCGCGAATGGCCGGCCCCGACGCCGGCGAGACGGGGGCGGTCTGATCGGCTGCGCCGTTGATCGCAACCACATCGCCATGAGCGGCAATTGTCCGGCTCAACTGGCCAAGCGTTTCAACCTGGTCTAGCGTGAGCCCGAAAATAAATTCCGTCGTCTGCATATCCGACGATTCGGCCACCGCTGCCTCTTGCGGGGCTACATCCGCCTTGTCGGCACGCTGCGCCGGCCACGACAGCTCGTCCAGCACCAGGTCCACTTGGTCAGAGAGCAGCTCAAAGCAAAACGCCAGCTCGCCCACACTTACCTCCGGCGTCCACCCGCGCGTGCCATCGGGTACACGAGGCTGTGACAAACGCGCCAGTAGCTTGATGTGGTCACTCAGCCTGACCAGCCGTCGCTGGCTCTCCTCGGGCAGGAAATAGCCCGGCATATCCATCTCATCCCATTCTGACTTCGACATCCTCGCCCCCTTGTCTGGTGAATATGACGTAGCGCGGCCAGCCAGCCACACCTTTGCGCTCCCCTGCACTCATCATCCGCTGCGGCGGTCTCAAATCCTGCGAACGGTGGTGGGCAGAACCACACAGGCACTTTCATGCCGAATGTTGATCTCTCCAGCCTCTGTGAAAGCACGTATCTAGACAGGTTCGACCCGATCACGACTCAAGTCGTTAAGCGCTACTTTTTAAAAGCGATAGACCGATCTTTCCAACGTAGCGACGACGAAATCACTTGAAAAACGACGCCGATGCCCATGGGCCATGCATATCAAGACACTCCGTGCCAGCGGCTAGTGGTAATCATCTTCACGCCGATGGCGCACCGTCAGCACGGTCACCATCTGATCATCAGCAACCTCAAACAGCCATACAAAACCGCTGGCACCAAAACCAATGACAAGTTCGCACAGAAACGGATCCATTGGCGCGACCTCACCCCAGCTGAGTGGGGCGAGCTTTAGTACGGTTTAGTACGGTGATGTCTTCTTGGATAGACCGTAGCGCGCATTCGCACTACGGTGCAATCCCCATCGGCACGCTGTAGCAACCAGTCGTAAAGTCGCGCAAGGTCTTGCCGCGCCTCATCGGTGCAGCGAACGACGGACGTCATGCTGGCTAGTCTTTGCGTGCGTCGTCCAACTGAGACCGCAGGCTCGTCAGCACATCCTCGGCACCCACACAATGCCGCAACGGCGCTGCCCAGCGACTCATCACTTCCGGCGCAACCGCGTCCACTACTCCCGCCCATCAGCAGTCACGGCCCGAGTCATGGCGCGACACAGCGCGGCGATGATGGTTACCGATCGCGCCAATAATCCCGC
>Cebus_capucinus_imitator_PRJNA485217_SSR047__coassemble_1333_pt1 | contig 16084 bp, 10 predicted proteins | sample Cebus_capucinus_imitator_PRJNA485217_SSR047__metabat2_high_PE_004 | metagenome-assembled genome bin Cebus_capucinus_imitator_PRJNA485217_SSR047
GCCTGTACCTCGTGCAGCGAGGCGCGGATGGTCGGGGTGCGGTCGAAGTAGGCGCTGAGCGTGGTGCCCGGTTGCAGGAACGTACGCAGTTCGGGGATTGCCGCCTTGACCCGATCCACGGTCTGCACCATGTTGGCGCCAGCACGGGTAAATACGTACATCACCACCGCCGGCTTGCCGCCGAACCAGGCCGCCTGATAAGCGTCTTCCTGGCCATCGTAGACGTGGGCGAAGTCGCTCAAGCGCACAATCCGGCCGTCGGACTGGGTGGCGATCACCAGCTTGGCGAAGTCGGCGGCTTTGGCAACGGAGTCGTTGACCACGATTGCGGTCGTGCTTTTACCGTCAGAGAGAAAACCTGTCGGCGAGGTGACGTTGGCCGCCTTGACCGCGTTGCGCAGATCGTCAGCGGTCAGCCCCAGCGCATTCATTGCGTGCAAGTCCACGTCCACCCGTACGGCCGGAGTGGCGGCGCCCGCAATATCCACCGAACTGACACCCTCAATCTGGCGCAACCGCTGCGCCAACAGCGAGTCGGCGACGTTGTACAGCTCGTCGGCCGACTGCGTCTGCGAGGTCAGCGCGATGGCGATTACCGGATCGTCGTTGGGGTTGGCCTTCTGGTACAGCGGTGTGGCCAGCTCAGAGGGCAGATCGGCTTGCGCGGCGTTGATCGCGGTCTGCACATCCTGCGCCGCCGAGTCGATGTTGCGGTTGGTCTGAAACACCATGTACACAATACTGCTGGCCTCCGAACTGGAGGAGCGCATGTGGTCGATGCCTGGCAGCTGGCCGAGATGGCGCTCCAGCGGTGCGGTGACGGTAGAGGCCATCGTGCTGGCATCGGCACCGGACTGGGTGGCATGCACAAACACAATCGGAATCTTCACATTCGGCAGTGCCGCCACGCTCAGGCGCAGATAGCACATCAGCCCGATCACGAATAGACCGATCGCCAGCAGCGCAGTGCCGATCGGGCGCTTGATGAAGGGGGCCGACAGATTCATCGCGGTGCCTCAAGTAGCGTGGTAGCGGCGCCCGCCTCAATCTGTCTGCACCATCGAGACTGTGACGACGACGCGGTGTGGTGTTTGCGATAGACGGGGCGTAACGCCTCAATCGCAGCTGACACCACGCCAACCCACAACCTAGGCGGGTTCATGCCTGGCTCTCCAATGCCTGATGCCGGGCCGCGCGGCGGGCGGCAATGCGTTCGGAGAGGCGTTCCATGTACAGGTAGATCACCGGCGTGGTGTACAGCGTGACCAACTGCGATAGCAGCAGACCACCGACGATTGCGATGCCTAGCGGGCGGCGCAGCTCCGAGCCGATACCACTGCCCAGCGCCAGCGGCAGCGCACCGAGCATCGCTGCGGCGGTGGTCATCATGATCGGACGGAAGCGCAGCAGGCAGGCGCGGCGAATGGCCTCGTGCGCACTGGCGCCAGCGCGGCGCGCCTCGATTGCAAAGTCGATCATCATGATCGCGTTCTTCTTGACGATGCCGATCAACAACACGATACCGACAATGCCATCCACCGACAGGCTCAGTCCGCATAGGATCAGCGCCAACAGCGCGCCGACCCCGGCCGGCGGTAAGGTGGAGATGATCGTCAGTGGGTGGATGTAGCTTTCGTACAACACCCCGAGCACGATGTAGATCACCACGATCGCGGCCAACAGCAGCCACACCACATCGCTCTGGCTACCGGTGAACTCGGCGGCTTTGCCGACGAATTGCGCGTGTACCTGGACAGGTAGTTGCAGCTGCTGCTTCGCCTGCTCAATCGCAGTGACCGCCTGCGACAGCGAATAGCCCGCGGCGAGGTTGAAAGAAATGGTGACGGCCGGCAGTTGTTGTTGATGGCTGACCACCAACGGGGTGCTGGCGGTGCGGGCAGTGGCCAGCGCCGCCATGGGGATGATGCTGCCGCTGCCCACGGTGATACCGGTGTTGCTCTCGCCCACGCCGGTGGAAGTGGCGGAGTTGGATGAGGTGGTCTGGCCGTAACTGGTGGCGTTGCTGCCGCTCAGCACGCCGGTGCCATTGCTGGCCACCGCCAGCTGGTTCATGAGTGCCTTGGCGGAGCGGAATTCCGGTGCGACTTCCAAGACCACGCGGTACTGATTGAGCTCGGTAAAGATGGTCGAGATCTGGCGCTGGCCAAACGCGTCGTAAAGCGTGTCATCGATGGTCTGCATCGGCACGCCGAGCCGACTAGCTTTGTCGCGGTCGACTGTCACTTCCAGCGCGTTGCCACGGCTGGCTAGGTTATTGTCGACGTCGGCCAGTTGCGGCAGCTTGCGCATTGCCTCGGTCATTTTGGTGGCCCATTCGCCCAACTCGGTGCTATCTACGTCGGAAAGTGAGAACTGGTATTCGGTGGCCGCCACCCGGGTATCCAGGGTCACGTCCTGCACCGGCTTGAGGTACAGCGCCACACCGGGAATGTCCTTGACCGCGGCTTGCAGCCGCGGCAGTACCTCATCGAGCGCGTCGCGCTGGTCGCGTGGCTTGAGCACGATCGATAGCTGGCCCTGGTTGAGGGTCGGGTTCATCGAGCCTGCGCCGATGAACGCGGCCACGCCGCTCACCGCAGGTTCCTTGCGCAGTGCCTCGGCTACTGCCTGAGTACGCTTCTCCATCTGTGGGAAGGCCACGGTCTGATCGGCCTGTACTACGCCGGTAATCAGACCGGTGTCCTGCTCAGGCAGCAAACCCTTGGGGATCACCACGTAGAGCAGCACAGTCAGTGCTACCGTGACGACCGCCACGCCCAGGGTTAGTGCCTGTCGCGCCAATACCCAATCCAGGGTGCGCTCGTACAGCGCGACGGTGCGCGACCACAGCGTAACCTTGCCCGCAGCGGCGGCGCGTTCGTGTGCATCCTCGCCCTCGGGCAGCGCATCGGGTTTGAGTAGGTATGCGCACATCATCGGCGTCAGCGTCAGCGACACCAGCATCGAGATCACCACGGCGATGCTCAGTACCCAGGCGAACTCGTGGAATAGCCGGCCAGTCACGCCCGGCATCAGGATCAGCGGCAGGAATACCGCCACGAGTGATACGGTCAGTGACAGCACGGTAAAGCCGATTTGGCGTGCACCGATCTCGGCCGCCTCCTTGCCGCTCTTGCCCTGCTCGATGTAGCGGACGATGTTCTCGATCATCACGATCGCGTCGTCAACCACAAAACCGGTCGCCACGACCAGCGCCATCAATGACAGGTTGTCCAGCGACATCCCGGCAAAGGCCATCACCCCAAACGTGCCTGCCAGCGACAGCGGTACCGCCACCGAGGGAATGATCGTGGCCCACAGCCGGCGCAGGAACACAAAAATCACCGCCACCACCAGCACGATGGTCAGAATCAGCGTGAATTTCACCTCGTGCACGGAGGCGCGAATTGTCTCCGTACGGTCGGAGAAGACCTCCAGTTTGACGTCGGCCGGCAGCACCGAGCGCAGCTGCGGCAGGATCGCGCGTACTTGCTCGACCGTCTGCACGATATTGGCACCGGGCTGGCGGCGGATTTCCAGCAGCACCGCTTGTTTGCCATCGGCCCAGGCCGCCAGTTGATCGTTTTCGACGCCATCGATGACCCGTGCCACGTCGGACAGCCGCACGGGATTTCCGTCTTTGTAGCGGACGATGGTGTCGCGGTACTGCGCCGCATCGGTGAGCTGATCGTTGGTGGCGATGCTATAGGACTGGGTCTTGCCGTTGAGCGAGCCCTTGGGCGCGGACACATTGGCCTCGGTCAACGCGCTGCGCAGCGATTCCAGGGTCAGCCCCATGTTCGATAGCTGTGCCGGGTTGACTTGGATGCGCACCGCCGGGCGCACATTGCCGGCGATCGAAACCAGACCCACGCCGGGCACCTGCGACAGACGTTGGGCCAGAATCGCGTCGGCGTAGCGGTTGATCTCGCGCAGCGGCAGGGTGTCGGAAGTCAGTTGCAGCGTCAGGATCGCGGCATCGGCCGGATTTACCCGGTTGTAGACCGGCTGGTACGGCAGCGAGGAGGGCAGAGTGGCCTGACGGATCGCCGCTTGCACGTCCTGTGCGGCGATATCAATGTTCTTCTCGGTCGAAAACTGCAGGATGATCGTAGACAAGCCGGCCGAGGAGTCGGAGGTCATCATGTCCAGCCCGGCGATCTGACCGATCTGGCGTTCCAACGGCGTGGTCACCAGTGAGGCCATGGTACTGGCGTTGGCCCCGGGGTAGGTCGTAGTGACCACCAAGCTGGGTGCGTCGATTTCCGGGAGTGCCGATACGGGTAGCTGGCGATAGCCGAGGATGCCCAGCAGCAGCACACCCGCCATCAACAGAGAGGTGGCAATCGGGCGGCGGATGAAAATGGTCGAGAAGCCCACGGCGGGTTATGTCCTTGGCTGGTTGCGTCAGACGGCCGGCGCTAGCGCCGGCAGCTCGGGGCGGGCACGTGATGCGCCCGCCGGGCGGGAATCAGTGCGCAGTGCCACGCCGGCGACTGTTGTGGCCCTGCTTCTGCTCAGCCGCTTTGAGTTCGGCCTCGGTAGGTTCCGGTGGGGTCTGGCCCGGTGCCATCGCATCGACTTTGCTGCCCGGCTTCAGCCGGAACTGGCCTTCAGTCACGACCTTGTCACCGGCCTTCAGGCCGCTGGCAATCTGCACCCGGCTGTCATCGACTTCCACACCCTGAACGACGGCCTGCATCTTGACCGTGTTGTCGGGCTGCACAACATAGACATAGTCGCCGTCCGGGCCGCGCTGCACGGCTTGCGCCGGCACCACTACGCCGTTGGGGATCGTTCTCAGTTGCACCCGCACATTGACGAACTGGCCTGGCCACAGTGCGTTGTTTTTGTTGGGGAACACCGCACGCGCAGTGAAGGTGCCGCTATCGCTGGTGATCGAGTTGTCGATGACGTCGAGTTGGCCGTCGGCACTGAGTACCTTGGTGTCGCCGCGGTCGATCGCCGCCACTGGCAGCGGCGCCAGCGCCTGGCCGTCGCGGAAAGGCTTCAACTGGACCTCAGGCACGGGGAAGGTGATATAGATCGGATGAATCTGGGTTAGCGTGACAATCGTCGTGCTGGTGCTTACTACATTGCCGGTATCGACGCTGCGGATGCCAGTGATGCCATCGAATGGCGCAATGATCCGGGTGTACTGCAGCTGCACCTTGGCGGCCTGTATCGATGCCTCGTTTGCGGCCACGGCCGCCTCATACTGGGTCACGTCGTTGCGCAGGGTGTCCAAGTCGCTTTTAGCCACGTATTGGACATATTTCGGCGAGCTGGAGCGGGCATAGTTGGAGCGAGCGGTCGCCAGCAGCGCTTGGTTCTGCCCCTTGGTGCCGACGGCCTCGTTGTAGCTGGCCTGTAGGCTGCGCGGGTCGATCTGCGCCAGCAGGTCGCCCTTTTTTACTTCCTGGCCTTCTTTGAAATTGAGGCTCAACAACTCGCCGCCGACCTGCGGGGTGATCGTAGCGGTATTGAGCGCCTTCACTGTGCCCAGCGCGGTGGCGTAAACCGGCACGTCTTGCGTGGTGGCGGTGACCGCGGTGACGGGTACCGGTCCGGCGTTTTCGTCTTCGCTGGAGTCCGCTGCATCGGCGCCGTTGCCATGGGAACGGCTACCCAGCATCCGCGCTCCGACGGCCAGTACGACGACGACTGCCACGATAAGCAGCGAGATCTTCCAAAAACGCGACATTCGACAACTCCTGAGGGCGGGGGCAGGGCGCGGCCGGCGTTTCCCGGTTGGCTATTCGGGAAGCATATCGTCGGCTAACGAGGTTTGGACCATGACTAACGGGGGGGATATGGTAAAGCCTGAATCGTGGCTGTTTGGCTTGATTTAATCAGGCTAGGTGGTAGGTCGACAACGCACCGCGGCGGCTGTGGTTGACTGCGGTGTGGATCGAACGGCCGGCCGCCTCCCCAATGACCTTGGCCGTCGAGTTTGGCCTGTGTCGTGGTGATCAACAACAGGAACGATCAACGGTGTCGTAGTGGGGGGCGAAGGAGGTGACACCCATCACAGCTTTGATTGGCTTCTGTGTCAGTAAGTATCGCCGTTCCCGAGTTCGCTCACCCAGCGTGCCATGACCTATTGGACGAGTAAGCACGGCCCTACGTTGCCGACAACAAGTGTCTGTGGCGCTGAATGGACTGGGTCGGCCGCAGCCTGTGCGTACTGGCGAGCGCTCACTCCGTACAATGCGCCTATGACTACCCCCCAGGACTCTAGCCTCGGTCGCGAGGTTGCTTATCCGGATCGTTACACGCCGGCCTTGTTGTTCCCGATTCCGCGTGTCAGCGCACGCGAGCAGATCGGTATTGGCACGGCGTTGCCGTTTGCTGGCCGTGATCGTTGGCATGCTTATGAGCTGAGCTGGCTGGATGCCCAGGGCAAGCCGTGCGTCGCTACTGCCACGTTTCAGGTGCCCTGTGATTCCCCTCAACTGATCGAATCCAAATCGCTCAAGCTGTATCTCAATTCACTCAATGGCGAGCGCTTTAACACTGCCGAGGCGGTGCGCACCCGCATTGCCGCCGACCTGTCGGCGTGTGCAGGTGCCAACGTTGTGGTCGAGTTCGGGTTGCCGCCGGTGTTGGCCTGCAGCGACGGCGAATCGATCGATGTACTTGATATCGCCATCGACGACTACGGCCCCCCCAATGCGGACTACCTGGGCGTCCAGAGGGCGGGGGAATTAGTTGAAGAAACGCTGTTATCGGCGCTGTTAAAGTCCAATTGCCCGGTTACCGGGCAACCGGATTGGGCCAATGTCACATTGCGCTACCGAGGGACAAGGATCGATCGCGAAGGCCTGTTGCGCTATCTCGTGAGCTTTCGTGACCACGCCGAGTTTCACGAGCAGTGCGTCGAGCGGATTTTCCACGACGTACTGCGGCGCTGCCACCCGCAATGGCTGGCGGTGGAAGCGCGCTATACGCGGCGAGGTGGCTTGGATATCAACCCGTTGCGAACCAGCCCGGAGTTACCCGTGTCGTTTACAGCAACGCGTGATCCACGGCAATGATATCGATGTAATCGATAGCCTGCCGCCGAAACCGTGCGGCAGGCAGCGGCGCTGGCCCTCGATGTGATGGCGCTACGCGCTGGATACGTTTTCGGCATGCATGGGCAGCCACTGACTGCGCAACACACCGATAGCGGTCATAACCAACAAACCACAGAACACGCCAAGCGTCGCGGCGAACGCGGTTCGGAAGCCGAGATTGGAAAAAACGCTATAAAGTGCGCCCGCCAAGGCAGTGCCGAGGGCAAAGCAGCCTTGCTGTACTGTGGAAAAGGTGGCACTGGCTTCCCCGGCGAGCTGGGGGCTGACATTCAGAAGCGTGAGACGCAACGCGGATGTCACCATCAAAGCGTTGCCCAGTCCGGTCATGCCGATCCAGAACAGTATCTGATGCACCCGTAAATCGATCCCATGCGTGACGATGCTCCAGCCGCAGCCGATGAGTCCGAGAATCGTAGACAGTGAGCCAAGCAAAAAGGCGCGGCTATTTTTGACATGTTTGCCTAGTAGTGAGCCGAAGAAAAACATCACCCCAAGGCTACAAAAGCTATTGCCTGACTGTAGCGGATCGAAGCCGATTGCGCTCTGCAGGCACAGCGCGGTGACGAACAGAAACCCGGAGTAGCCAAACGTGACCGCGGCTTCGGCCATCAGGCCCGTCATGACCATGGGGGTGCGAAAGAAGGAGGGAGGGAGCAAGGGACGTATCCCACGCGCTTCAAAGTCGTTTTCAGTGCGCCAAAGCGTATAAGCAACCGGCGCAAGTCCCAACACCATCCAGCGCAGGGCATGCCAGCGCGCACCCAGTGCCACCGGCAGCAACAGACAGAGCAGAAACACACAAAAAAGCAGCATGCCCGGTACATCGAACGATGGCACATGCGCTGCGCGAGTCTCGGGCAGAATGAACGCCATCAGTGCCAGCAGCAGTAAGCAGATCGGCAGATTAATAAAAAAGCCAAAGCGCCAGCCTAGGCCAAACAGGTCAGCGGAGACCAGCCAGCCTCCCAGAATCTGTCCGATCGCCACGGAAAGTCCGGCAATCGCGGTATAAATGCCAACTGCGCGAAGGTGTCGGGGTCCTTGCAAGGTGGCATGCAGGGTAGCCAAGATCTGAGGCACCAGCATCGCCGCGAAGGCGCCTTGTAGAAGCCGTCCAACCAGCATCATGGCTAGGTTAGTGGACAGGCCGCAGATTGCAGATGCAATGCAGAAGCCCGATATTCCTGACAACAGCACACGCTTGCGACCATAACGATCACCCAGCCGCCCACCGGTGGCAAGCAGGGTGGCAAACGCCACCGCGTAAAAAGCCACAACCAGGACAAGTTCGTTGGCGCCTATGTGCAGGCTGCTGCCGATCTGCTTCAGCGCTACATTGACGATCGAAAAATCGACCTGCGGTAGTATCTGCCCTGCGGTCAGGACGATGATCCCGGCAGTGGATAGCGATAAGGGTGCGGCGTTTGGGGTTGCCTGTTTGTTGACGACTTTGTTCTGCTTGAATCGCATGTTATCCAGCCGGGATGGACTCTGGGGGAGCAGCGATCCTACGAACCGCGAATATCTGTAACAATCAAGCGGTTATACGTGTATCTCTTGTATCAGGATAGATCCTGAACCATGGCATTAGAAAAGCAAAAGATGATCGGAAACTTTCTGCGCCGTAAGCGCGAAGGGCTCGATCCCGAACAGCTGGGGTTGGTTCGGCCTCGCAGGACGCGCACCCCGGGACTGCGCCGCGAAGACGTCGCGGCACTGGCCGGCATCAGTGCAGTTTGGTACGGCAAGATTGAGCGTGGTCAGGCCGCAGGAATTTCGCGTGACGCACTGCTGGCGCTTGCCCGGGTGCTGCGCCTGAAGCCGGCCGAGCATCACTATCTGATGACCTTGGCACGACACGTCATGGCGGATTCGACAGAAATCCGGACATCGATTGATGCCGACACTCATGCACTCATGTCCAAGCTGGATCCGTTGCCGGCTATCGTGATGAACGAATATTTCGATATTCTGGCAATCAATCACGCTTATCGGGTGATGTGTGGGATGGATCTCGAAGGAATCGCCTGGGAGCAGCGTAATTATTTGAGTCTGATCTTTCGTTCAGATGACTGGCGTCGTTTTATTGTGGCCGAAGATCCCGGCTCGCGAAAGCGCAGTTTGGAAAGAATGGTCGGTACGCTGCGGGGAATCAGCGCAAATCACCCAAATAATGAGGTGATGAAGAGCAGGATTGCCCAATTCCGCGGCCAGTCCATGGAGTTTTGCGAAATATGGGATAACGAGGTTGTTTCGACGCTTGAGGAAAATATTTTGACGTTTAACCACGCTGTACTAGGTAGGATTTTGTTGAGAAAACAGATATGGATCAACTTTTCCGGTGAATCCATGTGTAGGATGAATATTTTTAATCCTGTAGAAGAAGAAACTCGCCAGCGGCTTGCAAGTCTATGATGGCCGCTGCAACTCACAGGGGATTCAGCGCAATCAGGCCGGTCGGAGAACCCCCTGGCTGATTGACGGTGGCGCAGTCGTGTGGTTAATCAAACCGCATGGCGTGATGTTGACGGGCTGGTAGTCTGCATTAGGCATGCTGGGACAGTGCCCCATCAATCCCGCATTGACTGCCACCAACGCCTTTCACATGCAGACGATGCATTTTTAACACCTGCCATGCGACCGTGCCCGCCCGTCCGCTGCATTAGGAATTGCTGGCGATGAGTAACGAAAACAAAGCTGATTTCTCCGATGTGACCTCTAAGGTCGACAGTAGTGCACAGGGAGGGGCAAAAGCCGACTTCTCCGATGTGACCTCCAAGGTCGACAGTTCTGCCACCTCCGCAGGTGAGCAGACCTACACCGTCAAGAGCGGCGATTCGCTCTCCAGAATTGCCCAGCATGTCTATGGTGATGGCAATGCTTGGAAGCGTATTTTCGAGGCCAATCGCGATGTGCTCGCCGATCCCGACAAGCTCCAGCCGGGCCAAAGCCTGCGCATTCCCGCCAAGTCTTGAATCCAACCCCATTTCGGAGGAACCCATTATGAAAAAGACCCCGCTTTCCGCTGCCGTGATTCTGGGCCTGAGTGCTGTGCTGGCACTGGCTGGTTGCAAAAAGAAAGACGAAGCTGGTGACGTCAGCACCGTGCCGCCCACAAGCGAGACGACCACGCCAGACGCTAGCCAGACGCCTGCGGCGGCACCCGTCACTGTTATCGGTGTAACGGTCGGCAACACCGCCGCCGCCGATAAATCGGTAGCATCACTGGCGACCTTGGGCAGCAAGGACAAGATCATCGTTTCGGTGAAGACCGATGCCACCGCTAACAACGTGCCGGTATCAGTCAAGCTCACCTACCAGGATGGTCAAGTCGCTGGCGAGCAGAGTGGTGCGACCACTGATGTGGGTACGCAGACCACCAACGTTGAGTTCAGCAAGGCCAGTGACTGGCCGGCGGGCAAGTACACCGCTGATGTGACCGTCGATGGTAAGCCGGCGGGTAGCCAGTCGTTCGAGGTCAAGTAATCTCCGCGGCTTTTTCAGTTCCTCGGCAATTATTTGTCCGAGGTAGCGCAGAGGGCGCAGCGTAAGCTGCGCCCTTTCGCGTTTGCGAGCCTTGCCGATGACAACAGGCCGAGCGCCCCGCGACGGCCTGTTCTAGGCATCCGTCGTTAGTTCGGCTCTCACACTCATCAGTGGCAACAAACAATCAGTTTTTCTTGCAACTTTCCCCTTCGGCCGATGTTGAAGACGGTGACTGTTGTTGCTCAATCCGGGTTGGCTTTACCCCGCCGCCCCGCAGACGCGACAATGCCTTGCTCCATCGCGTTCTGACCCTGCCTGTGGTCGGCACAGCAGGCGTGGGCGACGGTCGGCGTTAGCGCCGCCGGAGTCCGCGTAACAGTGCCATGACCCTGGCCGCGGCTTCCCTCCCGAACCAGCACGAGTGCACGCAGAATCATGTCCAACACCCCAAAGATCATCTATACGCTCACCGACGAGGCTCCGTTTCTGGCGACGCAGTCATTGCTACCCATCATCAAGGCCTATACCGCTACGGCGGGCATCGCGGTGGAGACACGTGACATCTCATTAGCCGCGCGCATCCTCGCGCTGTTTCCCGATGTTCTCGGCGCCGAGCAGCAGGTCGCCGACGACCTCACCGAGCTGGGTGCGCTGGCGACCCAGCCAGAAGCCAATATCATCAAACTGCCCAACATTTCCGCTTCGGTGCCACAGCTCAAGGCCGCGATCAAGGAGCTGCAGGCGCAAGGCTATGCGCTGCCTGATTATCCCGACGCTCCCAGCGACGAGGCCGGCCGTGAGATCAAGGCCCGCTATGATCGGGTCAAGGGCAGCGCGGTCAATCCGGTGCTACGCGAAGGCAACTCGGACCGTCGTGCCCCGCTGTCGGTGAAGAACTATGCACGCAAGCACCCGCACCGCATGGGGGCATGGGACAAAAATTCGAAGACGGCTGTGGCTCACATGGCTGACCAGGACTTCTACGGCAGCGAAAAGTCGGCCACGTTAGCGACTGCCGGCAGTGTGCGCATCGAACTGCTCGGCAACGATGGCGTGACCACGGTGCTGAAGGAGAAGGTTGCGGTGCAGGCCGGCGAGATCATCGACGCCGCGTTGCTAAGCCGACAGGCGTTGGCCCAGTTCGTCGACACCGCCATCGCTCAGGCGCGTGAACAGGACGTGCTGCTGTCGCTGCATCTGAAGGCGACGATGATGAAGGTCTCCGATCCGATCATGTTCGGGGTGGTGGTGGGGCGGTTCTATCAGGACACCCTGAGCAAGCATGCGGACGTGCTCAAGCAAGTCGGTTTCGATCCGAATAACGGTATTGGCGATCTGTATGCACGTATCGGCACGCTGCCAGAAGCGACCCAGACGCAAATCAAGGCGGACATCCAGGCCGAATACGCCCGGCGTCCGGCATTGGCGATGGTCAACTCCGACAAGGGCATCACTAACCTGCACGTGCCCAGTGATGTGATCGTGGATGCTTCAATGCCGGCGATGATTCGCGACAGCGGCAAGATGTGGAATGCCGAAGGCAAGCTGGACGACACCCTGGCATTGATCCCGGATCGCAGCTACGCGACGATTTACCAGGCGGTGATCGAGGACTGCAAGGCGCACGGCGCGTTCGATCCAGCCACGATGGGCAGCGTGCCTAACGTCGGGCTGATGGCGCAGAAGGCCGAGGAGTACGGCAGCCACGACAAGACCTTCCAGATCCCGCGTGATGGCGTGGTGCGCGTGGTCGACGAGGCGGGTACCACGATCTTTGAGCATGTGGCACAAGCGGGCGATATCTGGCGGATGTGCCAAGCCAAGGATGCGCCGATCCAGGACTGGGTAAAGCTGGCGGTCAATCGCGCCCGGCTGAGCAATACTCCGGCGGTGTTCTGGCTGGACCCGCAGCGCGGCCATGACGCGCAGGTGATCGCCAAGGTCGAGACCTATCTGAAGGAGCACGACACCGATGGCCTGGATATCCGTATCCTGCCGCCGGTGGAGGCGATGAAGTTGTCGCTGGAGCGCATCCGCAAGGGCCAGGACACGATCTCGGTTACCGGCAACGTGTTGCGTGACTATCTCACCGATCTGTTCCCCATCATGGAGTTGGGGACCAGTGCCAAGATGCTGTCGATCGTGCCGCTGATGGCCGGTGGTGGTCTGTTCGAGACCGGTGCCGGTGGCTCGGCACCCAAGCATGTGCAGCAATTCGTTGAAGAAGGCTACTTGCGCTGGGATTCGCTGGGCGAATTCCTGGCGCTGGCGGCCTCGCTTGAGCACCTGGGTGAGACCTACGACAACGCGCATGCCAAGGTACTGGCTCAGGCGTTGGATGTGGCCAATGGTCAAGTCCTGGACAACAACAAGTCGCCAGCGCGTAAGGTCGGCGAGCTAGACAATCGCGGTAGTCATTTCTATCTGGCGCTGTATTGGGCGCAGGCGTTGGCCACACAGGACCAGGATGCGGCGTTGAAGACCCGGTTTGCCCCTCTGGCGCAGCTGCTGAGTGAAAATGAGCAGGCCATCGTGGCGGAGTTGAATGCGGCTCAGGGCACGCCGGTGGAGATCGGTGGCTACTACCATGCCGATCCGGCCAAAATTGCCGCAGCGATGCGTCCGAGCAAGCGTTTCAACGAGGCGCTGGCGACGCTGGCGACGCTGTCGGCCTAAGTGCCGGTGGTGCCGGCGTTGAGGGGCCGACACCTTGTTGTGCTATCACACAGGCCTGCGTTCGCGCGGGCCTGTGTATGTGAGTGTGTCGCTGCGATGACCGGATAATGTCATGGTCATCCACTGGATCAGCCCGTCATAGCGCCGCATGAGTCGGCATCCCAGGAGAGGCTGCAACGGCATGTTCTGGCGCGATCAATGACCGCGCCAGAACACGCCAAGTTCGTTCCGGAACCGGCGCTGAGTACACTGCCGGTATGGAATCTCTATTGCCTACGCCGCAGTCCGAGCGCCGCGCCGAAGCCATCGGCCGGGCGATCTTTGAAGCCTTTGAGGATTACCACGCCCGTTTCGCTGAAATCACCTCGCGCGCACGCCAGCGCTTCGAGCGTCGTGACTGGAGCGGCGCGCGCGAAGACGCGGTCGAGCGCATCGCGTTGTACGACCAATGCATCGCTGAATGCATGCTGCGCCTGCGCGCGGTGCTGATGGGGCAGGCGCACGACCGCAGCCTGTGGATCCGCGCGCGTGAGTACTACCAGACACTGACTTCCGCGTTGCTGGATCAGGAGTTGTATAAGACCTTCTACAACACGCTGACCCGACGTTACTTTGGTACGCGCGGTGTCGATCCGAAGATCGAATTCGTGGCGCTGGACATTGAGCCGAGCGACGCAATTACCCATCCGGTTGCGCGTCACACCTACGCGGTCTCGCCAGGGCGATTGACGGAGATGCTGGTGCGGGCGCTGGGTGACTACCCGTTCCAGGTGGCTTATGCGCACCGTACCCGCTGCGCCGCCGCAATCGCGGTGCGCTTGCAGGATGATCTGGCGCACTGGGGGGAGCACCCGGTGCGCAACGTTGAATTGCTGGAGACGGTGTTTTACCGCGAGCGCCGTGCCTATTTGGTCGGGCGGGTGTTTGGAGAGCATCGTTTCTCTCCGTTCGTGATCGCACTGGTCAACGACGCAAACGGGCTGCGCGCCGAGGCCGTCCTCACCCGGCGCAGCGACGTCGCCCAGCTGTTCAGTAATTCGCGCAGCTATTTCCAGGCCGACCTGGGTACGGTCGGCGACGCGGTGGTGTTCCTGCGCAGCCTGCTGGCCCACAAGCCGATCGACGAGCTGTATACCATGCTTGGGCGCGCCAAGCAGGGCAAGACCGAGCGTTATCGGACCTTTTTCCGTCACTTTGGTACGCAGGCTGCCGAGCAGCTGGTACATGCCGAAGGCACCCCGGGCATGGTCATGGTGGTGTTCACCCTGCCCAGTTACCCGCTGGTCTTTAAGGTGATCCGCGACCGTTTTGCGTATCCCAAACAGGTCAGCCGCGAGCAGGTTGAGCGCAAATACGAGTTGGTATTCCAGCTGGACCGCATCGGTCGGCTACTCGATGCGCAGCCGTATCGTTTCATGCGTTTCCCCCGTGCGAGATTTGCGCCTGCACTGCTGCAAGAACTGCTGGCGCAATGCGCCGGCAGCATCACCGAGGACGGTGAGGACCTGATTATCGCGTTGTGCTACGTGCAGCGGCGGCTGCGCCCACTCAATTTGTACTTGCGTGAGCAACCGGCCGACAGCGCGCGCGCGGCGGCCATCGACTATGCGCAGGCGATCAAAGACATGGCGCGTAACAACATCTTCGCCGGCGACATGTTGTTGAAGAATTTTGGCATCACTCGCCACCAGCGCGCGGTGTTCTACGACTACGACGAGCTATGTCTGATTACCGAGTGCAACTTCCGTGATTGGCCCGAGGCGACCACTTACGAGGAGCAGATGGCGGACGAACCATGGTTCCACGTTGCTCCGCGTGATGTGTTTCCGGCACGTTTTTCGTTGTTCATGGGATTGCCTGCGGCACAGCTCGAAGCCGTGCGCGCCGTGCACGGCGACCTGTTTGACCCGCAATGGTGGCGAGAGCTGCAGGCGCGGCTGCGCGAGGACGACTACCCGGACACCCCGCCTTACGCCGATGCGCAGAAACTGGCGTAGAGGTGTCGGGGATCGGGCTGGGATGTAATCTGTTGCCAAGTAATGACATGGACGGTTATGTGGATTTGCATCAAAAATACGCGCTGGTTGGGGGTGTCCCTGGTACTGCTGTCGGCGCTGGTGTTTGCGGCGGGGGGGGCCGGCCCGATGCGCAAGAAGATCGAGCTCAGCATGCTGGTGGCCGGACACATAAACATTGAGCCGGACGGCACGGTATCCCAGGTCGGGCTGGATCAGCAGGAAAAGCTGCCTCCCGGTGTGGTTGAGTGGGTACGCGCGTCGGCGCTTAAATGGCGGTTCGAGCCAGTGCTGCGTGATGGCAAGGCGATACGCATGCGCGCGCCGATGAGCGTGCGCTTGGTGGCCAGGAAGCGTGACGACGGCCAATACCTTATCCAGATCCGTAATGCCGACTTCCAGGGCAAGTATGATCCCAGTGATCCGGCTAATGTGGGATTCATTAAAATGCGCCTCCCGAAGTATCCGGATGAGGCGTCCTGGTCCAGGATCTCCGGTACGGTATACCTCCGGGTCAAGGTCGAACGCGACGGTTCGGTCGCTGATGTCGCAGTCGAACAGGTCAATCTTCGTTTTATCGCAGCGGAAGATAATATGCGTCGCGCGCGCAATGTGCTCGCTAAGAACGCAGTGGCGGCTGCTCGAAATTGGACATTTCGCATCCCCAGTGAGGGGCCGTCAGCCGCCCAGGCCAGCTGGGATGTGCGCGTTCCGCTCTGTTACTCATTGGACCAATCGGCTCTGAGGGGAGAAGATCACATGTTCTTGAAGGGCAACAGGAGCATAAAACTTATTAAATTCAGTATAAGAGCCACTAAAAAGATAAAC
>Cebus_capucinus_imitator_PRJNA485217_SSR047__coassemble_1334_pt1 | contig 16043 bp, 13 predicted proteins | sample Cebus_capucinus_imitator_PRJNA485217_SSR047__metabat2_high_PE_004 | metagenome-assembled genome bin Cebus_capucinus_imitator_PRJNA485217_SSR047
CTATGCTTTACACCGACGATCGCTTGCCAGCACGACTCCTGCGTAATGGTGCGCTACGCGCGGCGAGCGTAATGACTCCGTTCCGCAAGGCTATCGCCGCGCATCTGACCCAGCGTGCGGCATGATCTCGTCCTGCTTCCGCGAGGCCCGTTCCGTCCGGTGCCCGCGGCTTTTTATTAAGTGTTCCCCATAATGCGGCGACCCCACGGGAACAAACTTCAGCCGCGACGGCGTTCTCGTGAGGGTTGCTTGCGACTGAAGTTGCTTTTACCCCGAGCCGGCACGCGACATGAACGTGTCGTGCTCGGTTCAGACGGCAATCACACGGATCTCCACGCCGTCCAGGCACACGACCTGACCGGCGCGGATTTTGGCGGTCTTGCGCAGCTCGACCGCACCGTCCACTGTCACTGTACCGCTGGCGACGATCGCTTTGCCTTGCCCGCCGCTGTCGGCGATACCCACCAGCTTAAGTAACTGATTGAGTTCGACGTGGTCGCGGTCCAGTTCGAAGTCGAGCGTCTGCATGGGTCTGTCGTGAGCGGGAAGGGCGGCGATTATCCGCCTATTCGTGCTCAAATTCGCCCATCTGACATGGCCATGTGGATTATCACCGGGAGGGGGTGGGCACCAATGGTCGATTTCCCGACAGGCGCTGACCCTCACAGCTGAACGGACGCTCGAGCCCATTTCGACAGCGACGCTTCCAGAGCGCACAATATGCGGTCCTGCGCCCGCCCGTACGCGGCCGGCGCCTCCCGGAGTCACCATGTCAAACGAATCCCCCGCGCCGCTGCGCTTCGCAGACCTCGGCCTGAGCGAAGCCGTGATGCGTGCCGTCGCCGATGTCGGCTATGAGTCGCCGTCGCCGATCCAGGCCGCCACCATTCCCGCCTTGTTATCCGGCCGCGATGTGCTGGGCCAGGCTCAAACCGGTACCGGCAAGACTGCCGCGTTCGCGCTACCGGTGCTATCTAACGCTGATCTGTCTCAGGTCAAGCCACAGGCCCTGGTGCTGGCGCCGACTCGCGAGCTGGCGATCCAGGTTGCCGAGGCGTTTCAGAAGTACGCCCAGGCGATCCCCGCGTTCCGCGTGCTGCCGGTCTACGGCGGCCAGCCCTATGGTCAGCAGCTGGCCGCGCTCAAGCGCGGCGTGCACGTTGTGGTCGGTACCCCGGGCCGGGTGATCGACCATCTCGAGCGCGGTACTCTGGATCTGTCTGAACTCAAAACGTTGGTGCTCGACGAGGCCGACGAGATGCTGCGGATGGGCTTCATTGAGGACGTCGAGGCGGTGCTGAAGAAGCTGCCCGAATCGCGCCAGGTCGCGTTGTTCTCGGCGACGATGCCGTCGCAGATCCGGCGCATTGCGCAGACCTATCTGCGCGACCCGGCCGAGGTCACCATTGCCGCCAAGACCACCACCTCGGCCAATATTCGCCAGCGCTATTGGTGGGTGAGCGGGCTGCATAAGCTCGACGCATTGACTCGGATCCTGGAGGTCGAGCCGTTCGATGCCATGATCATTTTCGCGCGCACCAAGGCCGCCACCGAGGAGCTGGCCGAGAAGTTGCAGGCGCGCGGACTGGCTGCCGCAGCGATCAATGGCGACATGCAGCAGGCCCAGCGTGAGCGCACCATTGGTCAGCTCAAGGAGGGCAAGCTGGACATTCTCGTGGCGACTGATGTCGCCGCGCGCGGGTTGGATGTGGAACGGATCAGCCACGTGCTGAATTACGACATCCCCTACGACACCGAAAGCTACGTCCACCGCATCGGTCGTACGGGTCGTGCCGGGCGTCAGGGTGATGCAATCCTGTTCGTGACTCCGCGCGAGAAGGGCATGTTGCGGCAGATCGAACGTGCCACCCGCCAGCCGATCGAGGAAATGCAGCTGCCGAGCGTGGACGCGGTCAACGACACCCGTGTGGCCAAATTCCTGGCCCGCATTGGCGACACCCTGGCCGAGGGCGACATCGGTTTTTACCGCGAGCTATTGCAACGTTTTGAGAGTGAGAGCAACACGCCGGCGATCGAGATCGCTGCGGCGTTGGCCAAGCTCTTGCAGGGCGATACGCCGTTCCTGCTCAGCGCGCCGGTGCGGGTGCCGCGCCAGGACCGTCCGGAGCGCACAGAGCGGCCTGAACGCAGCGAGCGCCCAGGTCGGTTTGAGCCGCGCGTCGAGCGGGCTCCCCGTGCGGAGCGCCCGGAACGTGCGGAGCGTGCGCCGCGCGAGGTCGCCGACAGCGACACTGCAGAGGCGCGTCCACGCCGTGACAAGGCGCCGCGAGGCGAGCCGGAGTTTGGCATGGAGACCTTCCGGATTGAGGTGGGACACACCCATGGCGTCAAGCCAGCGAACATCGTCGGTGCGATCGCGAACGAGGCCGGGCTGGAGAGCCGCTACATCGGTCGTATCGATATCTTCGATGACCATTCGATCCTCGATCTGCCGGCAGAGATGCCGCGCGAGATCCTGCAGCACCTGAAAAAGGTCTGGGTGTCCGGCCAGCAACTGCAGATGCGGCGCGTAGATGGCAGCGAGGAGGCACCGCGCAAGTCGTTCAAGCCCAAGTCTGCGCGCACCGGTGAGCGTCCGGGTGCACCGCACCGCAAGGGTCCGGGCAAGCCGAGGCCGCCCCGCGGCTCTTGAGGTTTTCGCGGTTTAGTTCCCTGTGAAAATGCGATTTCAGTTGCGATGGGCGTGTCACTAGCGCCGGTTCGCCACTGAAGTTGCATGTACAGGGGCGTCCTCCCCTTTAGCGTGCTCGTATCCATGACCACCCGCCTTAACAAGCACATTGCTGAGACCGGCTTTTGCTCGCGCCGTGAAGCCGATCGTTTGATCGGTGGCCGCCGCGTCACTGTTAACGGGGTGGTTGCCGGCACCGGCGCGGTCGTCGTTGATGGCGACGAGGTGCGGGTGGACGGGCAGTCGTTGCGTGCACGCCCGGTGGTCAAGCCGGGTACGCGCCGCCATGTGTATATCGCCCTGAATAAACCGATGGGCATCACCTGCACCACCGAAAGCTCGGTGAAGGGCAATATCGTGGACTTCGTCGGCCACGAGCAGCGTATTTTTCCGATTGGTCGGCTCGATAAGGACTCTGAAGGACTGATTCTGCTAACCAGCAACGGCGATATCGTCAACGAGATCCTGCGTGCCGAGAACCGTCACCAGAAGGAATACCTGGTGGCGGTGAACAAGCCAGTCACCGACGAGTTCCTGCGTACGATGGCGAAAGGTGTGCGTATTCACAATCAAACCACGCTGCCGTGCCGTACCGCCAAGGTTGCCAAGTTCGGCTTCAGGATTGTGTTGGAGCAGGGGCTCAACCGACAGATTCGGTTAATGGCGGCCGCCTTCGGCTACCGGGTCACTCAGCTGCGGCGGGTGCGCATCGATAACGTCAAGCTCGGCGTGCTCAAGCCTGGGCAATGGCGCAATCTCACCGAAGCCGAGCTGCGTGGGTTGCTGCCCCTGCGCAGCGAGTGGTGAGCCAGCAGCCGCAGTGCGCTCGCAGCCCGGGCAGATTCGGCCAATGCTCGAAAACCGCTGCTGGCTGATATAACCGAAAAATCCACTCGGCGAAGCCGAGTGGCCGGGCGCAGCCCCAGCGTCACTCCATCAGCCTGTTTGATTTGGCGGTGTCCAGTCTTTTGGAACGTTCGATGCGCTGGTAGCGTTCCAGCAGTGGATGCAGGAACACCGCGCCGAGGATGATCGCCACGCCTAGGTAGAACAGCACGCTCAGCTCGCGCTGTTCGCCCAGCAGCAGCGCGGCCAGCACGATGGCGTAGACCGGCTCGAGATTGGTGATCAGTTGCACCGAATAGGCGCTGAGCTGGCGTAGCGCCACCAGCGCCAGTGCGAATGGTAACAACGTGCAAGCTAGCGCCAGCACCAGTAGCAGTAGCGCATCGTGCAGATCCGGGACAATACGCAGATCGGCACCACCGAAGGCCGGCAGCAGCTGCGGAGTCCAGGGTGCGAGGACGGTCAGCACCAACGTGCCGGTGCCGAGTTCCAGCGCGGTGACCGTCAGTGGATCGGCGTGGCTGACCAAACGCTTGTTGAGCGATCCGAACAGCGCCACCAACAGCGCCGATACCGCACCGACCAAGATGCCATCGCGCATCTTATCCGGCACGCCGCCGACCACCATGGCGACGCCGGGCAGTGCCGCGATGCCGAACAGCAGCTCGCGCGATCGGAATGGTCGTTGTGCGACCCACGGCTCGATTATCGCGGTGAAGGCCGGTGCCAGCGCGATACAGGTCGCCGCCACCGACGCATTGGCCAGCTTGATCGCACCATAGAAGGTCAGCCAGTGCAGCGCCGCCAGTGCACCGACTCCACCGTAGCCCAGCACCAGCCGCGGCGTCAGCGCGCGTAGTCCGCGCCATACCCGGGGCAACAGCGCCAGCGCAACCACCACGATCAGCATCCGCCACCACACCAATGGCAGCGCCGCTAACGTAATCAGCTTACCTAAAATTGCGGTCGCGCCCCAGAGCATGACGCAGACATGGATTTGCAATTGCACCTTGCGCAGCGACGGGGACGACATTCACGCATTTTCGCTGAACCGTCGGGCGATGGCGACCCGCAAGCCACGACAGCGTGCCGCCGTACCTGCTGGGTCGAATAAAAACAGCCCCGATGCGACAGTACCGGGCGCCGTTGCCGGCTACAGGCCGCTGCCGCTGGGCAGGCATTGGTGAAGCCCTCATTCAAACAGTTGGTTCGGGTGCTGCCCTGACTGCGGAAGTTGTTTGCCGTGGAGAAAAGCCAGACCCACGCGCTGCTGACCAAAACGCCAGCTAATATCCGAGCCTCCCTGTCGAGGAATGCCGCGATGCGCTGGACGACGCCTGATCTGTGCGACCGCTTTCCCGAGGTGGCGGTCGTCGAACCGTTGTTTCGCAGTTTCGGCGGCCGCAGGACATTTTGCGGGCCGATCACGACCGTATGCTGCGTCGAAGACAATTCGCGAGTGCGTGAGCTGGCACAAGGCTCCGGTAAGGGCCGGGTGATGGTGGTGGATGGACAGGGTTCGCTCAGATGCGCGTTGCTCGGCGACCAGATCGCGCTTAATGCCGTCAGCAACGGCTGGGCAGGTATGTTGATCTATGGCTGCGTGCGCGACGTGGAAGTGCTGGCGACGCTTCCGTTGGGGGTGCTGGCGCTGGCCGCCTGTCCGCGCAAGACTGAAAAACGCGGTTTGGGCGACATTGAAGTGCCAGTCAACTTCGCCGGTGTCTGCTTTCAGCCCGACGCATGGTTATACGCGGACGGAAGCGGTGTGCTGTTGTCGCCTGCACCGTTGTCGCTGGATGCCCCGGCGACATGAACATACGAAGGAGAACGCGTTGAACAGGTGGTGGATGGGGAGCGTGATGGCGGTTGCGATGACGGCGGCGGTGGCGGCACAGGCCGCTGAGGTTCCAGACGCATTGAAGGACTTCGATGCACGCGTCGAACGGGTCCGGCAAACTTTCGATGTGCCCGGTATTGCCGTGGCAATCGTCAAGGACGGACAGGTGGTGTTGGAGCGCGGCTATGGTGTGCGCGAGCAGGGCAAGCCCGGCGCGGTGACTGCGACCACGCAGTTCGCGATCGCGTCCAATACCAAGGCGTTTACCGCCGCCTCGCTGTCGATCCTGGCCGACGAGGGCAAGCTCCGGCTCGATGATCGGGTGATCGATTACTTGCCGGGCTTTCGCATGTCCGATCCCTATGTCACCGGCGAGATGCGCATCCGTGACCTGCTTGCGCACCGATCCGGGTTGAGCCTGGGAGCGGGCGATCTGCTGTTTTGGCCGACCACGACTTACAGCACCGACGAGGTCGTGGCGAGGCTGGCCAAGGTGCCGCTCAAAGGGGGATTTCGCGATCACTATGCCTATGACAACATTCTTTATGCCGTCGCACAAAAGGTGATCGAGCGAGTCTCGGGCATGTCCTACGCGCAGTTCCTGCGCGCGCGTATCTTCGAGCCGGTGGGCATGACCGGCACTCGCTTCAACGCTGACCATCTGCGCCCGGGCGATGCGCCGGCGGTTGGCCATGCCAAATACGACTTCAATACGCTACGCACCGTCGCGCCCCTGACCTGGGCCAACAATTCCGGTGCCGGCGGTGTCTATTCCAGCGTGCACGACATGGCTAAATGGATGCTCGTGCAATTGGCCGGCGGCCGCTTGGCCGACGGCACGCCACTGTTCAGCGAACAGCGCCAGCACGAGATGTGGTCCGTCATCACGCCGATCGCGATTTCCCAACCGAGTGTGCCCGAACTGGCGCCGGCAACGCCGAACTTCGCCGGCTACGGCGAAGGTTGGTTCTCAAGCGACTACCGTGGTCATCGGCTGGTCTGGCACACCGGTGGCTGGCCGGGCATGGTCTCGCGGCTGACCCTGCTGCCGGAGCAGAAGCTCGGCGTGATCGTGCTGACCAACCAAGAGGTAGGCGCAGCGTTCAACGCAATTACGATGCAGGTGCTCGATGCCTATCTGGGTGCTTCCGGTACTGACTGGACCGATGCCTATGCTAAATCCGTTGCCAAAGAGCAGGAAAAGGCTGACGAGAGTTGGAGCAAGCACGTGGCAGCGCGTGATGCGAAGTCCGCTCCCTCGCTGCCGCTGTCGCACTACACCGGCCGCTACCGCGACCCGTGGTATGGGGATGTCGTGATTCGCCGGGACGGCGACCGTTTGCGCTTGCAGTTCGCCAAGACGGCACAGCTGCTCGGTACGCTTGAGCACTGGCAACACGATACCTTTATCGTGCGTTGGGACGACCGATCACTTAACGCCGACGCCTTTGCCACGTTTGCGTTGACCCCGGACGGCAAAGTGCGCGATTTGCGGATGGAGCCGGTGTCGCCGATGACGGATTTCAGCTTCGATTTCCAGGATCTGGTGTTAGTGCCAGTACCGGCGGAGTAATCGGAGCCGATCCCGGCAGTCCTCGTGAACTCTGTGAAGGCTAGAGGGGGTGGCTTTATGCGATATCAAGCCTGAAACGCTCGCGCGGCTCCTGCACCGCGCCAAGGTGCTGGTAAAACTGGATCGCCTCGCTGTTCCAGCACGGCGTCACCCATTCGAGGTGGGAGGCGACGTGTTGGGCAGTGAAGTCGGTGACCGTGTTCAGTAGCGCCCGCCCCAGTCCCTTCCCCCGGTAGGCCTCGCTCAGGTAGAGGCAGTCCAGATGGAACATCCGCTTGCCACGCCAGGTGCAAAAGCCGGGGTACCCACTTGCGTAGCCGACAATGCGGTCGGCCTGCACGGCGACCCAGCCGATGAATTTCGGGCATGTGCCAGCGAGACCGGAGAGTAGGCCGGCTGCATCGGGCGCGGTGCCCGCTGGCGCCCGCTCGAAGCGAGCATGCGCTGCACACAACTCGATTAATGCGGGCATATCCGCCGCGCCGGCGCGGCGGATCATGCGCTCTGGACCTCGCTGCGGGCCAGCGCAAAGCCTTCGTCGAGCCACCCGGTGATGCCGCCTATCATCAGCTTCACCGGGCGCGCCAGCGCCGCCAGCCGCGCCGCCGCTTTGTCGGCGCCGTTGCAATGTGGGCCAGCACAGTAAACAACAAACAACGTGTCGGCGGGGTAGCTGGTGAGTTTGCCGCGCACGATCTTGGTGTGCGGAAGATTGATCGCACCTGGTACATGGCCCTGCGCGTACAGCGCGGGCGAGCGCACGTCGAGCAGCACGAACTTGGCGTCGCCGCCGGCCAGCGCGGTGTGCACGTCCCAGCAGTCGGTTTCCACGTGCAGCTTGGTGATGAAGTGGTGCAGCGCCTCGGCGCTGGCGGCGGCGGGTGTCTGCAACACGGGGTTCGGCATTGGGCGTTTCCTGGCGGCTGTGAGACATCAGTGTGGTCTGATCTCGACAACGGCTAAACTGGCAGGATTGCCCAATCGCGGTCATTTTGTGCCATTTCTCCCCTGACGACGGAGGTCCCCCATGTCGATTGGACGTTTGTCATGACGAGCAAGCCCCACCACGTCGTCGCACTGGCCTATCCAAACCTGTGCCTATTTGAGTTTGGTATCGCCACCGAGCTGTTCGGGCTGTCGAGACCGGAGCTGGATGTGCCTTGGTATCGCTTTGACGTGGCGATGACCGCAGCCCGTGTGCGCAGCGGCATCGGTGCTCTGCGGCTCGCTGCCGACGGCGGTTTGGAGTTGCTGCACAGCGCGGACACCATCGTCGTGCCCGGTTGGAGTGGGCCGGAGGTGCAGCCCTCGATCGCCCTCAGGGCCGCTCTGTGTGGTGCGCATGCGCGTGGCGCCCGGTTGATGTCGATCTGCTCAGGTGCATTTCTGCTGGGCCACTGCGGCTTGCTTGACGGGCGTAGGGCGACCACCCATTGGCGTTACGAAGCGCGCTTCAGGGCATGCTTTCCCGGCAGTAGGCTGCTGCCGGACGCACTCTATGTCGAAGATGATCGGATTATCACCTCAGCCGGCAGTGCGGCGGGCATTGACGCCGGTCTGCACCTGATCCGCAGTGACTTTGGTCGCGCCGTTGCCAACCGAGTAGCGCAGCGCCTGGTGATGCTGCCGCACCGCGAGGGTGGCCAGCAACAGTTTGTGGCCGGCCCGGTACCCCGGCGCCGCGACGATCCGTTCGAGCGCGTCTTTGACTGGGCACGGCAGCGACTGGGCAGCGAGATCGGCGTGGCTGATCTTGCGCGAGCCGCCGCGATGAGTGAACGCAACTTCCATCGCCGTTTTCGCCAGTCGTCCGGCCTCACGCCGGCCAATTGGCTTAGGCAGGAGCGAGTACGCGCGGCGCAGGCGTTGCTGGAGGAAGGGCGTGTGGACCTAGACCGGATTGCGGAGGCGTGCGGCTTCCATACGCCGGAGGCATTTCGCGCGGCGTTCCGGCGTAGCGTCGGTGTGGCGCCTTCAGCGTATCGCCGCAGCTTTGGGCACGATCCGCGCAACTTCCCGTAGCGCCGGGCGCGGCAGCGTGGTAGATCCCACACGCTGCCGCGTGTGCGGGCGGTTACACGCTTCAAATACGCACGCATCAGCTACCCTGACCGCTCTGTAAAAACGGATATAGGTGATGTTCCGCTGGTTCGAATCGCTCGTGGATGTATTTCCGCCGACTGAGAGCCGTACGCCACCCGATGTGGTCTGGCGCTTTTACCTGCACTACCTGCGTCCGCTATGGCCATTGTTGCTGGCGACGCTGGTTGCCGGGCTGCTTCTGGCACTGGTAGAGGTGGCGATGTTCGACTTCCTCGGACGCATCGTCGATATGTTGTCTGAGCGACCAGGTGTGGATTTTTTCCGGCGCCACGCGGGTGAGCTGTTATGGATGGCGGCCATTACGCTACTGGCCCGCCCCTTGCTGGTTGCGTTGCACAATCTGTTGGTCAATCAGGCGATCGTACCGGGGCTGAGCAACCGTGCGCGCTGGCTGATGCACAACTACGTGGTAAGACAGAGCCTGGCGTTTTTCCAGAACGACTTCGCTGGGCGCATCGCCAACCGGGTGATGCAGACGGGTAACTCGCTACGTGAGTCAGCGGTGCAGACGGTTGATGCACTTTGGTACATCCTGATTTACACCAGCAGCGCGTTGTATCTGTTTGCGCAGGCCGACCTATGGCTCACCGTGCCGTTGCTGGTATGGCTGGTTGCCTACTTAGCGCTGATGGCTTTCTTCGTGCCGCGGATGAAAGACCGCGCCTGGATGACCTCTGACGCACGTTCAAAGGCGATGGGCAGAATCGTGGACGGGTACACCAACGTGGCTACGCTCAAGCTGTTCGCGCATGCCGGCCGCGAGCAAGGCTACGTACGAGACGCGATCGACGAGCTGGCGATCAAGCACCGTGCACAGACCCGAGTGACCACGGCTATGGATACTTCGATCGCGATCGCCAACGGCTTCTTGATCGTTGGTACTTGCGCATTAGGGCTGTGGCTGTGGAGCCGAGGTCAGGTCAGCGTCGGTGCGATCACAGTGGCGACCGGGCTGGTGATCCGTATCCATAACATGTCCGGCTGGATCATGTGGACCGTCAACGGCATCTTCGAGGATATTGGCACCGTGCAGGATGGCATGCAGACGATCTCGCGCGCGCTGACGGTGCAGGACACAGCGCATGCACACACGTTGCAAGTGACACGCGGCGAGGTGCGTTTCGACAATGTCCACTTCCATTATGGCAAGCGTGGCGGGGTAATCGCCGGGCTCGACTTGCAGGTTCGACCAGGTGAAAAAATTGGCCTGGTTGGACCATCCGGTGCGGGGAAGTCCACCTTGGTCAACGTGTTGCTGCGGCTATACGACCTGGAAAGCGGGCGGATCATGATCGATGGTCAGGATGTCGCGGGAGTTACTCAGGAGAGCTTGCGTCGGCAGATCGGTGTGGTGACTCAGGATACCTCGCTGCTACACCGTTCAATTCGCGACAACCTGCTCTATGGACGCCCTGACGCGACTCTTGAACAGCTGCAGGCTGCGGTGTGCAAAGCGCGTGCGGACGGGTTCATCGACACGCTGGAGGATGGCGAAGGTCAGCGTGGTTTTGACGCGCAGGTTGGGGAGCGCGGGATCAAGTTGTCCGGTGGCCAGCGCCAGCGCATCGCAATTGCAAGGGTGCTGCTCAAGGACGCGCCGATCTTGGTGTTGGACGAGGCGACTTCGGCGCTGGATTCAGAGGTTGAGGCAGCGATTCAGGACAGCCTCGATCAACTGATGACGGGCAAGACGGTAATCGCCATCGCGCATCGGCTTTCCACGATCGCACGGATGGATCGTCTGGTGGTGATGGATCATGGTGCGATTGTCGAGATCGGTACGCATGCCGAACTGATCGCGCGTGGCGGTCTGTACGCTCGGCTGTGGGCGCGGCAGACCGGAGGCTTCGTCGCCGCCAATGTGTGAGTTGTTGCCAGACGGAGGTATATCGATTGTGCAGAGAGTTATCTGTCGTTCGGCATCGCTTTCGCTTTTGTGGCCCGTTATCCGAGGATAACGGGCCAATTCCACGGGTCATCTAAGTTGTAGTTGAGCTGGCGCTAGCTGCTTGGCTGCAAGGTGCCGCCACCGGGCAGATCCCAGCGCTTGCCGCCAAGCCAGGCGTTGGCGGCCGCCTTGGCGTCGTAGCTGACGGTATATCCATTGCCGCGCAATCGCGCCAACTTAGCGGAAACATCTTTTCCGGCCAGGGTGAGCGTGGTGACGGTTGAGTCGCCATGCACATTCCAATGACTACTCGCGTCGATGTCGAGCGCAACGCCACTAACGCGACCGTCTAGTGCACTGCCATTCGTCAGCTCGGCGCTGACGCTGCCGCCGTGCTCGGCGAGCAAATCGCCCGGCAGCTGCTGATTTACCGCATGCAGCACGGCGTGGCCACCGTTGCGGCCCGATTTCCCCCATTGCCCATCGCTGGCTTTGACCAGTACCCCAGAGGCAACTCTGAGCCGCACGTGCTCCAGCGTGATCTCGCCGGTGGCATTGGTGATATAGAACAGCGGGCCATCAGAAGCTTCGAACGTGCCCCCATGCTGGATAAAGCGACTGTGGCTACCCTGGGCGTCGCCGGAGAAGCTCTGGTATAGCAGCGCTCCCCACGACTTGCCGGCAATTAGCTGGCTGTTATCGACCTCGATCGAGTTGGAACCCTCAATCACGGCGGCTTCGGCACCGGTGGCGCGGACGTTTGCACCCGTCACCTTGATCGTGCCGGTTGAATACAGACCCGGAGAACGGTAGCCATGCGCGGCTAACTGGCCACCATCGACCACGATCGTACCGCCACCACGATCGGTGGCAACGGCCGCAGCGCTAGCGTCGAACGTCTCGATCGAGACTCGGTGCAGCACGATGCGGCCCCCATTCGCTGCGTCCACACCATGCGCGCCATCACCGCGCGCGACGATGCTGGTGTCGCTAAGCTCGGCAACGCTGCCAGCATCGACCGCAGAGACCGCGTTGGCGCCCAGACCCTTGGCTTGTACCTGGCCGCCTTGCACTGTCAGCGAGCCGCCGCCAGTAATCAATAATGCGGCGTTGAGACCATGGAAGCTGCTGTTCTCATGGGACGAGCTATCGCCCGTCTTGTCCACCTGAGGTTGGCGCAGGCTGAGCCGCCCGCCCTGTACCCAAATTGCTGACTCGTCCTTGCGACTGGCGGCATAGCGGCGGCCGTCCTCGATGGTATCGCGCGTATCGGTGACGTGATAGGCACCGGCAAGCTTATAGGCCTGGGAGTGGCCAGGCGGTTGGCCGTGGCCGGCCACGGGCGGACCCTTGCCATCGGCTGGTGGGCAGGGCGGCGGTTGCTCACCATCGGAAGGTGGCGGCGGTGCATCCCCCCCGTCCGGTGGCGGCGAGGGGGGAGCATTCTGGTCTCCGCCGGGCGGCGGACACGGTGGTAGGGGCCTGCTAGCAGGATCGTCCTGACCGGCGGCAGTCGCTGCAGCGGCTGGTAGGCCTAACATGCATAACAGGGTGAGAGGTGCGAGGATCTTCATCGATATGCTCCAGCGATGAGGCGGGGATAGCTCGATGCTAGAGGCTGGCGACGCTCACAGCTTGACGCGGTGTGTCGTGCACGATGCATTGCGATGCATAGCCGTTACTGATCGAAATACTCCAGCCGTTTCATGAAGATAAGCACCTCTTCGGATCAGTAGATGGAATCGGTTGGCGGGCCCAGATTTAGCTCGCGTACGAAGCGTACCGGCGCTGCCCCATATGACAGCGTACGGCCGAGGGAGGTCTTCAGTGCAAACCTACTGCTCTTTCTCTGCGGTTATGTACAGTGCAGGTTGCGGTGTTTTTGTACGTCAATAAAGTAGGTAGGTAGCGATACGCAGGATAGGTGAGGAGGGCATGCGTTAGCGTGTTGTCTCGCTCTCTAGGTTAGCGAATGCCATGAGGTAGCCATGGACTGAGCGTCCTGATAACGATTGCGGATGCGCTTGGGGATTGGCCACGTATGACTCTGTTACGTGTTGTATGCCTCCCGCGAAGACTCAGTGTGCGCTTGCAGCCCGATGTCCGGGATCTGTGAGATCGCTTGCGCCGAGTGTATAGATTGAGCCGATATCTACAGTCGGTGTGCATACACTTTCTTGGAGGGCTGGCGGCTTGTCCTTCGGCGAGTGAGCAGTGTTGAAAATGGTGCTCGGCTCATAACACCGCTATTGGCGGGAGCCGCTATCCTGCGTCGCTGCGTACAGCCACCTGTGGAGCCCCATGCAGCGCATATTTGGAACCTTGCCGGACGGTAGCAAAGTACATGCGATCACGCTGGAGAGCGACGCTGGCTTGCGTGCGGAGGTGTTGACCTACGGCGGTATCCTGCGCCGGCTCCAGGTGCCGGACGGCGACGCCTGGGTGGATGTGGTGCTGGGGCTCGCTGATTTGGATGCTTATAGGGCTGACCATGACAGCCTGGGCATCCTAGTCGGCCGCTTCGGCAATCGAATTGCTAAAGGTCGCTTCGTGCTGGATGGCGTCGAGTACTGCTTGAGCCGTAACGAAGGTCGCAATCACCTTCACGGTGGTGTGGACGGCTTCGGGCGCCGGCTCTGGGCGGTGCGCGAACTTGAACGTGATCGTGTGCTGCTCGTACGCGTGTCGCCGGCGGGCGAGGAAGGTTACCCGGGTACGCTCGAGGTCAGTGCCGAATTTCGGGTGCAAGGCCGCCGGCTTGAACTGTGTTTTCGCGCCCGTACGGACGCGAAAACACCGCTCAATCTGACCCATCACCCCTATTTCAACCTCGCCGGAAGTCCGGACGTGCGAGCCTCAACGCAGATACTGTGCGTGCCGGCCGACCGCTACTTGCCGGTCGATGCCGCGTTGCTGCCGACTGGCGCGATTGCGTCGGTGGACGCGGGTCCATTCGATTTCCGTATGCCGGCTACGTTGGACAGTAAACGTGTTGCCGGCAATGTGCAGCTTGCACGGGGGCACGGCTATGACCACTGCCTGGTGCTGGCGCCGACGCATACCTGCAGTGCGGAGCTCTATTCACCGCACAGCGGCCTTGCCATGCGTCTGACGAGTTCGATGCCGGCTGTGCAGCTGTATGAAGGGCAGATGCTTGGTCATCGTCATCTGCAGCTCGGGCGCGGCATTTGCCTGGAGCCGCAGCAGTTCCCGGACGCGCCCAATCATCCCGGATTCCCGGACACGGTCCTGCGCCCCGGTCAGGATTACCTGCATCGCATCCAATACCGCTTCGGCCTAGCCGGACGCCATGCGCATTGGGACGCAGTGGTTGCGGCTCTCGATCGTAGCTGACAAAAAAATCGTTGGAGTGGGCATTCCGGTGAAATCAGCCGGCTTTGACAATTAGACGGCGGGCAGATGCGCCGGACAGCGGCTTTACATGCGCCGAAATGGACTTCAGTCCGTTGGTGTGCCCAGCACGAGCTCAATCACAAATTTGCTGCCAAAGAAGGCCAGTGCGAGCAATACCACCGCCGCTAGGGTCCAGTGCACCGCCTTAATGCCGCGCCAGCCGTAGCGCCAGCGTCCGATCAGCAGACCGCCGAATACCAGCCACGACAGGATGCTCAGCACGGTTTTGTGCAACAGTCGCTGTGCCAGGAAGTCCTCGACAAACAGCAGTCCGGTGAGCAAGGTTAGGGTGAGCAGTGCGAAGCCGACACTGATGGTGCGAAACAGCAGTGTTTCCAACTCGGTCAGTGGCGGCAATGCACGTAGCCACGTATGAAAATCGCGCCGGCGCAATGCCCGTTCCTGTAGCCACAGCATGATTGCCAGCAGTGCCGAGATGCCGAGCGTGGCGTAGGCCAGCAGTGCCAGCCAGGCGTGCACTTCCAACCGCCAGCCAAGCGCAGCGCTTGGTTCGTGACCGTAGCCGTGATAGCAGGCCAGCAGCAGCGCCGCAAGCGGAAAGACCACCACTCCAAGTGCGGCCATCTTGCCGCGCGTGCCGACCAACCAGGTTAGCGCGGCCATACCCAGCGCGACTAAAGAGAGCGCTGCAAAGAAGTGCATATCTGGACCACCAGGAATGCGTATCGCCACCGTGACGTGATAGGTGGCGTGCAGCACGATGGCGCCCAGCGCTGGAATCTGCCAGCCATGGTGGGGTGTACCGTCATCCCGCGCGACGTTGCCGACCAGCAGGCCAGTTGCCAGCAAATACAGGACGATAGCGATGATAACGATTGTCATCGTGGAAGTTTCTCATACCGCGCGCCCGTCTAGCATCGCCGTGGCCCTATGTCGCGGGGGTGGGGCCGGGCTGCCGCTATAATCGGGGCCCGTTTCCCCTGCGTGGTTGTCCCGGTATGTTCGAATCCCTCACCCAGCGCCTTTCCGGCACCATCGAGCGTCTGCGTGGCCGCGGCCGCCTGACCGAGGAAAACATCCGCGAGGCGACCCGCGAGGTCCGCATCGCCCTGTTAGAGGCCGATGTCGCGCTGCCAGTAGTGCAGGCGTTGATCGAGCGAATCAAAGTGCGCGCGGTCGGCCAGGAGGTGCTCAAGTCGCTGACGCCTGGTCAGGCGCTGATCAAGGTCGTGCGCGACGAACTGACTGCGGTGATGGGCGCTGCAGCGGCCGACCTGAATCTGAATGTTCCGGCTCCGGCGATCGTGTTGATGGCCGGCCTGCAGGGCGCTGGCAAGACCACGACGGTCGGCAAGCTCGCCAAGCACCTGAAGGAAAAACGCAAGAAGAAGGTGATGGTGGTCTCGGCTGACGTCTACCGGCCGGCCGCGATCGAGCAATTGAAGACCCTGGCCGAGCAGGTCGGCGTGTTGTTCTTCCCATCGGAGGCGTCGCAGAAGCCGGTCGATATTGTCCGTGCGGCGATCATCGATGCGCGCAAATCGTTCGTCGATGTGTTGCTGGTCGATACCGCCGGTCGTCTGGCAATCGACCAGGCGATGATGGACGAGATCAAAGCCTTACACGCCACAGTCAACCCGACCGAAACCTTGTTCGTGGTCGACTCGATGACCGGCCAGGACGCCGCCAACACTGCCAAGGCGTTCGGCGAGGCACTGCCGCTGAC
>Cebus_capucinus_imitator_PRJNA485217_SSR047__coassemble_1335_pt1 | contig 16014 bp, 14 predicted proteins | sample Cebus_capucinus_imitator_PRJNA485217_SSR047__metabat2_high_PE_004 | metagenome-assembled genome bin Cebus_capucinus_imitator_PRJNA485217_SSR047
CGCAAAGCAGCAATGAGGCGAGGGCAGGGAGAGGCAAACGCATGTCGGCAGGATAACCGGGCATGGCGCTAATAACGCGTGTATGCCTGCACTCGACACACACGCACATCGTACAGCGCGCCTTTCATGCAAGCGCACTGACATCGCCCCACGCGCACGTGGAGCGTTCCTAACGTATGCGGTGATAGCCGGCTCAGCTGGACAGATGCTCGATCGCCGCGACACTGCCCAGACGGTCACCGAGCTTCTTCAGCAACGCCAGGCGGTTAGCACGCAACCGCTGATCCTCGGCATTGACCATGACCGCGTCGAAGAACGCGTCAACCTGGGGACGCAACTGCGCCAGTCGAGCCAATACGCCCACATAATCCTTGTGATGCAGGCGGGCGCCGGTGTCGCCGATCGCCGCTTCCACGGCCTCGGCCAGCGCCTGCTCAGCCGGCTCGGCCAGCAGCACACGATCAATGTCGCCGGGGATCTCCAGCTCACCTTCGGCCTTGCGCAGGATATTGCGGATGCGTTTGTTGGCGGCCGCCAACGCCTCGGCCTCAGGCAACTGGGCGAAGCTACCGATTGCGTCAAGACGGCGGTCAAAGTCGTACAGCGAGTGGGGCTTGAGCTCGGCCACCGCATTGAAGTGTGTGGCCGGCACGCCCTTATCGGCGTAATAGCCGCGTAAGCGGTCGAGCACGAAGTCGTGCAACTCGGCGACATCGGCCTGCACAGCCTGTGCGACGAGCCCGGCGTTGGCGGCCTTGAGCAAGGCTGGCAGGTCCAGATCCAACCCCGACTCAATCAGCGTACGCGCCAGTCCCAACGCGTTACGCCGCAGTGCGAACGGGTCCTTGTTGCCGGTCGGCTTAAGCCCGGCGGCGAAACCGCCCGCCAGAGTATCCACGCGTTCGGCGATCGCCAATACCTTGCCCAACGGTGACAAGGCGATGTCGTCGCCCGCAAAGCGCGGCTGATAAGCCTCGTCAATCGCCAGTGCCACGCCGGCATCCTCACCCGCAGCGGCCGCATAGTGCCGGCCGGCGATGCCCTGTAACTCGGGGAACTCACCTACCATCCGCGACTGCAAGTCGTTCTTGGCCAGTTCGGCGGCGCGCCGGGCCTGCGCTGGTGCCACCTCGACCTGTGCGGCAATCGTCTCGGCCAACGCGGCCACCCGCGCAACCTTGTCGGCGACCGTGCCCAATTTGGCCTGATAGGTGACCTGCGTCAGGCCTTCGCCCATCGCTGCCAGCCCCTGCTTAAGGTCTTCGTCAAAGAAGAACTTGGCGTCGGAAAAGCGCGGACGGATCACTCGCTCATAGCCCTTGGCCACCTCGGTCACGTCCTTGGACTCGATGTTAGCGATACCGATGAACTGCTCCGTCAACGTGCCGGCGGCGTCAAGCACCGGAAAGAACTTCTGGTTGATCTCCATCGTCTCGATCAAAGCTTCCTGCGGCACCGCCAGGAACTCGCGCTCGAAGCTGCACAGCACCGCCGACGGCCATTCGACCAGATTCACCACCTGCCCAAGGTTGTCATCGGTGATGCGGGCATTTCCGCCGGCGCGCTGCGCGACGGCCTGGACTTCGGCGACGATGCGCTCGCGGCGTGCAAGCGGATCGACCAACACGCGTGCGGCCGCAAGCGCGGCGACGTACCCCGCCGGCGTGTCCAGCGCGACGTCCTGGTCATGCATGAAACGGTGACCACGACTGCTGCGACCCGCATGTACCCCCAGCACCTCGCATGGGACCACCTCGGTGCCGAGCAGCAACACCAACCAGTGCACCGGGCGGGCAAAGGCGTAGTCGTGGTCGCCCCAGCGCATCGGCTTGGGGATGGGCATTGCGGCGAGCGCTTCGCGCACGATCTCCGGCAGCAGCTCCACCGTGGAGACACCCGGTTTCACCGCACGATGCACGAAGCGCTCGCCTTTGGCGTCGGTGATGCGCTCGAGCTGCTCCCAGTTAACACCGGCCTTGGCGGCAAAACCCTCCAGCGCCTTGGTCGGCATGCCATCGGCGGCAAGTGCAATGTTCAGGTAGGGACCGAGCAATTCGGAACGTTGCTCAGGCTGCTGCTGGGCCACACCCGGCAGCAACACGGCCAGCCGGCGCGGCGTGGACAGCGGCCGGGCATCACCTCGGTCATAGCCGATGCCACGCTTATCTAGCCCGGCGAGCACACCATCGAAAAAGGCCTGCGCCAGCCCAGGCAGCGCCTTGACCGGAAGTTCTTCGGTGCCCAGTTCGATCAACAGGGGAAGTTGTTTGCTCATATGTGGACCTTGGCGTTCCCTTCCACCGTTTGCGGAGGAAGGAAGATCAAACATGCCTCCCACTCGTAAGCGGAAGGAAGATCGGACGGCTCCGCGTGTGCGGAGAAACGGTTCCCTACTGTTTCAGACCGGGGAAGCCCAGCTTCTCACGCTGCGCGTAGTAAGCCTGGGCCACCGCCTGGGCCAGCGCGCGCACCCGCAGGATGTAGCGCTGGCGCTCGGTGACCGAAATCGCGCGGCGCGCGTCGAGCAGGTTAAAGGTATGACTGGCCTTCATTACCTGCTCGTAGGCCGGCAACGGCAGACCGGCCTCGACCAGCTTGCCCGCCTCACGCTCACAGGCATCGAAGCGATGAAACAGCTCGGCCACGTCGGCATGCTCGAAGTTGTAGGCGCTCTGCTCGACCTCGTTTTGGTGGTAGACGTCGCCATAGCTCACCGGCGCACCGTCCGGACCATAGGTCCAGACCAGGTCGTAGACGTTGTCGCAGTTCTGCAGATACATGCACAGCCGCTCCAGGCCGTAAGTGATCTCGCCCAGCACCGGCCGGCACTCCAGGCCACCGGCCTGTTGGAAGTAAGTGAACTGGGTAACCTCCATGCCGTTGAGCCAGACCTCCCAGCCCAATCCCCAGGCACCGAGCGTCGGCGATTCCCAGTTGTCCTCAACGAACCGCAGGTCGTGCACCAGCGGATCGATGCCCAGCGCTTTGAGCGAGCCCAGGTAGAGCGCCTGGATGTTGTCCGGGTTCGGCTTCATCGCCACCTGAAATTGGTAGTAGCGCTGCAGACGATTGGGATTCTCGCCATAGCGGCCATCCGTCGGGCGCCGCGAGGGCTGCACGTAGGCGGCGTTCCACGGCTCCGGGCCGAGCGCACGCAGAAACGTGGCGGGATGGAAGGTCCCGGCGCCGACCTCCAGGTCCAGTGGCTGGATCAGCACACAGCCTTGATCGGCCCAGTACTGGTTAAGGGTCTGGATCAGGCCCTGGAACGTGATCGGTACGGACATGCTGCGGGAGCCGGAAAATAAACGGGTGGACTAGTATAGCGGCCCATCAAACGGGCTTTCCGCGGTCCGCGTCCGGCACGGGGTGAACGCGGGGTGTTCGCACGGGGCCAGCACTCGCATGCGCTGGAACCCGGTGCATGAGCGATATTGCTTGATGACAATGGAGCATGCCCTGATAACGCCACCGCCTATGCGCCAAGAGGCGAGCGCAAGCGTCGGCGCACCGATAACGACGCCGGATCGAGCGGTATCGACGGCCGCCGCTCAGCCCGCGAGGGTCTGCTGAAGGGCACGTGGAGCCCGGGGCGCGGGGGCCTGACCCCGGATCAGGCGCGCGCTCTGGATGCCGCGCCTTCGACACGCACGTGCGCGCAAGGCGACCCCAGTGGCGTCGCACATCTGCGCCTCATGCGCAAGGCTTTGCGTACGGATCCTGCGGCGGTATCCGTGGCAAGACCAGCCCCCTGCAACGGAAGCGCTTGATGCACGCCGCCTCCGGCGCTCTAATCGAGCCAAAGCACGCCGTCTCCCTTTCCACACGTGTCGATGAGCCCACCCCCTTTCCTGATTCTCGAAACCGGTCGACCGGTGCCGCCCCTGAAACGCTACGGCCGCTTCCCGCACTGGATCCGCGTCGCGGCGGGCTTGGCTGAACGCGAAACCTGGGTGATCGACGTCGAATCGGGCCAGCCGTTACCGGAATGCCAGCGCTTCGCCGGGGTGATCGTCAGCGGCTCGGCCGCGTTCGTCACCGACCGCGCCGACTGGAGCGAACGCTCGGCCGGCTGGCTACGGCAAGCCGCTCACTCAGGCATACCGCTGCTGGGTATCTGCTACGGCCATCAGTTGCTGGCGCACGCACTCGGCGGCGAGGTCGATTACAACCCGGCCGGGCGTGAGTCCGGCACGATCGAACTGGAGCTGCACCCGCCCGCGTTTAGCGATCCACTGTTCGCCGGTCTGCCTTCCCGGTTCCCGGCCCACGCGACCCACCTGCAGACGGTGTTGCGCGCACCGGAGGGCGCCACCGTACTGGCGCGCTCGGTGCAGGACCAATGCCATGCCTTCCGTTGGGGCGAGCGCGCCTGGGGCGTGCAGTTCCATCCGGAGTTCGCTACTCACCACATTCGTGGCTACGTCAATGCACGCGCTGACTGCCTGGCCCGCCACGGCCGCTGTGCGCGTACGATCTCCCGCGAGGTGAGCGCTGCACCGTTAGCACGCAAGCTACTGCGGCGCTTTGTCAAGCATGCCCGCGGGCTACACGCGGGCACCCGCCACAACGCATAAAAACGGCGATAATCCGCTCACGCCCCGGATCCGCCGGTGCGGACCCCACTCGGAATATCCATGAGAGAGATTCACAAGGTGCCGGCATCGTCCGGTGCGGAATGGCTGCTGACCGGCTTCTCGCTGCTGCGCCGCGCGCCACTGGCGCTGGGCGCGCTGGGCGTGGTCTGGGGCTTGATCGCTTCACTGGCGTTGGTGCTGGCGAGGCTGCTACCCAACCTGGGCACTGCGGTGCAGTTTCTGCTGGTGCTGGCCGGGCCGCTGTTTATGGGCGGGCTGCTATGGGCAATCCGCGAGGTCGACGCCGGCCGGCCGGCCAAGCTCGCACATTTGCTGCAAGGGCTGCAGGAAGGACGCGCACCGCACCTGCTAGTGGCGCTGCTGCCACAGATCCTGGCCGGCCTGCTGCTGGGGGTCGCGCTGCTGGTACTGATCGGCAGCCATGGCCTGCAACAGCTGTCGGAGGTGATGGTCCAGCTCAACGCGATCAGTGCTTCAGGCAAGCAGCCCGAACCCGCCGAAATTGAGGCGCTAGCGGCGACGTTGCCGGCTGGGCGCATCTTGATATGGCTGCTGTTGGTGGTGGCCACCTTCGCGGCCGTGACGCTGGCATTGTTCGTGATGCCACCGCAAGTGATGTTCGACCGCAGCGGTGGCTGGAAGGCGCTGCGCAACAGCTTGCGTGCCAGCCTCCACAACCTGCCGGCGATGCTGGTGTTCTTCGTACTGACCTTCATCGCACTGTTTGCGATCTACTTTGCGGTGACGATCGTGGCGTTAATCATCGGCATGGTCGCGGGCCAGGGCGTGGCGGTATGGGTGGCTCAGCTGCTGCTGATGGGCGTGCTGATGCCGGTTTTCGCAGGTTCGGTGTATGCCGCCTGGAAACAAATGTTCACCCGCCCCGGCAGCGGCAGCCAGACCGATGCGCTGCCACCGCCGAACGACGTCATCGCCGCCTGACGGTCTCCCCGTGCAGACAAACCCTACGCCCGTATCCGGGGGTAGGGTGCACGCAGCGCTGAAGCAGGGCACAGCCCTCTTTTTCGGCTGCACTCGTGCATGGATGGAGCACGTGCAACGCCAAGCCCCCGCCCCTTACCGGGCAAACGCCGACGCCCGCTAGCCGCGACTCTTGAGCCAGCGTCCTGCGACGATGCCAATCTCGTAGAGCAGGCACATCGGGATCGCCAGTAGGAGCTGTGAGACCACGTCCGGCGGCGTCAGCACCGCTGCCAGCGCGAAGATGCCGACGATCGCGTAACCGCGGCTTTCACGCAGCTGTTGCGGCGTGACCCAACCGAGCAACACCAGAATCACCAGCGCCACTGGCAGCTCGAAGCTGGCACCAAAGGCAAAGAAGATCACCAGCACGAAGTCCAGATACGCACCCGCATCCGGCGTGATCGCGATGACGTCCGGCTTGAACGTGGTCAGAAAATGAAAAACCGCGGGCAATACCAGGAAGTAGGCAAACGCACAGCCGATATAGAACAGCAACACGGCTGAGGCCAATAGGGGGACCGCCAGGCGCTTTTCACGTTGGTACAGGCCCGGGGCGACAAACGCCCATGCCTGATACAGCAACCACGGCACGGCCAGGAACACCCCCAGGAAAAAGGTCAGCTTGACCGGCGCAAAGAATGCACCCGCCGGATTCATCGCGATCAGGGTCTGCCCGGCAGGCAACTGCGAAATCAGCGGGTGCGCCAGCCAGGCGTAGATCTTCTTGGTGAACGGCAGCAGCAGCACCAGCACGACCACCAGTCCAACCAAGGCGCGTAGCAGACGCGCACGTAATTCGATCAGGTGTTCGATCAAGCTGCTCTCGGCCTGCGCCTCATCGTGGAAACTCAACGCGGCTTCTCCTGCGAACCGGAGTGCGGCGGTGCCGACGGATCGGGCTGGACGGTTTCGGCGCCACTACCGCCGGCGGCATCAGCCGGCGGCGGCGGCGGGTCAAGGCGCAGGTCTACCTCGCTGCGGACTTCCTCGTGCAGCGCGCGGGTCTGCTCATGCAGATGCTGTTCGGCCTCACGCAGCGAGTCCTGGACGTTGTGCAGGCTGCGTTTGAGTTCCTCGGCTTCCAACTCGCGCTCCAGTTCCTGCTTCACCGATTCCCACTGGTGACGCGCACGGCGCACCCAAAGTCCGGCAAAGCGCGCCGCTTTCGGCAGCCGCTCCGGACCCAACACGACCAAGGCGACGACTGCGATCAGCAGCAGTTCGCTAAATCCGATGTCGAACACGAGAACTGACCTGGATCAGCGCACGTCGCGATCGCGCTCGGCCTGCGCATCACGGGTCTGCTCATGACTGCGCCCGTCATCGCCGAGCTGGCCAGCCGGCTTATCCTCGTCTCGCATGCCTTTCTTGAACTCCTTGACGGCACTGCCAAGGTCCTTGGCGCCACTGGTCAGCCGCTTGGTGCCAAACACCAGCAGCACAATCACCAGAAGCACCAGCCAATGAATCCAACTCATGCTGCCCATAGTCCAGATCTCGCCTGAATGTGATGAAAGAGCGGCCGCCGCCTTGCGTCAGCCACGAGCTTCGTGAGCGCACCGCACCCGGGCAGGATAGCGCACCCCGTCGCGGACGAGATGACCAAAGCCAGCGAGAACCACGAGCCATCCCGCTGAATCGGCTCAACCTGTAACGGAGTGCGCGTCGCCGCTCAGCCGTGAGCGATCACCTGTTGCCGACAGCAGCGCGCTGAGCCTGAGCCGGCAATTCAGGCGTTTCGTGATGTCACTGGGGATTGTTATCCAGCGACTCGGTGCGGATCTCGCCGTCGGACACTGGCTGGAAGCCCTGCTTGGGGGTTGCGGTTGTGGCCGGCTGAACCGGCGAGGTCGCCGCTTCGGTAGGTGGCGCCGTCGGGACGGTGGTGGTCACGCTTGGGGTGGAAGCCGGCGGTGGCGACTTGGGTGCGTTGGCCGCAGGATCGGTGCCACGTTTGCTGCGCGCAGCATAGGTGGCTTCCTCAAGACGGTCGCGGAACGCCACGACGTCGGCCGACGGGCGCTCGGCCGTGCGGCCCTCAAAGATCATCCGCGGGGTGCTGCCGGTGCCGTAGACACTGAGATCGGCTGCGTCGTCGATCTGTAGCACCGCGCCGTCCAGCGCGACGCCGGCGAACAGTCCGCGCGCGCGCGACCAAGACCAGATCTCAGCCTTGAGCTGTCCGTCGGTGGCAGCGGAGGCGTTGCGGCCAACCGGGCCGGCGGCGACCCCGGCATCGGCCCCCAGGGTGAACTTGCCATTGACGATGTTGTCCAGATTACGGTCGTTACGGAACACCAGCACCAGGTCAGAGGACTGTACGCCGGCCTGAAAGCCGATACTGCCTCCGGTCAGTTTGACGAATACCGGCTGCGACCACGTGCCATTGGGGTTACGGACCGACATCAGACCACGGCCGCGGCGCCCACCAATAAACAGGCCGGCCTTGAGTGTGTCGGGAATGACCACGATCGCGTGCGCTTCATCGAGCAGCTTATCGGGAATCGCCTGTTCGGGAATCTGTTGGATCTCAGTCAGTACGCGCAGCGCGTTGCGCGCGCGCTGGTCCTCTTCCGGGCCAGCCACGGCGTGGCCTGCGGCAAAGGCGAGCAACAACATCAGGACGAGGCGCGAAAGTCGAGGCATGACGGGCTCCATGAGACGAGCTGACAAGATACGGCAACACCGGTCGGTGATCGCAACTTCGCCCCGGGTCTTTATCTCGACCCGGGGCCATGCCGTGCGCTTGCCAGGGATTGGCACACTAGAGGGCACGCAATGAATCACTTGTGAGTCCCCCAACACCAGCTGTCACGGTAAGGCCGGGAGCAAGACACCGTGGTGAGGACGGCTCTGCCACAATAAATACATGACCGACACTGCTCTGCTCGCCGTCAATCTCGGCACACCCGATGCCCCCACCGCGCCGGCGGTGCGCCGCTACCTTGCCGAGTTCCTAAGCGACCGCCGTGTGGTGTCGATTCCGGCGTTGCTGTGGAAGCCACTCTTACACGGGGTGATTTTGCCGCTCCGCGCACCGCGCTCGGCTGAGAAGTACGCGCAGGTCTGGTTGCCAGAAGGATCACCACTGGCGGTCTATACCCAGCGCCTGGCGGAGGGTATCGCGCGCGAGCTGCCTGCAAACTGGCAGGTGCACGCGGCGATGCGCTATGGGCAACCGGCGCTGCGGCCGGCGTTGGACGCGTTGCACGCCCAAGGCATCCGTCGAATTGTGGTGCTGCCGCTATATCCGCAGTACTCGACCACCACCACCGCCTCGATCGAAGACGTGGTCAATGCCTGGCGCCGGACCCACGCAGACACGCCGGTCTGCCTGGTCAACGACTATGCTACCGACCCGGCCTGGGTCACGGCGGTGGCGACCTCAATCCAAGAACACTGGCAGCGCAATGGCCGTGCTCAACAGTTGATGTTCTCGTTCCACGGACTGCCCCAACGCGTGGCCGACAACGGCGACCCCTATCCACAACGCTGCCAGGCCAGTGCGCGTGCGATCGCCGCGGCGCTGGACCTGGGCGAGGGGGATTGGCGGATTGGCTACCAGTCGCGCTTCGGCCGCGAGCGCTGGCTGCAACCCTATGCCGAACCGACCTTATGGGCGATGGCCGAACAGGGGATGCGCGATATCGACATCGTCTGCCCGGGCTTTGCCACCGACTGCCTGGAAACGCTGGAAGAAGTCGAAATGGGCTTCTCGCGCACGCTGGCCGAACGCGGCGCGCAACTGCACTACATCCCGTGCCTCAACGACCACGTGACCCATGCGCGGGCGCTGGCCCAATTGGCCGCGCGCGCATTATGAGCCTGAATGAGTTCAGCTGCGAGGTCCGCTTTGGCGCCCTGCGCGGGCTGCGCGGCGGCCAGCCCGGCGGGCGCCGGGTACTGGCGCTGCACGGCTGGCTGGACAACGCGGCCAGCTTCGTACCCTTGGCCGCGCGTCTACCGGAGCTGGATCTGGTGATGCTGGATCTGCCTGGCCACGGCCACAGCGCGTCGCTGCCGGCGGGTGTCGAGTACACCCTGCCCGGCGCAATCCACAGCGTACTGGACGTGGCCGACGCACTGGACTGGGAGTGCTTTACCCTGCTCGGCCACTCAATGGGTGCGGGTATCGCCAGCCTGATCGCAGCTGCCGCGCCAGCGCGGATCGAAGCGCTGATCGCCATTGAGGCGCTGGGTGGATTGGGTGAACCGGTCGAGCACACCGCTCAACGACTGCGCAAGAGCGTCGCCGCTGTCCGTTCGATGCGTGAACGGCCGCTGCGCGTGTTCCCGACGCTGGAAACCGCCGTCCGCGCGCGGATGATGGCCAATCAACTGAGCGAACCCTCGGCGCGGGGGCTGGTTGAGCGCGGCGTGCACACCGTTCCGGGCGGTTATTGCTGGCGCAGCGACCAGCGTTTGACCCTGCCGACCGCAGTACGCATGACCGAAGCGCAGATCGACGCGCTGATCGCCGCAATCGAGTGCCCAACTCAGGTGATCTTTGCCACTCCCGCACAACCCTACTTCCCTGAGCCCTTGCGCAGCCAGCGCGCCGCCCTGCTGCCGCGAGGCCAATGGGCAACCCTGCCAGGCATCCACCATCTGCACATGGACACGCCGGATGCGGTAGCCCAAATCATCGCTGAGTTTTTACGGACGCTCACCTAAGTACCTACGCACCGCCAGCAAGCTTGCGTTGTGGATAATGCGGCTGCCGATCTGCTGTGGCCGTTTCTCGCAGCAAAGCCCAAGGGGACGACCCCGAAGGCGGCGCTTCGGTGTGCGACTAGGGGGCTTCCTTGAGTAACGCCCGCAACTGTGCCTTGAGCTGGCGCCCCTGCTGATGGAAATATGTGCGTTCTTCCCGCCAGGCGGGAAAGCGCCGCTCGACTTCATGCCAGAACGCGGGCGAATGATTGGCCTGGATCAGATGACAAAGTTCGTGCACCAGCACATATTCGAACGCCAACGGCCGCCCCAGCACCAACGCCAGATCCAGCGCCATCGCGCCGTCCGGCGCCAGCGATCCCCACTGCGAAGACATCACCTTGTAACGCACCGTGCGCGGTGGGCGCGGCAGTGCCGGCAGATAGCGGGGAAGCCAGCGGCCGACGTCGGCGCGCGATTGAGCCTCATAGAAATCTCTCAGTGCCCGTCGCAGCGCCGGCTCACCCGCACGCGGTGGCAGCTGAATATGCGCTATGCCGGCCTCAATTTCGATCCGCGTGTAACGCGCTTCATGCCACTGCACCGGCAAGACCTGATCGCGCAGCGGCAATTCACCCGGCTGGCCGCGTCGCAGGCAGACCAGTGCGTCAGTCTGCTGGTAGCGCGCGAGTTGCTGCACCAGCCAGTCGCGATGCTCATGTAGAAAGCGCTCACCGGCCACCACACTGGCCCGTGGCGGCAGCGTCAATCGCGCACCACGCTCGTCCACACTTAGCCGGATCCTGCGCGCGCGCGGATCGCGCACGCGCAACACATCAATCTCCCGCTCGTCCAGACGCAGACGGACGTACTCGCGTTCGAGCCCCTGCGGTGGCACGCTCAGGCGGCGGAGGATGGTGTGCATGGCCGTTACAGCATACGACGGAGTGAGCTCGCCGTTGCAGCAGATTGCAGAGGCAAATTCAGCAGTGAGGGCCCTTTACCGGTAAAGCGCCGTCGCGTTGGAACCGGCCCCTAACAACGCGACGCGTGGATAGGTTCAGCCTTCGGCCTTGCTCAACTTCAGCGCCGGCTCCAGCAACAAGAACAGCCGCCGTACCTCGCCACTCATCAACGCAAAGCGCGCATCCAGCTCAGCGCGCATACCGTCATCTTCGCTGTGTTCGAGTTGGTCGAGTGCACCGTCAAGGAATTTGAGCTTGCGTATCACCAGGTCATCGCCGAGCACGAACGAAACATGGTCGTCGAGAATCAGTGCCAGCTTGGTCACCTGTTTGCCGGCTTCCAGGTGTTTGTCGATTTCGTCGCAACGCAATTCCTGATGTTGGCACTTAACCACCGCGCCGCCCTCGATCGGGTCCTTCATCTCGCATTCCTCGCCCAGGCTCAGGCCCTCGGGCAGCGGCTCACCGGCGATCCAGCCGGTCAATACCGAACGCGGTGCGACCTCTGCGTTGAGCGGTAGTGCGGGGAAGCTGCCGAGCAGACCGCGAATCTGGCTCATCACGTTCTCGCCGCTCTTGCGGCTGGAGGTGTCCACCGCGACGTAGCCGTGTTGCAGATCGAGCATCGCATCGGTGCGTGAGCTTTTGACGAAGGCACGCGGTAGCAGCTCGTGGATCAAATCATCTTTCAGGCGTTTGCGCGCGCGGCCGCCGGGTCGCCGGCCCTCCTTCTCCTCGATTTCGGCCAGTTTGCGCGCGAGCAGGTCATTGACCACCGAGCCGGGCAGGATTTTGTCCTCGCCACCGACCGTCAACCACAGGAACTCACCGAGACGGTGATTCAGCGTCTCCTGCTCGTCGCGGCCGAACGGCGAAATGAAACCGCGCGAGGTCATCTCAAGTGGACCGACCGGGCGCAGGAGGGCTCCAGGTAACAGCTTTTCGATTTCGGAGAAGTCCAACGTGGTGGGGAAACGGAACAGGGTCAGATTGCGGAAGAACATCGAGGGACCGAAAAAGGAGAGGGAAATAAGAAGCCTGGAAGGCGGACGAGACGGCGGGACAGGGAGCGCTTACGCGTCCGCGCTGTCGGCCCCCGGTTGCGTACCTGGCACGCCAGACAGCCAAGCGTGCGCATCGGCCTGAACCGCGCCGTCGCGGTGGCCAAGCGCGAAGAAGTCGAACAGACCACGATCAGCCAGCTGCGAGGGCCGCACGTCGCCGAGCGCGCGCGCGATCTGATCGATACGACCCGGATGGTCCTTCTCCCACTGCTGCATCATCAGCCCAACCTGCCGGCGTTGCAGGTTTTCCTGACTACCGCACAGATTGCAGGGGATGATCGGAAACGCGCGCACCTGCGCATATTCAATGATGTCGGCCTCGCGCACATAGGCCAGCGGGCGGATCACCACGTGTTTGCCGTCGTCGCTACGCAACTTGGGCGGCATGCCCGATAGCTTGGCATGATGAAACAGATTCATGAAGAACGTGGCGACCATGTCATCGCGATGGTGCCCGAGCGCGATCTTGGTAAACCCGTGTTGCTCGGCGTAACTGTACAGCGAGCCACGGCGCAGGCGCGAACATAGCGAGCACATCGTCTTACCTTCCGGGATCACCCGGCTGACCACCGAATAGGTGTCCTGCTCGATGATGTGATACGGCACGCCGAGAGCATCCAGGTAACCGGGCAATACGTGTTCGGGAAAGCCGGGCTGTTTCTGATCGAGATTCACCGCAACCAGCTCAAACGGCACCGGCGCCTTCTTTTTCAGCTGAAGCAGCACGTCGAGCAAGGTGTAACTGTCTTTGCCGCCGGACAGACACACCATAACCTTATCGCCCGCCTCGATCATGCCAAAGTCGGCGATCGCCTGACCAACCTGGTGGCGCAGGCGCTTAGCCAGTTTGGCATGTTCGTAATGGGTACGGTCGCGCCCGTGCGCACGCGGGTCGTGGCGGGCGCGGGTCGGGTCAGGCAACGGGATCACGGCAGCGTTCATGCAGCCCATTCTACCGACCCGGCCGCGCGCGGCCACCTGGCTGCGCCATGGCGCCCCACCGCATGTGCTGCGTCCCTCGCCGACAACACGCCAGAACGATGACGGCTCACCGGGCAGGTGTGTATGCTGCTGGCGTGGAGACGCTGATTCCCACCGATATCGTTGAACGCATCGCCGGGCTACGGCAGGAGCACCGCGAGCTGGACGCCCACATCGCGGCGATGGTCAGCGATCCCCAAGCGGATGAGCTGACGACCAAACGTTTGAAGAAGCGCAAACTACAGCTTAAGGACTGCATCACGCGGCTGGAGAGCATGTTGATTCCGGATGAGCCGGCCTAGCGCCGAGCTTGCGCGACGTAGTGCCCCAAGGCTTACTGTTCACAGCTCGACGGCAGGGTGCATGACGCGTCCGCGACGGCGATGCCGGGCAATCCCAGAACCGCCGCATGCCGGCCCTTAGTCAGCCGGCGCCTCCGCCGATTCCGGCTTTGCCGCCGCCGGGCTTACCCGTTCGATGGTATGCCGCAGCTCACGGCCGAGAATGAACTTGGCATCCTTGGCCCAGGCGTCCAAGCGCTCGTCAAACACTAGCTTGCTGCTCTCGTTGGGCCACACCAGCTTAAGTTCACGCAGTTTCTGGATGAAACCACGGAACAGTGCCTTGTCGAAAAACTCCGGCGCCGCCGGGGCATACAACAGGCTTAGCCGCTGCGCGGCCTGCTGACACAAGCTCTCCAGCTCGGCGGCGCCCAACGTGCCCGGGCCATTCTTGGCTAGCACGGAAATGGTGATGTAGTAGCGCTCAAATGCCTGCTGTAGCGAATGACCGATCGCACGCAGCCTGAATACTTCATCGCTCTGACCCGTATTGCGCGCGAGCAGGCCATCGTCCTCATCATTGTTGACGTGCTGCAGCAGATCCTCGCGTACGAACACTTCGATGGTGCGTTCGATGCGTTCGGCAAACTCATTCTCGCTCCACGGCAGGAACAGTTCGGCCTGTAGGAATGGATATACCGAGCGCCCCAGCCGCAGTAGCGTGGCACGGCTCATGCGCCGGTTGTGCTGGAAGCAGCAGGCCACCCACGACGAGGCGGTGAACAGATGCAGTACGTTATTGCGGAAGTAACTCAGCAGCACCGCAGTATCGCCACTGACCCCGAGCACATCGCCAAGCGGGTGCGGGGTGCGCGTCAGCACCGCGATCTCCTCGGCATGAGCGATGATCCGCTCTGGCGAGTGCGGGGTAACCGTGACCCGGTCCGAGTACGGCATGTCGGCCAGCAGCGTTTTGCTCAGCGCAATCTGCGCGATCAGGTCGGCCTCGCCCATCGCGTGCTTGGGCGTGGACAATAGCGCCAGCGCCAGCAGGTTGATCGGGTTGACGTCGGCGGCGCCATTGACATGCACCTGGATCTGCTGAGCCAAGTGATCGACCGTACGCGACAACCAGGCCGGCTTCTCGTCCTCGGACACTACCGCGCCATCCCACTCCGGGGCCAGTCGCGCAAGCACATCATTGAGAGCAATCGGCTCGCCAAAGTTCACAACCACCTGCCCGTAGTTCTGCTTGAGTACCTTGGGGATGCCCCACAGCAGTGTCCAGATCGATTCTTTTTCTTTGGGCCGGCCGGACAGCTCGTCAAGGTAGCTGTTGCCCTCCATCAGCTTTTCATAACCGATGTAAACCGGCTGAAACAGCACCGGTTTACGCGGATTGCGCAGGAACGCGCGCAGCGTCATGACGATCATGCCGCCCTTGGGCTGCAGCAACCGCCCCGTGCGCGAGCGCCCGCCCTCGACAAAGTATTCGATCGAATAGCCGCCAGCGATCAGTTGAGCGACGTACTCGCTCAGCACCGCCGAGTACAGCGCGTTGCCACGGATCGAACGGCGGATGAAGAACGCCCCGCCCTTGCGCAATAGCGTGCCGACCACCGGCAGGTTGAGGTTGATGCCCGCCACGATATGCGGCGGCACGATGCCGCGCTCGTACATCAAATAGCTCAACAGCAGGTAGTCCATGTGGCTGCGATGGCTGGGCACATAGACGATTTCGTGGCCAGGCGCGGCTTCCTTGAACTTGTCCAGGTGGTGCACCAGCACGCCGGCATAGATCCGGTTCCAGACGTGACTGAGCAGAAAGCTGGCCGAGCGCACCACCGGACTGGCGTAGTCGGCGGCAATCTCCCACGCAAAGGCATGAGCCTTGCGCCAGGCATCAACCGGCTTACTATTGTCGCGCTTGGCCTGCACGGCGATTGCTTCACGCACCGGCTCGGCCGCCAGTACCTGATCGACCAGCGTGCGCCGGGTGGACAGATCCGGACCGATCACCGCCTCGCGAATGCGCCGAAAATGGCTGCGTAACACGCGCTGCAGCTTGCGCAACGTACGCTCAGGCGGCAGGCCCTCAGCGACGGTCTGGCGTATCGAGATCGGCGGTGCGAAGCGAACGATGGTGGTACGACCGTTCAACAACACCGCCAGCAGCCGCCGGAAGCGGCCGACCAGTGCCCAGTTCTCCGAAAACAGCACCGCGAACCAGCCGCTTTGCTTGTCCGGGGCGCGACCGACAAAAATCGACACCGGCACCAGGTAGACGTCCAGCCCGGGCCGCACGCGATGCGCCTGCAACAGCTTGGCAAGCGAGTCCGAATGGGTCTTACCGCCGCGTTGCTCCGGGATCAACGAGTTACTGGAACTGCGCCGCGAAAGCGCCAGGTAGGCCCGTTTGCGCTGCAACGGATCGCCCGACAGCGGCACTGACACGAAATTGACACGACATTTGACCTGAAATTGACAC
>Cebus_capucinus_imitator_PRJNA485217_SSR047__coassemble_1340_pt1 | contig 15878 bp, 15 predicted proteins | sample Cebus_capucinus_imitator_PRJNA485217_SSR047__metabat2_high_PE_004 | metagenome-assembled genome bin Cebus_capucinus_imitator_PRJNA485217_SSR047
TTGTCAGCCCGCTGCGGCGACTACAGCGCTCGCCAATGCAGACCCTGGTCACGACGGTAATAAACCGCCAGCGCCTTACCATAGATGCGATCCGCTTCGACGAAGCCGAAGAAACGACCATCGAAACTGTCGCCCCGATGGTCGCCAAGTACCAATACCTTGCCCGGTGGCACGATGCAGTCCGTCAGATCCGGGCCGCCGCCATCGTCCAGGTCCAGGTGCGCGCTACGCTGGCCAAACTGCTCAGTCTGTCGGGATCTGTCCACGGCCAGCGGCTGACCATTGAGATACAGATGCCCGTGACGCAGATCGACCCGATCACCGGCCACCGCGACCACACGTTTGATCAGCCGCGTACCATCGTGAGGCGAATCGAACACCGCCACGTCGCCACGCTGCGGCCTGCCTTCCGCGATCAACACCTGTCCGGTGAAAGGCAGACGCAGCCCATACGCACGCATGTCCACCACGACCCGGTCGCCGGGTTGCAGGGTGGGTTGCATCGACCCGCTGGGAACAACGTAGTGGTTGGCCAACGAGGAACGCGCGGCCGTCAGCAACAACAGCATCACCACCAGCGGTAGCGCTTCGCGGCGCAGCCAGTGGCGTATACGACTGCAACGAGAGGATGCGTCCAGCTGGTTCATCGGCTTGCCCGGTCACGCATTACCGTGAGTATCGAGGCGACGCGTTCGCTCAAACAGTGTCCAACGTCATGCGCGCCCGCCGGAGCGTGCTCCGGCGGGCACGGGGGCATCACTTCAGCCCGCGGTTCTCCAGCAACGGCTGCACGCTCGGGTCCTGACCACGGAACTGGCGGTACAGGTCGGCCAGTTCGACGGTGTTGCCGCGCGAGAGAATCTTGTCGCGGAAGGTGTCGCCGTTGGCGCGGGTCAGCCCGCCGTGTTGCTTGAACCACTCGAACGCGTCGTCGTCCAGCACCTCCGCCCAGAAGTAGGCGTAGTAGCCGGCCGAGTAGCCGCCGCCCCAGATGTGGTCGAAATAGCTGCTGCGGTAACGCGGCGGCACTTCGGCCAGATCGACCTTGTACTTCTTCAGCGCATCGGCTTCGAAGCGGTCCACGTCCTGCAGCGGTGCGTCGGCCGGCAGGGTGTGCCAGGCCAGGTCGAGCAGCGCGGCCGACAGGTACTCGGTGGTGGCGTAGCCCTGGTTGAAGGTCCTGGCCTTCTGGATCTTGTCGACCAGCGCCTGCGGCATCGGCTCGCCGCTCTGGTAGTGCTTGGCGTAGTGCGCAAACACCTTGGGATCCAGCGCCCAGTGCTCGTTGAACTGCGAGGGGAACTCGACAAAGTCACGCGAGGTGCTGGTGCCGGCGATCGAGGGGTATTTTACCTTCGAGAACATGCCGTGCAGGGCGTGACCGAACTCATGGAACATCGTGGTGACGTCGTCAAAGCTCAGCAGCGCCGGCTGGCCCGGGGCGGGCTTGGTGAAGTTGCAGACGTTGTAGACCACCGGCTTGGCGCCGGTCAGGCCATTCTGCTCGACGAACACATCCATCCAGGCGCCACCGGACTTGCTGTCACGCTTGAAGTAGTCGGTGTAGAACAGCGCCAGCGAGCTGCCGTCCTTGTCGAACACCTCGTAGACCTTCATGTCCGGGTTGTAGGTCGGGATGTCGGTGCGTTGCTTGAAGGTGATCCCGTAGAGCTGGTTGGCGGCGTAGAAAACGCCGTTTTTCAGCACGTTGTCGAGCTCGAAGTAAGGCTTGATCTGCGCTTCGTCGAGGTCGTATTTGGCCTTGCGTACCTGCTCGGCATACAGGTCCCAATCGGCAGCGGTCAACTTGAAGCCGCCGTTCTGCGCGTCAATTACCTTCTGGATCTCGGCGGCCTCGCTGCGTGCTTTGGCGGTCGCCGCCGGCACGGTATCAGTCAACAGCTTCAATGCCGCCTGCGGGGTCTTGGCCATCTGGTCGCCCAGGCTGTAGGCGGCGTAGTTGTCAAAGCCGAGCAGCTTGGCCTTCTGCGCGCGCAGCTGGGCCAGGCGCTGGATGGTCTGGCGGGTGTCGTTGCCATCGCCCTTTTCGGTACGGGTCTCGGAGGCTTGCAGCACCTGCGCACGCAGCGCGCGGTCCTTCAGCGAACCCAATACCGGCTGCTGAGTGGTGTTTTGCAGGGCCAACACGTACTTACCGTCGAGCTTGCGGGCACTGGCGGCCTCGGCGGCCGCAGCGATGTCGCCATCGCTCAGCCCATCGAGCCGGGCCTTGTCGTCCACCACCACCGCGGCCGCAGCGGTCGCGGCCACCAGACGGGTATGGAACTGGGTGGAGAGCGTGGTTTCTTCGACGTTGAGTTTGCGCAGGGTCGCCTTGTCGGCGTCGGACAACTGCGCACCGGCGCGGACAAACTGCTGATAGTCGCGCTCGACCACACGCTTCTGTTCGGGATCGAGCTGCAACGTGTCGCGCTGGTCGTAGACCGCTTTGATCCGTGCGAACAGCTTGGGATCGAGGCTGATTTCGTCCTGATGTGCGGCCAGCTTGGGCGCGATCTCTTCCTGGATCTTCTGCCGCGCATCATTGGTGTCGGCCTGCACCAGGCCGAAGAAGATCCGCGACACCCGGTCCAGGGTCTCACCCGAGCGCTCCAGCGCCTCGTTGGTGTTGGCGAAGGTGGCCGGCTCGGTGTTGTCGGCAATCTTGCGGACCTCGGCCAGGTGTTGGCGCATGCCTTCCTCGAACGCCGGCAGGTAATCGGCATCCTTGATCTTGTCGAACGGCGGCGCCTGGAACGGCAGCGTGCTGGCGGTCAGCAGCGGGTTCGGCGCGGCGTCAGGGGTCTGGGGCTGGGACTGGCTGGCAGCGGTTTTCTCGGGCACGGCAGGGGACTCTTTTCCGGAGCAGGCGGCCAATGCCAGGCTGATGGCAGCGGCCAGTAGGGCGGTACGCGACATGGAACGAACTCCTGGGAATAGCGATAACGGCAATAGCCGTGCAACCTACCCGGTTTCGGCGGCGGCGGCATGTGCCATTGGATCGGCGCTTGGGCGAGCGAGCCCGGCATTCCCGGTAAGCGCTTAAAGCGTTTCGTCGCGGAAGATCGCCACATGCGGCACGCCATCGGCGCCGATCCAGCCGCGATACATGCCATCGGTGTTGAACGGGAAGACGAAGTGACCCTGCGCGTCCAGCGCGATCGCACCGCCATCGCCGCCGGCCTGGGGGATTTGCTGGTCGATCACCTGTTCGGCCGCCTGGGCCAGGGTCTGGCCGGCGTATTTCATCCGCGCACAGATGTCGTACGCCGCCACCGCGCGGATGTAGAACTCGCCCCAGCCGGTGCCGGAAACCGCGCACTGGGTATTGGCGTAGGTGCCCGCACCAATGATCGGCGAGTCGCCAACCCGGCCATAGCGCTTGTTGGTCATGCCGCCGGTGGAGGTGCCGGCGGCCAGCCGGCCCTGCTCATCCAACGCCAGCGCACCCACCGTGCCGAAGTGCTTGGCGGTCTCCAGATCGGCGTGCGGCTGCCCGGCGGCCTCCTCCTGTAGTGCCTTGCGCAGCTGCTGCCAGCGCTTTTCAGTGCGGAAATACGCCGGATCGACCAGCGCGATGCCCTGCTCCTTGGCGAACACCTCGGCACCATCGCCGATCAGCATCACGTGCTTGGACCGTTCCATTACCGCGCGTGCGAGCTGGATCGGGTTGCGCACCCGATGCACCCCGGCCACCGCACCGGCCTGGCCGGTATAGCCGTCCATGATCGCCGCGTCCAGCTCATTGCGGCCGTCATGGGTGAACACGGCGCCGCGGCCGGCGTTGAACTGCGGGTCGTCCTCAAGCACGGTGATCGTGGCGGCCACCGCGTCGACCGCGCCACCGCCCTTGGCCAACACCGCGTGGCCGGCGCGCAGCGCGCGCTCCAGCCCGGCGCGCGCGGCGGCCTCATCCTGGGCATCCAGGCCGCTGCGGATGACTCCGGCACCGCCATGGATCACCAGCACCGGGCTCGGCGTCACCGCCGCGGTGGCCGTACCGCAGGCCAGTGATGCGGCCCACAACAATGAGCGTAGGAAGGGCGTGTTCATTGGCATGCCTCGCAGGAGAACGACCGGTTCAGACAGTACCGCGATTCTTACCCATCCACGGCCGGTACCAATGGCGGATCGCGGCGATGTCCGCCTCCATGTCCTGACCGGGCCAGAATGGCTCGCCGACACCGATGGTACGGCTGGGGTAGTCGAAGTACACCGGCAGAATCGGCACCCCGGCCCCATGGGCGATCTTCCAGAACCCGGCCTTCCATTGCTCCACTCGCTTGCGCGTACCCTCCGGGGTCAGCACGTACCACAGCCGGTCCGAATCGCGGATCAGTTTGATCGCCTGGCCCACCGTGCCTTGCGCCTGCCGGCGATCCAGCGGGATGCCGCCCAGATGGCGTAGCAGCGGCCCCAGTGGCCACCAGAACAAACTGGCCTTGCCCAACACCTTGACCTCAAAGCCGAGCGCAAACTTGGCGGCGAAGCCGAGGAAGCCGTCCCAATTGGACGAATGCGGGGCCACGATCATCACCAGCTTGGCCAGATTCGGCAGCCGGCCGACGATCCGCCAACCGGTCAGACGTAACGCGGTGCGGCCCATCCAGCGCCCAATCCGGCCATGTCCCACCGGTACGTTGGGGGGGATCGGCTGCGGCACAGGGTCGCTCGCATGCGGCGGCGGTAACGGGGCAACGGGTTGACTCACTTTTACTCCCAATGAGACGAGGAACGGCCGCGCTTGAGATCGCTGCGTCCACGCTTGGCGTCGAGCCGGCGCAGCTTTGAGGCGCGGGTGGGCTTGGTCGCAATCCGTCGCTTGGGGACCGCCAGACCGGCGGCAATGAACTCGACCAGGCGCGCGCGCGCATCCTCGCGATTGCGTTCCTGGGTACGAAAGCGCTGAGCATCGATCACCAGGACCCCGTCATCGGTGAGGCGGCGATCGCGCCGGGCCAGCAGGCGCGCGCGCAACGGCTCAGGCAGTACCGGCGAGGCGGCAATGTCGAAGCGCAGCTCCACTGCGGTGGCGACCTTGTTGACGTTCTGCCCGCCGGCCCCACTGGCGCGCACGAAACGCTCGACGATCTCGTGTTCCGGGATCGCCAACGCAGCATTGATCGTGAGCAACGTCTGGGCCATGGGCCGATTGTATCGACAGCGGTGTGCAGATGGCCCTCGCAATAGCGTCTCTGGTCTCAATCCAGCTGCGCTGACCAGCCCAGTAGCTCGCACGCCCTGGCGAACTGCGGGTCCAGCGGCGCGCGCACCTCGACGCGCCCGCCGTTGGGGTGCGGGAACCGCAACCGCTCGGCGTGCAGCAGCATGCGATGCACGCCGAGCATCCGGAAGGTCCGGTTATGGCGGCCGTCACCGTGGCTGGTATCGCCGATCAGGTGGTGCGAAAGGTGCTTGAGGTGGCGGCGGATCTGGCGAAAGCGCCCGGTCTGTGGCTGGCAGCGCAGCAACGCGTAGCGTGAGGTTGCAAAGCCCGTGGACGGTACCGCCAGCTCGCCGGTGGCCAGCCGCTGGAACCGGGTGATCGCCGGTTTCTTCTGCGGCTTGCCGGGGCCGCCGTCCAGATCATGGTCCACGCAGAACGCGTCCTCGGCCGGCCAGCCACGGCAGATCGCCAGGTAGTCCTTTTCGATCTGACCAGCCATCAGCGCTTTGCCCAGCAGGCTCGCCGCATCGCGGTCGAACGCCAGCAGCAGGCAACCACTGGTGGCACGGTCGAGCCGATGCACCAGAAAGATCGGCCGGCCCAGCTGTGCGCGCAGGCGGTCGGCCAGGAAGTCGTCCTCACCGCGCGCCAGCTTGCTGTCATGGACCATCAGCCCGGCCGGCTTGTCGACCACGGCCAGGGCATCGTCTAGGTGCAGGATCTGCACGGATTCAAGGGGTTCGCTCACCGGCGCATTATCCGCCAGCGCGGCCCACTTTAAGAACGCCTTGATGTCGGCACCCTCATCGTTGCTCATGCGCTCGGGACGGCGGTCACCGGCACCGAGTCGGCCTTGCCCGCGTCAAACCGCAGCCTAATCGCATTGCTCCCACCGCTGCATCGCAGTTTCCCGTCGGCAAACAGCTTGATGCATTGACGCCCGCACCACGGCCCCCGACGATGCCTGACCCCTCCCGGAAAATACCGATGAACAAGCTGCTGCTGGCCTTCCTGCTGGTGCTGGCACCGCTGGCCCAGGCCGTTGATCTGCCCTACGACGAACACGCCGATGCCCAAGCCCAAGTGGCCCAGGCGCTGGCCGCCGGCAAGCGCGCGCACAAACCGACCCTGCTGGTATTCGGCGCCAACTGGTGCGGCGACTGCCGCGCACTGGATAAGTCCCTGCACACCGCAAAGAACGCCGCGCTGATTGCGCAGCACTTTGAGGTAGTCAAGATTGACGTCGGTAACTTCGACCGCAATCTGGCACTGAGCCAAGCCTACGGCGACCCGATCCAGAAAGGCATTCCCGCCGCAGTGGTGGTCTCGCCGCAGGGCCAGGTCGTCTACACGACCAAGGCCGGCGAGCTGGCCAACGCGCGCAAGATGAGCGATGACGGCATCTATGCGTTCTTCGCCCGGGTCGCCAAACCGGCACCGTGAGGCGCCTGCGTCGTGACTAGCGCCGGGCGAGCCCGGTCGCAACGTTGCCTGATAAGGCCGCAGCCGGATTAGCTTGGCTGCCCCGACGTCATTACGTCGCGCGTACCGCCAGCAGCTCGCCGGTGTCGCGGGTGATGTTGAGCATGCGCGGGCCACCCTCGGCCGTCGCCAATGCGTCATGATCCTCACCAAAACGCAGTAGAGCCTGCTTCAGTGCCTCCAGGTCCGCGCCCATCGCCGCCACTAGCGCCGCAACCATGCTGACAGCAGCGCCAGGGTACCGGCAATGCCGCTGACCCAGCTCCACACCGGCAACGCACCCAGATACGCCCCCTGCGACGGCGGCTGGGTGTACAGCACCGCCGCAACCACCAGCAATCCGGTGCCGGCGATTGCGGCCACCGCGCGCCGCTGCAACCGGCGCAGGCTGCTATCAAGTGCCTTCAGTTCGTGCGAACGCACCTGCACCTGATGGCGCCCCTCGACCTGCTGGCTGAGCCAGGCGTGCACCAGCCGCGGCATGTCCGGGGCATGGGTCATGATCTCCGGCAGGCGTTTGCCCAGTTCTTTCAGCGCGCGACGCGGGCTGTAGCGCTCGCGCAGGATGCGTTCGAGCACCGGCCGCGCCACCGCCCAGATATCCAGCTGCGGGTCGAGCTGGCGGCCAACACCCTCGATGTTAAGCAGGGTTTTTTGTAGCAAAATCAGCTGCGGCTGCAAGATCAGCTGATGCTGCTGGGCGACCCGGAACAGCTTGATAAGTACTTCGGCCAGCGAAATCTGCGATAGCGGCCGGGTGAAATACGGCTCGCACACCGAGCGCGCGCCCGCCTCCAGCTCATCCACCCGTACGTGTGCCGGCATCCAGCCGGCCTGCAAATGCAGCTCGGCGATACGGCGGTAGTCACGGTTAAAGATCGCCATGAAATTCTCCGCCAGGAAGTACTGATCCTTCTGCGAGAGCTGGCCCATGATCCCGAAATCCAGCGCGATGAAGCGCGGGTTGAGACGCCGCGCCGGATCGCTATCCACCCAGATATTACCGGCGTGGGCGTCGGCGTGAAAGAAGTTGTCGCGGAACACCTGGGTATAGAACACCCGCACACCCTTCGCCGCTAACAGCTTGCGATCAATGCCGGCGGCATCGAGCTGGGCAATGTCATCGGACGGGATGCCGTACACCCGCTCCAAGGTCAGCGCGCGCTCGGCGGTATGGCTCCAGATCACCTCTGGCACATACAAATCATCGGAGTGCTCCCAGAACCGGCGTAGCACACTGGCGTTACCGCCTTCGCGTTGCAGGTCGAGTTCGGCGGCCAGGGTCGATTCGATCTCGGCCACAATCTCGCGTGGGCGGATTTTGTCGGCGCGCGGGTGAGTGCGCTCGACCAGCGCGGCGAGCGATTGTAGCAATGCAATGTCGGCATCGATCTGTTTTTCGATCCCCGGACGCAGCACCTTGACCACCACCTCGCGCCCCTCCGGCAGCGTCGCGGCATGTACCTGCGCGATCGACGCCGATGCCAACGGCGTGGTGTCGAAACTTGCAAATGCGTCGCTGACTGGCCGAGCCAACGCCTGTTCGACGATGCGGCGCGCCGCCTGCCCGTCGAACGGCTGCACCCGATCCTGCAGCAGGGTCAACTCTCCGGCCACGTCCGGCGGCACCAGGTCACGCCGGGTCGACAGGATCTGTCCGAATTTGACGAAAATCGGTCCGAGCTCCTGCAGTGCCAGGCGCAGGCGCGCGCCACGCGAAAGCGCGGCGACTTCGGCGGAGGCCCGTGGCACGAACGGCTTGGCCAACCACAGCCAGCGTTCCAGTGAAGTGTGCTCGAGCAATGCATCCAGGCGATAGCGCAGGATCACCCGACCGATGCGGCCGGCGCGTAGCAACGCCTTCATGTGCCACCTCCGGCCAGCCGGGCGATACGCACGGCGAGCCGTTCAACATCGTCGCGCAGCACGTCCACATCGTCGTGGAAAGCCTCCTGCTCGGCGCGCGGCACCACGTCGCGGGACTCCTCGGTGACGTACTCAGCCGCGCTGCGCGACAGCTCGCTGGCGCCATGCCGGAACCGGCGCAATGCATCGCGCACCGCATTGGCGACCTGCACACCTAAGATTTCACCGAACGCCGCCACGAACGGCAGCTGCCAGTCCGGTGCGAAGCCCGCAGCCAACTGCTGCAACCGCCGCGCCAGCTCAGCATCACCCGACACCCGCATCCGCCCGGACGGCGGACCGTTACGGCGGGCTTGCGCCAGGAATGGCAACTGCCCGAGCAGCCCCCCCAGACTGCCGCGTACCGCCAGGTCGGGCTCGGAGGTAGCATCAACCGGGCCCACCAGCAGGCGTCGGCCGGCGACGCGTATCTGCAACGCGAGCGCGGGCGCGTCCAGGGTCAGCGCAATGCGCTGGCCGTGCAGCGCCTGCAATGCATCGCCGGTATCCGGGTCGAGCGCCACCGCGCGATTGAGGGCAGCTTCCAGCGCGCGGCCGGCCAGCGGCTTGAGGGAGTCTAGAGGGGAGCCAGGCATGCACGCATTCTAGGCGATCTACGCGCAAGCCCCGCAGACATGCGTTGCATAGCCGAGCGCCTTGCGCGCGAGCTGACACTGCGCTCGAACACCAGCCCAGTGGATTTACGGTCCACGCGGCCCCCTTTCGCGCCCAAAGCGCGCGCCTACGGTTCCCCTCTCCCCCGCTCGGGCGCATGCTATTACCCCCTCGTTTTCCAGAGTGATCGTGATGCGCAAGATCCGGGTGGGCCTGGTCTTCGGCGGCCAGTCGGCCGAGCACGAGGTATCGTTGCAGTCAGCCAGGAACATCGTCGATGCGCTGGACACCCATCGCTTCGAGATCACCCCGATCGGCATCGACAAGCAAGGGCAGTGGCATCTGGCCGAGCTTGACAGCTTCCTGCTCAACGCCGATGACCCCGAGCGCATCGCCTTCAAACGTACCGGTCACGCACTGGCGCTGGTGCCCGGGGCGGAGACGCAGCAGTTACGCCCGGTGCAACAGTCGCAGGCATTGGAACAGATCGACGTGGTATTCCCGATCGTGCACGGCACACTGGGCGAGGATGGTTCACTACAGGGGCTGTTGCGAATGGCAAACCTGCCATTCGTTGGCTCCGACGTGCTCGGCTCGGCGGTGGCGATGGATAAAGATGTGAGCAAGCGGCTACTGCGCGACGCCGGGCTGCCGGTTGCGCCCTTCGTCTGTTTCACCCGTCACGACGCACCCCGGGCCGACTTCGACCACCTGGCCGCGCAACTGGGGCTGCCGCTGTTCGTCAAACCGGCCAATCAAGGCTCGTCCGTTGGTGTGAGTCGCGTTGATGAACGCGCGCAGTTTGATGCGGCCTTGGCGCACGCCCTGAGATTCGATCACAAAGTGTTGGTGGAGGCCGCCATCGCCGGGCGTGAGATTGAGTGTGCGGTGCTGGGCAACGCACAGCCGCAGGCCAGCGTCTGCGGCGAAGTGGTAGTACACGATACGTTTTATTCCTATCAGACCAAGTACATCAGCCAGACCGGTGCGGAGGTGGTGGTCCCAGCAGCGATTGAGTCCGAGGTGCAGGCGCGCATCCAGGCCGTGGCGTTACGCGCCTACCGCGTGCTCGGCTGCGCCGGGATGGCGCGGGTGGATGTTTTTTTAACCGCTGCTGGCGAAATCATCGTCAACGAGGTCAATACCCTGCCAGGGTTCACCCAGATCAGCATGTATCCAAAATTGTGGCAGGCCAGCGGATTGAGCTATCGCGAGCTGATTACGCGTTTGATCGAGCTGGCTCTGGAGCGGCACGCGGATGATTGCGCGCTCAGTCGCACCGTCAGCTGCACCTAAGCTCAGGCATGTACGACCCGTAACCTTACGCTGAAGTCCGAGCAAAGCGGGCTTCATGCCCACTCCGCAACCACACCAGAACCGCTAGCCAGAGCCAAGCCGCGTGCACGCCTCAAGCTGTTGCGACGCAGTCTTCAAACGACGTAAGCCTTCCTCGATGCTGACCTTCGGCACATAGCCAAAATCACGCCGCGCCGGTTCCATTGAATACCAGTGCGGCGTGCACAGTTGCTCGGCCAGAAAGCGCGTCATCGGCGGCTCTCCGGGCAGGCGCAGCCACGGCCAGGCCTTCTCGCAGAGCGCACCGATCCGGTAGGCGGATTTGAACGACATCGTCTTACTTACCGGCGGTGCACCCACCGCCGCCAGCAGACGGTTGAGCAGTTCGTGCATCGGTAGCGGCTCACCGTTGGAAATGAAGTAAGCCTTACCCGCGCATTTGGCGCCCGGCGCCAGATGCGCGAAGGCAGCAAAGTGCGCTTGCGCGGCATTGTCGATATAGGTGGTATCGACCCGGTTGCGGCCATCACCGACCAGACGCAACCGGCCCTGCCGCGCGCGCTCAGCCAGACGCGGCACCAGTTGCTTGTCACCTGGCCCCCAGATCAAGCGCGGACGCAGCGCCACTGTCGCCAGCGCGGGGCCATTAGCGGCCAGCACTGCGCGCTCGGCGATCGCCTTGGTGGCTGCGTAAGCGGCCTGGAAGTTTTCGCCATAGGGCACCTGCTCGGCGCCAAGGCCCTCAACCGGATGAGTGGCGCGATGGGTGACACTGGGTGTGGAGGTATACACCAGCCGAGCAACGCCTTGCGCGCGGCACGCCTCCAGCACGTGTTCGGTACCGAGCACATTGGCCCGGTAATAACTTTCGTAACGCCCCCAGGCACCGGCCTTGGCGGCGTTGTGAAACACCGCATCGACGCCGGCAAGCGCGTGCCGTACCGCTGCGGCGTCGGCCAGATCGCCGCAGATCTGCCCAACGCCCAGCGACTGCAGCGCAGGATAATGCCCGCGATTGAAACTCAGCACTTCGTGACCGCGTTCCAACAGCCCACGGCACAATGCCTGCCCCAGAAAACCGCCGCCGCCGGTGACCAGGATCTTCATGCGCGTCGCTGCGTTTGCGCAGCCGCCCAGACCGCCAGTTTCTCGCGGCCGATCTTGGCGTTGTGGCGGATATCAACCGGAAACCCCGGATGTGCCAATACCTGCGTGATCAACGCGGTATGGCGGTGCGCGGCGGCCGCTTCGAGCAATGCCCGCTCCAGCACCGCGTGCGGTGGCGCACCGGGCGCGGCCTCGTAGCACAGCACCGGCACCTGCTGACCGGGGTCGCCGATCCCGACCAACGCGGTACGCGCGATTCCCGGTAATGCATTGAACACCGGTTCGACCTGTTCGGTGTACAGCGGTCCCTGTGCGCTCTCCACCCGCTGGGTCTTGCGCCCGCAGAACCATAATCGGCCCTCGTCGTCGAAATAGCCGACGTCCCCCATGCGGTGGACGATGCGCTCGCTGCCGTCGGCCAGGCGTTCGCGAACCTTGGCGATCGCGGTGGCCGAAGCCCGATTGAAATAGCTGTCGGTGGTGGTGGGACCGGCCACGGTGATTTCACCGACCTCGCCCGCCCCCAGTTCACGCACCCCCGACCAGTCGGCGATCGCGGCATCGTCGATCGCCACGATCCGCACCACGTTCGGCGCGACGACACGGCCTACACAGGTGCCGGCACCCGCCTCGGTGGCCGCACGCGTAACCTCCAGCTCGCGGCCCTCGATCACCGCAACCGGCAGACATTCGGTGGCGCCGTAGGGGGTCCAGAGCTGGGCATCGGCTGGCAGCAGCGCGCGCATCTTGGCCACCACATCCGGCGGCACCGGCGCGCCCGCCGAGGTCACCCGCTTGACCGTCGGCAGCGCTCGGCCGTAATCGGCCAGCACCCGCATCAGCGCCGGCGAACCAAAGAGTTGGGTGATGCCGAACCGCGCGATCGCATCGTGCAGCCGACGTGGGTCCGCCTTCGCCGGCCGGGTCGGGTCCATGTCCGGGATCACGCTGGTCAGGCCCAGCGCCGGATCGAATAGCGCGAACGGCGGAAACGTCGGCAAATCGATCCCACCCGGCTGCAGGCCGAGTGCATCGCGCAGCAAGTCGATCTGACCGAGCAAATGGCGGTGGCGGTACACCACACCCTTGGGTACGCCGGTGGAACCGCTGGTAAACAAGATCGCGGCCACATCCTCCGGACCGGTCGCCGCTAACTGGGGACCGGCGCCGCGCCCAGCACGCTCCAGTTGCGCCAGCGTCGCCCCACCCCAGACCCAGCGACGGCCGACGGTGACGATCTTGCGCGCTGCGCGTGCCCAGCCCAGCAGCTTCCGCGCCAACTGCGCCAACGAGATGCCGATGAAGGCATCCGGACAGGCCTCATCCAGGCACTGTTTCAGCGCGCGCTTGTCGATGCCTGGATCGACCAGCACCGGCACCGCGCCGATCTTGAACAAGGCGAACATCAGCAAAAAGAAGTCTAGGGACGGCCGTACCATCACCACACTGCGGGTACCCCGGCCGATCCCGTAGCTGGCCAGTCCGGCGGCGATCGCATCGCTACGCGCATCCAGTTGTGCGTAGCTCAGCGCCACGTCGTAGCGGGCCATGCCGTCCGCCCCGGGCCGGCCCGGGCAGCGGATAACAATCTGGTCGGGCCGTTCGCGGGCCAGCTGCGGTAGCACCGCAGCAATATTGCAGGGTTCGGTCATCGGCGGATTATCGCCGATGGCGCTGCGTCCTCGCCGGTCAGTCGGTACAACGCTTGCGCACGGCCAGGGTTGGGGCAGAATTGCCTCCCTTTCCGCTTCCGCCGCGCAAGGCCCGGCACCCTCCATGGCACATCCCTGCCTCTCCTGCGGCGCGTGCTGCGCCCACTATCGCGTCGGTTTCCATTGGAGCGAGGCCGACCCTGACATGGGCGGTAAGGTCCCGCTTGCGCTCACCGAGCCCCTGCGCAGCCATGAGCGCGCAATGCGAGGCACATCGCAGCCGCGGCCACGCTGTATTGCCCTGGATGCCGACATCGGCCGCTACAGCCGCTGCACGATTCACGACCGCCGCCCTTCAACCTGTGCGGCGGTCCCGGTCTCGCTCGAATTCGGCCCGCGCAGCGCGCAATGCGACAAGGCCCGGCACGCACACGGTCTGCAACTGCTCACCGAAGCCGACTGGGTCGGCGTGGCACAGCCCGGATGCATGGCGCCATCGGCGTGCTAAGCGCGAGCTAACCTGCTTTTTCTCGGAGCGGCGTGAGGCGGTGAACAGCGCTAGCGGACCAACACCATCACAACCGAGCAGCGCGCGCTTGCCGACGCCACCACCGTATGAACCCGCTACAGCGGATGCGCGTCGAGGAAACTACGAATCGCTGGCACCAGCTCGGCCGCCTTGTCCTCCAGTACGTAATGCCCCGCATCGGCGAAGGCATGCACCTGCGCCTCGGGCAGTGCGGCGCGGAAGCCGTCGAGGAAATGCCGATCGAATACGAAGTCTTTCAATCCCCAGCCGATAAAAGCCGGACGGTCCGCAAACCCAGGCAGCGCCTGACCGGCCGCCTCCAGCAGCGGCCAGGCCCGGTCGGCGGGACCGAGCGGGATGTCCTGCATGAAGCGTACCGTCGCGATGCGATGGTCCCAGCTGTCGTACGGCGCCACATAGGCGCGGCGCACCTCGGCCGGCATTGCGTTCTCCACGCCCAACCAGGAGGCGCCCGAGGAGAACGCGTTGAAGCTGCGGATCAGCCACTCACCGATCTTCCAGTCGCGCCCCAGCGCAATTTGCCACGGCATTCGCTTGGCGGCCGGCATCGGGAACGCGGCGGTGTTGGTAAGCACCAACCGCCGCACCTGGTTGGCATGCGACAGCGCCCAGCCAAAGCCGATCATCCCGCCCCAGTCGTGCACCACCAGCGTCATCGGCCCGTCCACGCCCACGTGATCGAGCAACGTGGTGACATCCTCCACGCGCGACTGCAACGTGTAGTCGTAGCGGTCATCGTCCGGCTTGTCCGACAGCCCCATGCCAATGTGATCGGGCACGATGCAGCGATAGCGGTCGCTCAGCCCGGCCACCAGCTTGCGCCAGTAATAGCTCCACGACGGATTGCCATGCAGCATCACCACCACCTCACCGTCGCGCGGACCCTCGTCGAGATAGCTCATCACGAGGCCGGGGCGAACGTCGAAACGTTGCGGAGTGAAGCGGTAGCCAGGCAGCAGGTCGGCAGATGCACTCATTGGATCGTTGGGGAGAGGAAGTTCCGCGAAGCCAAACCAGACGGCGCCACGCCGGCGGCAAGAGGGCGGTGGACCGGCCAAGCGACACCGCACAGTGCGCCGCACCCGGCGCATTTGCTCACCACACCACTTCGGCCATCGAACAGTTCAGTCCCGAGCCGATGCCCAGCAACGCGATGCGGTCGCCCTTCTTGAGCCGGCCCAGTTCCTTGAGCTTGCTCAGCACGATGGGCACCGAAGCCGGACCGATATTGCCGTGCTCGCCGAAGATGGTCAGCACCTTGGCGGGGTCGATGCCGAAGTTCTTGACGAACGCAGCGGTATGCGGACGCGAGACCTGATGAATCACGAACTGATTAAGCTCATCCACGGTCCATCCCAGCGCCTGCTTCGCGGCCACGAAAGTCTTTTCGGCCAACTTGATGCCTTCCAGCAGCAGCATCCGGGTGTCGGTGACCATGCGGTCCATGTTGCCGCGGCACAGCTTGTTCCACTCGGTTGCCGAACGAGTCACACCGCCCTTGTAGCGCGGCGCATCCGGCACTAACTCCGCGCGCGCCATCACCATCGCCGCAGCGCCGCAGCCCAAGGTCAGCGCCGCCAGCTCGTCACGGAAGTCCTGCTCGGTGGCGTTGGACTGCAACAAACGCTCAATGGTCTTCTCGTACACCAGGTTGGCGGTCTCACCGTCCACCACCAGCGCGTAATCGATCTCTCCGCGCTCAAGCATGCGCGCAGCAATGTCCATGCCGTTGATGAAAGCCAGACATGCATTGGCCACGTCGAAGGCCATGCAGTGATCGCTTACCTCTAGGTTGCCGCAGACGATCGAGGCGGTAGAAGGCTCCAGATAATCCCGGCTGACCGACGTGTTAACCAACAGACCGACCTTGTCCGCACCAATGCCGGCATCGTCCAGGGCCTTGCGCGCGGCCAGCGTGGCGGCATCAGACGCCTGCACGTGCGCATCCCACAGCCGGCGCGCATGCACCCCAGCGATATCACCCAGCACATCGGTCTTGATGCCGAGCCGTTCCAGCATCGGTTTGAGACGCTCGTTGATTTCCTTGGAAGTCAGCGTATGCGGCGCGTCAATATGCGCCAGTCCCGCGATGGAGACGTTCTTG
>Cebus_capucinus_imitator_PRJNA485217_SSR047__coassemble_1343_pt1 | contig 15843 bp, 18 predicted proteins | sample Cebus_capucinus_imitator_PRJNA485217_SSR047__metabat2_high_PE_004 | metagenome-assembled genome bin Cebus_capucinus_imitator_PRJNA485217_SSR047
CGATGACTCTGACCTACTTGGATCGCGAAAAGACCGGTTTCGAGCGCATCAAGGCGATCTGTGAAGCCGTCTGCGTGCAGCGCGACGAAGCGCTGGCGCGGCAGCGCGTGGCCGAACACATTGGCGAGGCCGAAGCAATTGCTCATGCCTTGCTGCAGCAGGAGCAGAAGTGATGGCTGCTTACTGGGTTGCCCATGTACAGGTGTTGGATGCGGAGAAGTACGCCGGCTACACTGCCCTGGCACCGGCCGCGTTCGCGCGGCATGGTGCCACCTTCCTTGTGCGTGGAGGGGAGGCAGAGGTTTTGGAGGGCAGCTTGCCTGACCGTCATGTCGTCATCGAGTTCCCGACACTGGATGCTGCCCGGGCTTGTTACCACTCATCCGAGTATCAAAACGCGAAGGCATTGCGCGACGGCCATTGCATTGCCCATGTTGTGATCATGCAAGGCCTACCAACATCCGCTTGATCGAATTACAAGAAGCCTGATGACCTTATGGGCGAGAACGGTCTGCACAAGCAGACAACGCAGTTGTTCGTTGGCGAGGGTTGAAAGCAAAGATGACCGAGCACCTCGCTCACGACAAGCACGTACCGGTTGGCAACGCCGACGGTAATGCGCGTAATGACAAGAGCCGCAAAACCTTGAACGGCGGTTTGGGCGAGTTGTTAATTGAGGTGCTGCGCGACCGTATGGACAGCTTATCACCTGCTTCTAGAGCTGGTTGACCATTGTAGCCATCCGTCGGCAGCCTTGGATTTTACCCGGTCGTGCCGCGTGCGCTAACGACAGTCTCGCGATTCGATTTGATCTCCGAGATACCCGGCTCCGGTGTATCCAGAGGGTCCGTCAACAGATCTGTTTCCTGCTGCGGACGTGAGGCCTTCTCCATAATCGACTTCATCGCGTTGATGACGTCGGTCAGCGGCACCTCGTTGGCAAGCCGGCGAAAGGTGTCGCGGCTGTTATAGCCGGAACCATCGCGTGGGTAGGCTTCGTACATCGACAGCAGCTCGCGGCAGGCGGTCTTTAGTGCGCTGACGCTGCCTTGCGCCAGCGCTTGGCCGATCTGGTCGAAGCTGTGCAGGCAGTCGGAGAGCCAAAGCAGGTCGTAGCGGGCCTTGCTGGGTTCCGGCGCCTGATGGCCGCGGTTGTAGGCGCTGTAGTGCCGGATGGTCTTGGCCACGCGCGCCACGTGCTCAAACAACGTGCCGATCTCTGCGGAAATGTCGAGTCGGTTCACTAAAATCATCGGCACTGGCGGCTCGGCAGATGGTTGCGCCTCGGTTGTCTGCTGCAGCTCCAAGTATCGCCGCTGCAGCGCTTCAAATTCACTGGCCGCTTCGGTGGCACGGGTCTTCAACTGCACGATGGCCGTGCGATAGCGAGCGAGGGCGTGCTTCGCGTCGGCATGCTCGCTGCGCTCGCGGCGCAAGCCTTTACCGCGGATCAGCGCAAGCGCGGTGGCGATTATGGCCCAGACGGAGGCAGCGGCAATGAGGTAAGGAAGTATGCCCATGGCGATTTTTCGAGCGAGTGCAGACGTTGTCGGCTCAGTACCGCTGGTCTGAAGGTCTCAGCTCTCTTTATGTGATGCAGTTCGACTCGCCATGTGGGCTCTAGGCTTCAGTCAGAGCGGCTCCACGGGTGCAGGTCTCGCTGTCTAACGCAACCAACGGCCGCCTTGCATACGCGTGGCGTGTGGGGGCCTTGTCGTTAGAGTCCCCGCTCCCAGGGCGCGGTCCTGTACGTGGATTCAATCAGGCGCCGTAGCCCGGATTCCGGAAAACTTGAAGGCATCTGTCTGGTGCCAGCATTCAGGCCAGGACCGAGATGATCGTGCCAATGGTGCCTGCCGCAGCTAGCCATTTGCCAGCGGTGTAATAGCCGTTCTTCTCTTCTTTGGGGGGCTTGGGTGCTTTGGGATCGTCCAAGCCCAGTGCGCCAGCGACGACGGAATGGACTGCTTGCAAGCTGCCTCCGCTTTCGCTGGACGCAGGCTGGACGCTCTTGACCTCGACTTTAGCGGGCTTAGCGTGGGTTTTGCTGTCCCTTGCTTGGGCCTTGCTGTCGTGGGCGTCGGTCTTGGCGGTCTTGTCGTCTTTAGCATCACCTTTGTTGGCAGCCTGCCTGGAGCGAGCGGAGGCGGCGCTTGTAGCACTGTTAACGGTGGAGGCGACGCTGGTGATGGCCATGGCGAAGGTCCCTTCGTGAAGCGGATGGAGGCTTCGGGAGTATCGGCGCGGCCGCGTCTGACTTGAGGCGCGGTAGAAAGTGGGACCGGAAAGAGGGGCGGGCGACAGCTGAGCGTGTGCCGGCTGGATCGAAGATAACAAGAGACCCGCCAGTCCGAAGCCGAGAGGGGAGGGGAGCTAACGGTCTTCTGATGGACTGGCGGGTCGCCTTGGATTGTGAACAATCAGTTTGTGCTTTGCAACATGGCAGCTTATTCGCCGCCGCCGCCGCCGCCGCCGCCGGGCGACGATGCGGTCGGGCGGTCGCCGTGTGATGTAGGTCGGGGGCGTCCGCCATGGCCCGCCCGGCGAGCGCGCACCTGGGTTGCATGCAGTTGGGATTTCAGGGAGTCGACTTCGGCGCGCAATGCATCTACTTCTTCGCGGTCAGGCAATTGCAACTTATGCAGCACGTTCTTGACCCGCGCGTCGAAAACTTTGCCGAGCTTTTGCCAGTTCTCTGTGGCTTTTTCGCGGGCTTGTCCGAAGCGGGTTTCAATCTGGTCACGGATGGATTCCGCCTCTTCCTCGGCCTGGCGGCGGCCCTCGCGCTGATACTGGGCGCCTTCTTCTACCAACGATTCAAACAGTCGAGTGCCTTCGCTCTGCGCGCGTCCCAAGGCGCCTAGTCCAGCAAGCCAGACTTGCTCGGCGGAATCACCGAGCTTGCGCGAGAAACGGCTGGCCTGAGCCTGGAAACCTTCCGCAGCACCGTTGTCGGCGGCGTCGTCACGGTTCCTGTTGGTCGTGGTCATGGTGCCGAACTCCTCATCTGACGATGGAAGTCAACAAACTACCCCTGCGACCGCCTGCGGTGGGTGAAGTTGGTGTTATCCGGAACGGCGCCATTCACGCTGAGTGACGCTCGGACTTCAGGCGTTCAGGTACTCAGGCGCCGCTAAGCTTCTCCGAGAGCACCCGACGGATCTCGGATTCGACCAAGCCTTTCATCGCTGAAAGCATGAAACCTAGCGTTGCGGTGACTCGCACCTGACCGGGCAACAGGTCGATCGCCCCATCGACCCCAGAGCCGGAGAAATCTAAACGTTCGCCGCTCCAAGTGGATTGCAAGCCGAAGCGCGCGTCGAGTTTACGGGCGATCTCGTCAACGGCGGTACGCGCCTGTGTGGCGTTCAGGGCGTGGTCTTGGCGGATGTCGATGCTGGACATGGCGGGGGAAGTCTGGCGATTGAAAGCCGCACATTGTGCCAGTTTCGTTGGCCGGTCTCGCCGCTTGATGCTTCTTGCCGCCGGGGCAACCTGTTAGGCTGCGTCAGTGCCAGACTTGCAAGTTCATTTCAGCCACCGGCAGCAGCCGGATTATCCCCTCGAACCGGGCGTGCACCGGGTCGTCCTTCATGCTAGCGGTGAGGTTCGCCTGACCGTTGATAGTCGAGATGCGCAACTGCTCGCGCAGTTACATCGGGACCGACGCGGCTTGTGGCTGCAGGTCGCCAGCGGCGCTCGTGGCATCCACGTCAATGGGCGGCCGATTCGGCGCATGGCGCTGCTACGCCCGGGTGACGCGGTCTATGCCGATGGCGTGGAGATGATAATACGCGGTGTGGTGATGCCTGCCGATCGAATTCCAGAGCCGGGGCAGCCGGGGGATGCGGATCCGGGCGTGCTGCTACGCGGAGTTGGCGGGACACACCATGGGCGAAGCTTCACGCTTCAGTCGCCACGGGTGGTGGGTCGCGACACGAGCGCGGACATTGTCGTTGACGATCCGGCGTTCGCCTTGCGTCACGCTAGCATTGAGCAGTATGACAGCCGGGTGCTGTTACGCGATTTAGGCTCGGAAGAGGGAAGCTTGGTTAACGGCTTGCCAGTGCGTGACTGTTGGTTGCAATGCGGCGATCAGGTGGTGTTCGACGCGCGCCATCGCTTTGTGCTGGAGATGCCGTTGCAGCCGCCGGCAGCTGCCGCCGGCGCGGATGATGAACCTTCGCCTGCGTTTGCCGGGCAGCCGCAGATTGCGTCTGCGCGTGCGGTCAAGGTTGCACGTTGGCCGTGGCTATTGTTGAGCGCGCTGTTGCTGGCGGGTGCGCTCAGCGCGCTGTTGTGGTTCGGCGCACGCTGAGCCACTTCCCGCCGCGCCAAGCCAATAGCACGGCTAACAACGCGGCGTACAGCATTGGCTCGCGCACATCGGATTTCACTAACCACCAAAAGTGCAGTACCGCGAGCACGCCGATCGGATAGACCAGTCGGTGAAGTGGCACCCAGTGACGCTTGAGCCGGCGTATCCAGCCGCGTGTTGAGGTGACTGCCAGCGGTACCAGCAGTAACCAGGCGGCAAAGCCGGCGGTGAGATAGGGGCGCTTGAGGATTTCTTCGAAGATTTGTGCCCAGTAGCCACGTAGATCTAATATGAGATAGGCCGCCATATGCAGCGTTGCGTAGAAAAAAGCATATAGCCCGAACATGCGCCGGAAGCGGATTACCCCCTGTTGTCCGGTCAACTGACGCAGCGGGCTCAGCGTGAGTGTCGCCAGTAGCAGCCGTAGCGCCCACAGCCCGGTACGGTGTTCAATCTCGGCGACCGGATCCGCCCCGAGTGCATTGCCGGCGGTGTGCCAAACATCCCAGATCTGTCCGGCCAGCCAGGCCAGCGGGGCCAGCGCGAGTGCATGGACCACGGTTTTTGCGATGACGATGGGCCGCATACGGATGGACTCTGGTAGGAGCGGGGCTTGCGGAGGGAGGAGCCGCCAACACAACTCGCGCGCAAGGCACGCTCCTACCGGTGGAGGCACGGTGGGCTCAGAACCACTTCTTCAGATCCATCCCAGCGTACATGGAGGCGACTTGATCGGCATAGCCGTTGAACGGCCGCGTCGCGATGCGCTCGGCGAACAACTTGCTGGCGCTACCGGCGATGCGCCGCTCGGTCTTCTGGCTCCAGCGTGGGTGGTCCACCGCCGGATTGACGTTGGAGAAAAACCCGTATTCGTTAGGTTGAAGTGCGTTCCATGCAGTCGGCGGCATTCGCTCGACAAAATTGATTTCCACAATCGATTTGATGCTCTTGAAGCCGTACTTCCACGGCACCAATAAACGTACCGGTGCACCGTTCTGTTGCGGCAGCGGTTTGCCGTACAGGCCTGTAGCCAGCAGCGTTAATGGATGCATCGCCTCGTCGATGCGCAAGCCCTCGCGGTAGGGCCAGTCGATCGAACGATAGCGCTGGCCGGGCATCTGTTGCGGGTCGAGCAGGGTGGTGAATGCAACGTACTTGGCCTTGGAGGTCGGCTCAAAGCGCTTGAGTACGTCGCCCAGCGGCACCCCGAGCCAGGGAATCACCATCGACCAGCCCTCCACGCAGCGCAGCCGGTAGACTCGTTCCTGTAGCGGCAGGCCCTTGAGCAGGTCATCCAGCGAGACCAATCCAGGTTTGTTGCAGTAGCCCCCGACTTTGATCGACCACTGTTGGGTTTGTAGAGTCTTGGCTGCGTTTGCAGGATCGGTCTTACCGGTGCCAAATTCATAAAAGTTGTTGTAGCCGGTCACGTCTTCGTAGCGAGTACGCGCTTCGTCGGTGCTGAAACCGTCGTGGCTCTGGGACGGTGTTGCGTTGCGCGCGGGTGGTGGTTCCGCCTCGGAGCAGCCGGCCAGGGCGAGGGCCGGTGCCAGTCCCAGCATCTGTAATAGGCGGCGGCGGTCGCGGTAGACGACCTCGTCAGTGATGGCTTCGCCGTAAGACAGTCGAAGAGCGTCGCGCAGAGACATCGCAGACTCCTGGGTCATGGCCGGGGCCGCTGTGCAGCGGCCCGAAGCGGGGAGGTGAGTCGATTGGAGCGCCGCCTCTGTTGCGATGGCGCGAAATGGGTGCGGTTGCAACCTTTTTCGGGCGGTGCCAGCACGGGTGTGCTGCGGCATACTAGGCGCTCTACCTTTAAGGTGTGACATGACTCGCGCGTTCAATTTCAGTGCTGGACCTGCGGCGCTGCCGGAATCAGTTCTGCGTCAGGCGCAGGCGGAAATGTTGGAATGGAACGGCGTTGGCGCCTCGATCGTCGAAATTAGCCATCGCAGCGCTGATTTCATCGCGGTCGCGGCGGCGGCTGAGGCCGATCTACGTGCCCTGCTGTCGATTCCCGACGACTATGCGGTGCTGTTCATGTCCGGTGGCGCAACCACCCAGCAGGCATTGTTGCCGTTGAACTTCGCTGCGCCCGGTCAAGTTGCCGACTACGTGGTGACTGGACATTGGGGCAAGACCGCGGTCAAACAGGCCAGACCCTACATCGAGGTAAACCTGGCTGCTGACGGTGAATCCAGCAGCTTTCACGGTATCCCATCCCGCGCCAGCTGGCAGCTCTCGAGCGACGCCGCCTACGTGCACATCACCGCCAACGAGACCATTCACGGCGTCGAATTCCGTGACGTGCCAGAGGTGGGTGAGGTTCCACTGTTCGCTGATTTCAGCTCATCGATCGCTTCTGAGCCCATCGACGTTTCCCGGTACGCGCTGATCTACGCCGGAGCGCAGAAAAATCTCGGACCGGTCGGGATTAGCGTGGTGATCGTGCGCCGCGACTTGCTTGAGCGTGCCGGTCAGCTGCGCGCGGATATCTTCAACTATGCCTCGCATGCCGCACGCGATTCGATGCTCAATACCCCGCCGACCTGGAATTGGTACCTGCTCGGGTTGACCGTGAAATGGATGCTGGCTGAAGGCGGCGTAGCCGAGTTCGCGCGCCGTAACGCGGCCAAAGCTAGTCTGGTTTATGCGGCGATCGACGGCTCTGATGGTTTTTACCGCAATCAGGTGGTGCCTGCGGTGCGCTCGCGAATGAACATTCCGTTCTTTTTACCCGATGCCGAACTGGACGCGCGCTTTGTCGCTGAGTCCAAGGCGGCTGGACTACTGGCGCTGAAGGGCCACAAAGCGGTTGGCGGCATCCGCGCTTCGCTCTACAACGCATTGCCGTTGGCTGCTGCCGAGGCGCTGGCCGCGTTCATGCGCGACTTCCAGCAGCGTCACGGCTAAAAACCGCCGCAGCGTCGTTCCCGCGCAGATGGGAACCCAGCGGCTTGTTCCCGGTGAACGGCAAGCCGCTGGATCTCTGCCCCAGGCGAGGGCGAGGGGATTGGATCACCGTACGCCATCAGGCCGCTGCTTGAGCGAGCCGACGAGGAACTCTTTGATATGGCTGCAAAGCCCCGCAAGACCAAGCAAAACCCGTCCCGGCAGGAGGCCGCGGTTGCCGCGCCAGCGCTGGCTGATGTGCGCGCCAAGATCGACGAGATCGATCGCACTATCCAGTCGCTGATCGCCGAACGTGCCGGCTTTGCCCATCAGGTCGGCAAGGCCAAGGGCAAGCTGGCTGCGGCGGTGGACTATTACCGCCCGGAGCGCGAGGCGCAGGTGCTGCGGATGGTGGTGGACCGCAATGAGGGCCCGCTCTCTGATGAGCTGCTGGTGCACGTGTTCCGCGAAATCATGTCGGCGTGTCTGGCCCAGCAGCAACCTTTGAAGATCGGCTATCTCGGTCCGGAGGGTACGTTCAGCCAACAAGCGGTGCTGAAGCATTTCGGTCGCTCGGCAGTCGGTATCCCGATGGCCACGATCGAAGAGGTGTTCCAGGAGGTCGAAAGCGGCAATGCCGATTTCGGCGTGGTGCCGGTAGAAAATTCCGGGCAGGGTACGATCCAGGTCACCTTGGATATGTTCCTGACCTCGCAGTTGAAGATCTGCGGAGAGACTGAGCTGCGCGTGCGCCAGTATTTGATGTCACGCAGAGGTCGGATCGAAGACATTGAGCGTATTTACGCGCATCCGCAGTCATTCGCGCAGACCGCAGGTTGGCTGCGGGCCAATTTGCCCAAGGTCGAGAAGATCGCGGTGTCGAGTAACGCCGAGGGCGCGCGCCGCGCCCGCAACGCCGAGGACGCCGCCTCAATTGGTGGCGAAAGCGCTGCTCATGTGTACGGCCTGAAAAAGGTCATCATGCAGCCGATTGAGGATGACGACGACAACACCACGCGTTTCCTGGTGATCGGGCGCAAGATCTTCCCGCCATCCGGCCACGATCGCACCTCGATTCTGGTGTTCATTCATGACAAGCCTGGTGCGCTGTTCGATGTGCTCAGCCCATTCGCACGGCATGGCATCAGCATGAATCGGATCGAGTCGCGGCCCTCGCATCAGGCCAAATGGGAGTACGGCTTCTTCATCGATCTGGCCGGTCATGTCGAGGATGAGGCGATGAAGTCAGCACTGGCCGAGCTGGAGATCCATTCGGCACAGATCAAGGTGCTGGGGTCTTACCCGGTCGCGGTCCCCTGATCTTCAGCCCCATCCCCCTCTGTGGAAGAAACGGCTTCAGCCGCTCCCACAGAGGCATGCAACACACTCAAGTAACGGCAACAGCGGCCGCATCGACCCACACGGAACACCCATGACCCACTCACACTCCTGGATCGCACACAAGGGCACGGCGCTGCGCGGCACGCTGACCATTCCCGGCGATAAGTCGGTCTCGCACCGCGCGGTGATGTTTGCCGCCCTTGCTGACGGCACCTCGCACATCGAGGGCTTCCTGGAGGGCGAGGATACCCGCGCTACCGCAGCGATATTCGCCCGGCTTGGGGTACGCATCGAGACCCCGTCGCCCTCGCAGCGCATCGTGCACGGCGTTGGCGTGGACGGGCTCAATCCGCCAGCTGATGAACTTGATTGTGGTAATGCCGGTACCGGGATGCGTTTGCTGGCCGGCCTGCTCGCCGCTCAACCGTTTGATAGCGTCCTGATTGGCGACGCGTCGCTCTCGCGCCGGCCGATGCGTCGGGTCACCGGCCCGCTGGCGCAGATGGGGGCGCGAATTGACACCCAGTCGGATGGCACCCCACCGCTGCACATCCATGGCGGCCAGACACTGGTCGGTATCGACTTCGCCTCACCCGTGGCCAGTGCCCAAGTGAAGTCCTGCGTGCTGCTTGCCGGTCTGTACGCGCAAGGCGAGACCTGCGTACGCGAGCCGCATCCGACCCGTGACTATACTGAGCGCATGCTGTCCGCGTTCGGTGTGCAGATCGAATTCTCGCCCGGTTACGCACGGCTGCGCGGCGGCCAGCGCTTGCACGCGATCGACATCGCAGTGCCGGCCGACTTCTCATCAGCGGCGTTCTTCTTGGTGGCGGCCAGCGTGATCCCCGGCTCGGACATCACGCTCAAGGCCGTTGGACTTAACCCGCGCCGCACCGGTCTGCTGGCGGCACTGCGACTGATGGGTGCGGACATCGAGGAGATGAATCATGCCGAGCATGGCGGCGAGGTGATCGCTGACCTGCGCGTACGCCACGCCAAGTTAAAGGGCGCGCGTATCCCCGAGTCGGTGGTGCCCGATATGATTGATGAGTTTCCGGCACTGTTTGTGGCGGCCGCTGCGGCCGAGGGGCAGACCCTTGTCAGTGGCGCCGCTGAGCTCAGGGTTAAAGAGTCCGACCGCCTAGCGGCGATGGCCACCGGACTACGCACGTTGGGGGTGCGGGTGGATGAGGCCGAAGATGGCGCGACAATCCATGGAGGGTCGATTGGTGGAGGCATGATCGAAAGCCACGGTGACCACCGAATCGCTATGGCATTTGCGATTGCCGGTCAGCTCGCGTCAGGTGAGGTGAGGATTGAGGATGTCGATAACGTAGCGACCTCGTTCCCGGGATTTGACACGTTGGCCCGCAGTGCCGGTTTCGGGCTTGACCCGATGACGTAAGCGACGTGCCAATCCAGGTGGGTCAGCCGGAAGGCGCGTCCGCCGACTGTCTACTGGATACGTCAGTAACGTCACTGCAAAACCGTCGCGCGTATCCGCGTTACACCCCGCTAACGCGCTTATTGGGGTGTGAGGATGACCGCCTGCGCAATGTCCGCCAACGAACGGGCTTGGTAGTAGTGGCTCAGCGGTAAGCCGTTAGGCTACGGCTGCTTGACCATCGATGGCTGCTTTTGCTGGACGGGTGCAGGCAGTACCTCGCTGGTGACCGGTGCGGCTGGCGTGTTGTCGATGATCGAGTTTTGCTCTTCACTGTGGCGGATCCACCACCACGCCGGCGCTGCGATCAGCAGCAAAACGAGCAAGCTCCAAAGCAGAGCAAAGGCGGAACGGCCTTTCTGCTCCTCAGCTGCCGGGCGTGGACGACAGACTTCGCGTACGTGAGCCGGCGACAGGGCCATGGTCTTTCTCCAACGTCGTTATGCCCGTCAAGTGTTGTCCTGGACGGAGCGCAAGGTGTCAGTTTTGAGTGAACGTGGCGGCCGTAGCACGTCCAGCGTTCAGCTTACTGACTGGGCTTGAAATCGAACGGGACATCGATGCTGCCCGCCACGGGCTGGCCATTTTGCCGTGCCGGTCGGAATCGCCAGCCCCGTACCGCTTCCATCGCCGCACGGTCTAGCTCACGCGAGCCACTGCGCTGAATCAGCGTGACCCCACCGGGGGAGCCGTTGGCATCCACGTCAACCCGCACCACCACATGGCCGCTTTCGCCACGTCGCAATGCGGCGGGGGGGTAGGCTGGGGGCGGCATCTGGCCCTGGATCGGCAACGGGCGGTCATCAGCTACCGCTGGGGTAGGCGACACGGCGACATTGGTTGGTGTCGCCTCGGACGGCGAGGGCAAGGGTGTCGGAGAGGTCTCTGCCAGAGACGGGGCGTCATCTTTGGGCGCGGGTTGGGCTGGCTTGGCATCGGGCATGTCGGCTGCGCCGTCGTCACCGGCGGCAAGCGGAGCGGGTAGAGGATCCAACGGTCGGGTCGGCTGCGCGGTCGCTGGCACTGCCGGTGCGTCGACGTCGCGCCGTCGTGAATCTAACCACGCCAGCATAAACAGCATCATGCCTACGCCGAACGCGACGCCGACGATCTTCAAGGTCTGTTTGGGCAGGCGGAACACGAAACGCGGAGCAGACGAACGGGGGGCGGGCATGGCGATCACCGACGAATAGCGTGGTAATTCTGTCACAGCGGGAATGAATCGCGCGGCAGAACCGCGCGTGACAGGCGATAATCACCACCTGTCCCAACACGAACTGCCTTCATGCTCGATCCGGTCTTGCTTCGCCAACAGCCCGCTGAACTTGCCGAACGCCTGCGCACCCTGCGCGGCTTTGAGCTCGATACTGCCCGGCTGGAATCGCTAGAGAGTGAGCGCAAGCGCATCCAAGTACGTACCCAGGAGCTACAGGCACTGCGTAACAGCACGTCCAAGGCGATCGGCCAAGCCAAGGCCAAGGGCGAGGATGTCTCGGTGATCATGGCCCAAGTTGCTGCGTTCGGTGACGAGCTGAAGGCCTCGGAAGTGGCGCTTGAGCGCATTCGCGGCGAACTTGATGCGGTGGCGCTTGGCATCCCGAACTTGCCGTTGGCCGATGTACCGCCCGGCGCGGACGAGGCCGATAACGTCGAACTGTCGCGCTGGGGTACACCACGCCAGTTTGATTTTGCGGTCAAGGATCATGTCGAACTCGGTGCCCGCAACGGCTGGCTCGATGGTGAGACCGCCGCCAAGCTATCCGGAGCACGCTTCACCGTGTTGCGCGGCCCGGTCGCGCGGCTACATCGCGCGCTGGCACAGTTCATGCTCGATCTACACACCGGCGACCACGGTTACGAGGAGACCAACGTCCCGGTCATTGTCAATGCCGACAGCCTGTTCGGTACCGGTCAGTTGCCGAAGTTCGAAGAGGACATGTTCGCCACCCAGCTGGGTGAACATCGCCGCTATCTGATCTCCACCTCGGAGATCTCGCTGACCAATATTGTGCGCGACGAAATTGTTGATGCTACGCGGTTGCCGTTGCGCATGACCGCTCACTCGTTGTGCTTTCGCTCTGAAGCCGGCAGCGGTGGGCGTGATACGCGCGGGATGATCCGCCAGCACCAGTTCGAGAAGGTCGAGATGGTCAGTGTCTGCGAAGCCAGCCAGAGCGCAGCCGAGCACGAACGCATGACCCGCTGCGCAGAAGTCGTACTGGAAAAACTTGGTCTGCCATACCGCAAGATGTTGCTGTGCAGCGGCGACATGGGGTTTTCCGCGAGCAAAACCTATGACCTGGAAGTCTGGCTGCCCTCTCAGAACACCTATCGTGAGATCTCCTCGTGCTCCAACTGTGGCGATTTCCAGGCCCGGCGCATGCAGGCGCGCTGGCGCAACCCTGCCAGCGGTAAGCCCGAACTGGTGCATACCCTCAATGGCTCGGGTGTAGCAGTCGGTCGCGCAATGATCGCAGTGATGGAGAATTACCAGAATGCCGACGGCTCGATCACGGTTCCAGAGGCGCTGCGCCCGTATCTGGGCGGTGCCGAGCGGATCGGTTGAGTCTAAGACGGCAAAACCGAGGTTTGACATGAACGCTCCCGCAAGATGCAGCATGCCGGTTGTGGTGGCGGGTCAGCTACATGTTGACCCTGGTTTTGCAGTTGTGGGGACGCAATGAGCGCGGCCGACTTCTGGCGTGATCCTGGCCTGCCCTTCGTCGAGAGCCGGCGTGCTTGCCGCAGCCGGGCCTGTTATCGACCCCACAGCCACCCCACGTTTTCAATAGGTGCGGTCGATGCCGGCGGTAGTCGCTTCTGTGGTAGCGGCACGGGTAAGATCGCCCTGGGGCCTGGCACGCTGGTGTTGGTGCCCGCGCAGCGTGTGCATGCGTGTAACCCGTTGCCCGGGATGGAGTGGAGCTACCAGATGCTGCACATTGAGGCCGAATGGCTGCAGCGTTTGCGTGGCGAGTACGGTGGTCCGGTGGCCTCGGCCGAGCCAGTCCGGGTGCGGCACGAGCCGGCGCTGTACCGACGGTTCAGTGCACTCAATAACCGCCTGTTTTCGGCGGCGGCGCTCGAGGAAAAGGAAGCTGCGCTCATCGAATTCTTTGGCGATTGCGACCTCGGCAAGGGGGACGTCGTTCCGGCCGATGCGGCCGTGATAGCGCCGCTGCCGCGCAGGCTGTTCGATCGTCTAGCTGATGAAGCGGCCGGCAGTGCCTCGCTAGCCGAACTGGCGATGCTGGCCGGCTGCGATCGCTACCGGCTGATCCGTCGCTTTCGCGCCGCGACCGGGCTAACGCCGCACGCCTGGCAGCTGGATCGCCGGATCCATCAGGCGCGGCGGTTGTTGCGCCAGGGCATCGCATTGGCCGAGGTCGCCCAGCGTCTGGGCTTTGCTGATCAAAGCCACTTCCAGCGGGTCTTCAAGGCCCACGTTGCCTTGACGCCGGGCCGTTACCGCAGCTGAAGCGCACGCCGACGACCACGCGGCGGGCAATAACGTTCAATACCCAGCGGGCGGAAGCAGGCAGCCTGCACACCTGTTTTGCGAATCCCTCGCAAAGGCGGCGCACATCTTTGTGCGCGGAACCTTTTACCGCCTGTCGTGTCCATGTCACAGTTCCTGCTGATTGCCACCGCCCACTTCCTGGCTCTGCTGTCGCCTGGCCCCGATTTTTTCCTAATCGCTCGCACCGCGCTGGCCGGTGGCCGGCGTCAGGCAGCTGCGGTCTGTCTGGGCGTGGCGCTGGGCAATGCGGTGTACATCACGCTGGCGTTCGGTGGCTCCCGGCTGCTGCATCCGGGCGGCGTCGCATTCTTGGGGCTACAGCTGGCCGGAGCCGGCTACTTGTTGTGGTTGGGGGTGTTGTTTTTGCGCCATGCCGGGCGTGGGCAGCTCCGGCTTCAGGCGTCAGCGGACGCCGCGGTGCCTAAGATGGGTACAGCCCTGCTGATGGGCGCGCTGTCGGCACTGCTCAATCCCAAAAACGCGCTGTTCTATGCCAGTTTGGTGGCGGCGCTCGGCCCCGCGCGCTGGCTGGGGCGCGATCTGGCCTACGCAGTGTGGATGTTCGCGGTGGTATTGGGCTGGGACTTGCTGGTGGCCGCCATGATCGGCCACCGCGCGGTGCTGCATCGCTTCATTGCCGCATTACCCTGGTTGGAGCGCCTGACCGGCGTGGTACTGCTGGCGATGGGAGCCACGATCGGGATTTTGGCGTTTCGGTCGCTGAGCAGCTGAAATGTGAGTCAGGCAAGATCGGGGCGCAACCTACCAGGCTTGATCGTTGCTTTGGTGGAATAAATTGATTCTAATGATCGGCATCGTTCCATTGGTGATGCCGTCATGCACGACCTGAATGACCTGTACTATTTCGCGATGGTGGTCGACCACGGTGGTTTCGCCGCTGCCGAGCGTGCACTGGGCATCCCCAAATCGCGGCTGAGCCGGCGCATCAGCCAGCTGGAGACCGATCTTGGCGTGCGCCTGTTGCAACGCTCCACCCGTCGTTTCGCGGTCACCGACGTTGGCACGAGCGTGCACCGTCACGCTCAGACCATGCTGGCGGAGGCGCAGGCCGCGCGCGAGGTGGTGGACCGGCTCAGCGCCGAGCCACGCGGACTGGTGCGGGTCAGCATGCCGGTGTCGCTGGCGCAGATTCAGTTACCCAGGCTGTTGCCTGAGTTTCTCGATAAATATCCCAAGGTACGGCTGCAGCTGAACATCAGTAATCGCCGCGTCGATGTGATCAATGAGGGCTACGATGTGGCATTGCGTGTACGCTCGCGGCTGGATGACGACGGCAGCCTGGTGATGCGCAGCTTCGGCCAGGTACAGGAACTGCTGGTTGCCAGCCCCAGATACCTGGATCGTGCCGGCCGGCCCAAGACGCCGGAGGATCTAAACCTGCACACCACGATGAGCATCAGCGAGGACGAAGCACATCAGCGCTGGGAACTCCACGGTCCCAATGGCGAGATGCGTCGCGTTGATTTGCAGCCGCGCCTGGCGGGCTTCGACTTTCCGTTGTTACAGTCGATGGCGCGCGAAGGTTTTGGCATCACCATGCTGCCGGAGACGGTATGCGCTGAGGCCGTGCGCAGCGGCGATTTGGAAGTGGTTCTTCCTGACTGGTCACTGCCGCAAGGCATCTGCCACGCCGTGTTTGCTTCGCGTCGCGGCCTGCTGCCGGCGGTCAGAATGTTCATCGACTTCCTCGCCGAGCGCCTGCCGAGCGAGATCGAACGTTCACGGCTGGATTGTGGCGGTCACTGCGAGCCGGCCGAAACCAAGGTTAAGGCCCGGTCCAGGCCGGTTACCGAAGAGCGCTTGCAGATCGTTGACGTGAATTGAGCAAATTCTGGCTGGGCATGCGAGAATAACGCCCCGTTGTTGGTGGGGAGATGCCCCACAACGGCGTGTCGAGCGGCCGGGTAGGTCGCCAACGGAGAGATGGCCGAGCGGTTTAAGGCACCGGTCTTGAAAACCGGCGAAGGGTCAAACCTTCCGTGGGTTCGAATCCCACTCTCTCCGCCAAATCTTTGTAAGTGATTTATTAAAAATCTCTTTTTGGATTTTTGGGGTCGGCGAGGCAGGAAACAAATAGGGAAACATCCCGATGCGAATCCCTCGTCACCTCAGCCGGTCCGCCGCTGGTTCTTCGTCCGGCGCGTGCCCACCGATTTGCAGCCCGTGCTGGGCTGCCGGCTCATCAAACGAACCCTTCGAACCGGCGATTTGCCGCAGGCTCACTTGTGTGCGGTCCGGCTGACGGCGAGCTAGGTGGGTTCAACCGGTCAATGCAACACATTGCTTAAAATGCACTGCAGGTGAAAG
>Cebus_capucinus_imitator_PRJNA485217_SSR047__coassemble_1347_pt1 | contig 15750 bp, 15 predicted proteins | sample Cebus_capucinus_imitator_PRJNA485217_SSR047__metabat2_high_PE_004 | metagenome-assembled genome bin Cebus_capucinus_imitator_PRJNA485217_SSR047
GCAGATCCCCTGATGCGAAACCGCGAACGTAACCGAAAAGGCCCCGCCACGCTCATCCCCGCCGCTGCCGGGCGCCATACCAGGCAGCGGCACCGAGCACGCCCAGCTCGCCATGTTCGACCCGCCACACCGGCACCTGCGCCAGCACCGGGCTGAGCAGGCCCTTGGCAAGCAGCCGCGTGCGGAAGGCGTCGCCGAGCAGGAACGACTCGATGTGGCCAGCGACCCCGCCAGCCAGATACACGCTACGCGCGCCAAACGTAAGCACGAGGTCACCGCACAGGCTGCCAAGCCAACCGGCAAAGACGTCCAGCGCTTGCACCGCGCACGCATCCTGTCCAGCTTTGGCGGCGGCCACCAACTCTGCCGGGGTGTGCCAGTGCGGCGGCTGGTCGTGCAGTTCGCACAGCGCCTGATACAGATTGATCAAGCCAGGACCGGAAAACACCCGCTCGTTGTCGACATGCGGCCAGCGCCGCATCAGTCGTTCCACGATGCGCAGTTCAAGCACGCTGGCCGCCGCCAGCGCCGAGTGCCCGACCTCGCTGGTCAGCACCGGCTGAGTGTCGTCGGCCAGACGCAACGCAGCGCCCAGGCCGGTGCCCGGCCCGAGAATCAGCGCGGGCCAACGGGGTGCCCGTGGCTGCTCGCCGTTGAGCGCAATCAGCGCGTCCACCGGCACATGGGCAATCGCATGCGCTACCGCCTCAAAATCGTTCAGCAGCACCAGCTGCTCCAGCCCGGCCGCGCGTCGGGTGGCCTCGACCGATACCGGCCAGGGCAGATTGGCGTTGATCAGATGGTCGCCCTCGAGCACGCCGGCAATGGCCACCACCGCCGTGCTGGCCGCCGCACCGGCGCCGGCCCGGAAGTCGGCCAGGATCGCCCCCAGGGTCGCCTGGTCAGCGCAGGCATAACGTCGCAGCGCGAGGATCCTCGGGCCGGCGCTGGTGACGTCGACCAACCCGATACGGGCATGGGTACCGCCCACGTCAGCGGCGATCAGCATCTGTGTCGGGGATGCCTCGGGGGTGGACAATAGGCCTTCCGATGCGAAAGGCGGCGGGACGGTGTCATCCATCACGTACGTCGGGATATTCCAATACAGGGCGCAGCCTCAAGTCTAAAGGCCCATACCTGAAAGCAAACGGTGGCTTGCCCCCGTACACCGGTGAAAATAAGGTCCCGTCAGACATTACCAACTTCCTTGGCGAGTGACGGGCGCCGCAATGGCAATCGCTTCGCTGTGGGGTAGCGCGCTAAAGCGCCGCTACCGTCGGGCTCCGTTTACGCCCCCCCAGGCCAGATCCTGTGTCGATGCAGCCGATTACACGCCCTCACGGGTGCAATGGTGTGCAGCTCCCGGACCACTCGCATGCCTTTAGTGTTGGCTCTATTAGCAACGTCAGCTCTTGCCGATAGGCGCCGTCACGCGCCTGGAATGAAATCATCTGCATCACGCCGTGAACGAATGCCGCCAGCTGCTTGGTGTCCGTGTCCGCACCAAGCTCTCCGTCCATCCGGCCGCGCTCGATCCTTGCCGCAATCAGCTCGCGGGTCATTCGCCGCTTATCCATCAGGCATTGTCTTGCAGGCTCGTTGTCGGGCAGGTAGTTCACTACCCCTAAGACAAGAAGACAGCCTCCGGGACGCCGGGATAACGCCACATCGATGCTTCCTATCAGCATGGCTCGCAGACCTTCCCGCAAGCTCGGAGCTCTATCAAGTCGCTGCATCGGAACAGCCCCCACTGTCGCGGTGTAGTGGTCGACCGCTTCGCGGAAGGCGGCTTCCTTCGAGCCGAACGCCGCGTAGAAGCTGGGGGCGGCTATTCCAGCCGCTGCGGTCAGCTCCACAGTGTGGCAAAGCCGGCGCAGCAACTTTCGATGCGCAGATTCGCGCTCAGATCAGCTCTGAACGCTTCGAAATCCAGAATATTTTGGTGCAGGGAAACCGCGTAGTGGCTAGCGGCGAACTCGCGTCTCGGGTGAATCGGACCGGTAAGCTGATCGAATCCGAATTCATCTTCGATTTCATCGTCGAACGAGGCGTTATCACACGCTTTCGTATGTTTGAGGACAGCTTTGCCGTTGCCCAGGCCTGCGCGTGATCCCTCTATGCCGCGAGCCATGTTGATGCTCGTTGGCAAGGCAGCGGACACCAGAGCCTAAAAGCACACCCATACTCCGCAGCGGTTCTCGGCCAAGGGATTGCGCCACCCAAGGCGGCCGACCACAAAAAAGGCGACCCGCAGGCCGCCTTCCTGGTTGCCGTATCCGCCGTGCCGGCTTAGGACCAGCGCAGGCCTTCCCAGGGATTCCAGCTCTTGCTGCCCTTGATCCGGTCCAGGTAGTAGCTGTAGTTGGCGGCCATCGCCACGAACAGCGAATAGGCTATGCCAATGCCGCGCCCCACCGCTTCGGGCAGGAACGCTGCCACCAGCATCAGCAGCAACGAAACCCCGATCAGGGTCAATGCCTTGCGCCACATCCCGAGCACGAAGAAATAGATAGCACCGAAGAACAACGCCCAGAAGTTGATGCCAATCTTTACCCGCTCACCGAAGCCAACTGCCTTCAGCGCCGCCTTATTTTCCGGCGAATTGGGCGCGCCATAGCGCTCGAAGAAGTTGAAACGGAACTGCCATTTGGGGCTGTATTGCGAGAAATCGGGGGCTGCGACAGAAGTACGGTCCAGATCCATGGTGCAAAACTCTGCTGTGAAAACGCTTACATGTTAGCTTGTCAAACACTGACAACCAAATTTGCCCGGCCGCCGGGGCGGTAGCAGGGCTATCCTCGGCCAGGCGCTAACCACATCGGTACGCTCAGGGCCGAGCGGATCCAGCCAACCACGATCACCGCTCAGCCTGGCGCAGCCGCCAGCGCCAGGCCCTGAACCACCCCGAACGACGGGTCACCATGGACCTGCTCGACCTGCGGAAACGCCGCCGCGATGGCTGCGCGCACATAGGGCGCGCGTGACATGCCACCGGTCAGGAATACCGCGTCGGGACGGTGGCCGATGTCGGCAGCGACCTGCTCCAGCAGCGCTGCCAGCTCACCTAGAAAGCCCCCCGCCGCCGCTGTCAGACCCGGCGCCTGCAACGCGGCCACCAGGCCCGGTTCGATGTAGTCCAGGGAATCGTCGTGACATGCGGTCGAGCTCAGCGCGATCTTGCTGCGCTCTACTCCACGCACCAGCCGGGCGGTGTTGCCGTCGGCCTGCAACGCGCGCAAGCGCGGACCGTACGGCGTTTCCACAGCCGTATAGTCGTGGCGCTGGAAGTCGCGCTGACGGGTCACGTCGTGCACGGTGGCCGCTTCGACGTAGTGATGATTCGGCACCCGAGTGATGCCGCGTCCGAACAGCGGCATGTAGCCGGACAGCGCCAACGCCAGATCGATATCGGTACCGCCGCGCGCGATGCCCCAGGCGCGGTGTACGCGCGGTGCCGCGTCGCCACCGACCTCGGCGTGGGCTACGTCGCTGGTGCCACCACCGATGTCCACCACCACCACCTCGTGGCGTTGCGCGCTGGCGGCGTGGTGACCCATCGCCGCCGCCGACGGCTCCTCCAGAAAATCGATCTCGTCAAAGCCCGCCGCTTCGGCGGCCGCGCGCAGGATGTCCAGCGCCTGCGTATTGCCGGCCTCCCCCAACGAGCTGCGGAACTGCACTGGCCGCCCCAGCGTGGCGCGACGCACCAGGCAACCGAACTGGCGCTGCGCGCTCAGGCGGATATGCTCCAGAACATGCGCGGCGATGCCGGTGATGGTCTGGCGCGCGCGCGGATGCAGGTTGTAGCCAAGCATCGACTTCGGACTTTGCACCAGGTGGCCTTCGCCTTCGGCAAAGTAGGCATCCAGTGCCTGTTCGCCATAGATCGCGTTCTGCAACAGCGTGGTGGAGCTGCGCGGTTGACGCATCTGCTCTTCCATCCACTCGCGCCGTACCACGCGCAAGGCTTCGCGCCGCAGTGCTTGCAGTGGGCGGGTCTGACCGGCCGCCAGCGCCGCACGGCGCGCCGACTCGATCAGCTGTTCGAGCTGCTGCTGCTGCGCCGTGCTGAGGGTGAAATCGTCCAGCTCGCGCATCACCTCGGGAAAGTACACCGAGGTACGGAATTGCAACGCATCGCCGAAGCGGACCTGCTCCAGCCGCCCGTCCACGACCGCCGCCGCAGCGGAATTACTGGTGCCGAAGTCGATACCGAGCTTCATAAAAATTGATTGCGACCGGAGAGGGCGCGCACTGTGCGCCAACTGCGGCGCAGGCGCAAATCCGCCGCTTACTGCTCAGCCAGTCCTGGAGGGTTGGTCTGCGAGCGCTCGACCGCCTCGTCCTGCAGGTTCCAGCGTGCCAGTGCCTTGGCATAGTTGCCGTTGGCGATCTGGGTGTTGAGGGCCTGGGTGACCGCAGCGGCCAGCCCGCTGCCCTTGCGCGTGGTCACCGAGATCGCCGCCGCCGCCGGCCAGCCGCCGGGGAACAACCCGACCCGGCGTACTTTGCCGTCGCGGGCGGCATAGGCGGCCGTGGCGTTCGGTCCAAACAGCACGTCGGCGCGGCCGGTGATAACCGCCAGCCGCCCGATCACGTCGTCGTCGAAGTACTGAAACTGCACGGGCTTGAGCCCCGCCGCGACGTTCTGCGCATCCCAGCGGCGCAGGATCTGATCCTGGTTGGTGGCCGCACCAACGACAACCCTGAGCCCCGCCACATCGCGCGGGCCGTGGATCTGCTTGATCGGGCCATCGCTGCGGGTGTAGATGCCCAGAAGATCCTGCCGGTAGCTGGAGAAATCGAACTTCTTCTTGCGCTGCTCGGTCACGGTGACATTGGACAGCACCGCGTCGTATTTGCCCGACTCCAATCCCAATGGCCAGTCGGCCCAGGCCACTGGCACCAGGTTCAGACGCAGTCCCAACGCATCGGCAACCAGCCGCGCGATGTCCGGATCGATGCCGATCACGGTCTTGCCGTCGGAGGCGTAGTCACCAAGCGGAAGCGCGCCGGGGTTGGTAGCGACGGTCAGCGCGCCCGGCACCGCAAACTTGAAATCCTTGGGCAGCAGTGCGATCGCCGCCGGATCCGGTGCGGCATGGATCGGAGGCACGTCGGCAGCGTCGGGCTTATGCGCCACCGACGCAGCGTCGCCAGCGTCGTGCGCTGGGCGCGAGTACAAGATCGCGACAACACCCGCGATCAGCACCAGCGCAATCACCACGATGTTGAAGGAACGGCGACGGTTGAGTGGCATGAAGATCCTTGTGGGCAATACAGCGATGGCGACTTGGCAACGGCGCACAGGGTGCGCGGGGACCTTGCCATCCCCGCGCGCGCAGTCCCCGTTCGCTTACAACACCTTGGCCAGGAATTCGGCTGTACGCGGATGCGCCGGCCGTTCGAACAGCTGTTGCGGCGGGCCGGCTTCGATGATCCGGCCCTGCTCCATGAACACCACACGGTCGGCAACGCGGCGTGCGAAACCGATCTCATGCGTGACGATCACCAGCGTGGTCCCGGAACGTGCCAGCTCCTCGATCACCGCCAGCACCTCGTTGACCAGTTCTGGATCCAGCGCTGACGTCGGCTCATCGAACAGCAGTACCTTCGGTCGCAATGCCAGCGCACGTGCGATCGCCACCCGCTGTTGCTGCCCACCGGAGAGCTGACGCGGATACGCATCGGCCCGATCGGCCAGCCCAACCCGCGCCAGCAGCGCCAGCGCCTGCTGCTCGGCCTCGGCACGTTTCAGACCGCGTACCGCAAGCGGTGCTTCGATGATGTTTTCCAGCGCGCTCAGGTGCGGGAACAGGTTGAAGTTCTGGAACACCATGCCGATGTCGGCACGGCGACGGCGGATCTCAGCCTCGCGCAGCTCATGCAGGGTCTCGCCATCGCGACGGTAGCCGACCAGTTCGCCATCGACCGCAACGTAGCCAGCATCGATGCGCTCAAGATGGTTGATGGTACGCAGCAGGGTCGACTTACCGGCCCCCGATGGGCCGATGATCGCGGTCACGCTGCCGGCCGGCAGCTCCAGATCGATGCCCTGTAGTACCCACTGGTCGTCAAACTGCTTGCCGACGCCCCGGATCGATACCGCCGCGCTGTGACCACCGCTCGCGGTAACAGCGGTAGCCGCTACGCCAGGCCGCCGTGGCGTACGCCGCTTGGTCCGCGCTGGCGCCTCACGCAATGCACCGCGGGCAAAGCGTCGCTCGACCTGGAGCTGTACCAGCGACAGCACGGTCAGGATCACCAAGTACCAAACCGTGGCGACCATCAGCAGCGGCACCACCTCCAGATTGCGCCGGTAGATCACTTGGATCGTGTAGAACAGCTCCGGCAGCGCCAGCACATAGACCACCGAGGTGGCTTTGGCCAGGTTGATGATGTCATTGAAGGCGCCGGGCAGGATCGTGCGCATTGCCTGCGGCAACACGATCCGCCGCACTTGATGCGCACGCGGCAGCCCGAGCGCCGCAGCAGCCTCGAATTGGCCCTGATCCACCGAGAGGATGCCGCCCCGAATGATCTCAGCTGAAAACGCCGCCTGATTGAGCGATAGCCCCAGCACCGCAGCGACAAACTGATTGATCAACTGGGTGGTCGGCCAGGACCCGAGCACCGTGTCGGTAAACGGCACCCGCAGCTCAATGGTGGCGTACAGATAACCCAGGTTATTGAGCAGCAGTAGCAGTACCAACAGCGGAATCGAGCGGAATAACCAGACATACCCCCACGACACGCCGGCCAGTAGCGGCGAGCCGGACACCCGCGCTAATGCCAGCACGGTACCCAGCGCAAACCCCATGGCCGTACCCAGCGCGGTCAACAGCAGCGTGCGGCACAGGCCTTCCAGCACCGGCGCGGCGAAGAACCAATCGGCAAATACCCCCCAACCCCAGCGCGGATTGCCCAGCACCGATTGCAGTGCCGCCAGGATGATCACGATCGCCAGCAGCGTGCCCAATGCCTGGCCTGGATGACGCGCCGGCACGATCCGCAGCGCCGGCCGCTCGCCGGTGACGCGCTCAAGTTTGGGCAGAATCTGGCTGCTCATAGCCGCTGGGTTCGAGCCGGGACATGGTGGCGCGGCGGTGTGTCTAGTGGCACCTCCAGCGACGTGAGCAGCCATTTCTCGAACGGGAGGTGGACCACCGTCTCCGGGTCGGCCTGCAAATCGAATAGAGCGGTATACCCGTGCCTGAGATACAGCCCCACCGCCTCAGGCTGACGAAACCCAGTGGTCAGGTAGAACCGTCGATAGCCCTGCTCGATCGCTTGCACTTCCAAGGCATCGAGCACGCGCCGGGCAATGCCCTGACGACGCAGATCGTGGCGGGTCCAGACCCGTTTGACCTCGGCAGTATGCGGGTCGCGATGGCGCATGAAGGCACCACCGCCGATCACTTCATCCTGGCGTAACAGCAGCAAGAATGCACCGTGCGGTGGCGCGAACGCTGTGGCCGGATAGCGCAGCAATTCATCGCGGGCGGTGCCACCGATGCGGGCGATCACGTCGCGGTAACGCGTGCCGTATTCCTGCTCAAGCCCGTCAAACAACGGTCGCGCGCGTGGGTCATCCACAGTGGTGTGGACAATACGCTCGTGCAGCTCGATAGCGCTCATGTCACCCCCTCCGGCTCAGCCAGGAAGCGCTCGGCTAACCGTACCCAGTAGCTGGCGGCCGGCGCAATGATCGTGTCATCGAATACATAACGCGGACTGTGCAACGAAGCGCTGTCGCCGTTGCCAACGAACAGGAAGCTGCCCGGACGTTGTTGCAGCAGAAATGCGAAGTCCTCGCTGGCGGTACGTGGTGCCAACACCGGCACCACCCCGGCCTGGCCAAACTGCTCCAGCGCAATGCGCCGCGCGAATGCAGTCTGCGCGGAATGGTTGAGCACACTTGGAAAGCCCAGCGGAAACTCAACCTCGACCCGTGCCCCAAACCCGGCCGCAACCGACTCGGCCAGCGCCGGAATGCGTTGGCGCAATGCTTGCCGCACCTCCGGCAGGAACGCGCGCGCGGTCAGCTTCAGTTCGACGCTGTCGGGAATCACGTTAGCGGCCTGACCGCCGTGGATTGAGCCAACCGTGACCACCGCCATCTCGCGCGGATCGACATTGCGTGCAACCACACTCTGCAACGCGGTGACGATATGCGCGGCAACCAGCACCGGGTCAACCCCGGTGTGGGGTTCGGCACCGTGACCGCCCTGGCCGAGTACGCGAATTCGTGCCCAATCCACCGACGCCATTGCCGGACCCTCGACAAAACCAAACTGTCCAGCCGGTACCCCGGGCCAGTTGTGCAACCCAAAGATCGCATCGACCGGGAAACGCTCAAACAGACCGTCGGCAATCATTCGGGTGGCACCTTGGCCGATCTCCTCAGCCGGCTGAAACACCAGCTGCACGGTACCGTCGAAGCGTCCATGGCGAGCCAGGTAGTGCGCAGCTGTCAGCAGGATGGTGGTGTGGCCGTCGTGGCCACAGGCATGCATCAACCCGGGCGTGCGGCTGGCATAGCTCAGGCCGGAATCCTCGGTGATCGGCAGCGCATCAAAGTCAGCGCGCAGGCCAATCCGTCGGGTTCCACTACCGCGCTTGAGACTGCCGACCACACCAGTACCGCCGACCCCGTCGGTTACGTCAAAGCCCCAGTCCGACAGCAGCCCGGCGATACGCGCACTGGTACGGTGTTCTTCGAATGCCAACTCCGGGTGCTGGTGCAAGTCATGACGCAGCGCGATCGCCTGCTGCTCGGCGAAGGCGGCGACCTGCGGCAGCACCCCGACGATGGGACCGGGTGACGATGCGCTCATCACGCCCCCCTCAACCGGCTTTACGCGGCGCAATCGCGGGCGCGGCGTAGCGACTGAGCTTGCGCGGCAGTCCAAGGTGGTCGCGCAGGGTTTGGCCCGGCAGTGCCCGTTGGTAGTAGCCGCGCGCTTCCAGCTCCGGCAGCACCTGCTCGACGAAGTCGTCCAGGCCCTGCGCCAGCACCGGAAAACCAAGGATGAAGCCATCGCTGGCGTCGGCATCGAACCAGCGGATCAAGGCCTCGGCAACCTCGCTGCCGGTGCCGATGAAATGCGGTCGTGGGCTGACCGCCTCCTGGGCGACCTGGCGCAGGCTCAAGCCGCGCTCACGCGCATTGCGCTTGATGTTGTCGGTGGTGGATTTGAAACTGTTGGCGCCGATTTCGCCCAGCTCCGGGAACGGAGCATCCAGCGGATACTGTGAGAAGTCGTGGTGGTCGAAGAAGCGACCCAGATAGGCCAGCGCCTCACCGATGTCGGCCAGCGCGGCGATCTGCTGGTACTTGGCCTCGGCCTCCGCAGCGGTACGCCCGACGATCGGGCCGACCCCCGGAAATACCTTGACATCGCCAGCACTGCGCCCGTGCGCGATTGCCGAATTCCTGACCTTCTGCGTAAAGCTGCGCGTCTCCTCCAGTGAGGGGGCATGAGTAAACACCGCATCGGCGTACTTGCCGGCTAGACCAATACCGTCATCGCTGGAGCCGGCCTGGAAGATCACCGGCTGGCCCTGGGGTGAGCGCTGAATGTTGAGCGGGCCTTCGACCTGGAAGAAGCGGCCGCGATGATCGAGCCGGCGGAACTTGTTCGGATCGAAGAACACGCCGCTGTCCCGATCGCGCGGGAACGCGTCGTCGTCCCACGAGTCCCACAAGCCCTGCACCACGTCCAGGTACTCGTCGGCGATCTTGTAGCGCAGCGCGTGATCCGGGTGCGGGCGGCCATAGTTGCGGCCCGAGCCTTCCAACGGCGAGGTCACCACATTCCAGCCGGCACGACCGCCGCTGATCAGATCCAGCGAAGCGAACTGGCGCGCGACCGTATACGGGTCGCTATAGGACGTGGACAGGGTTCCAGCCAAGCCGATCTTTGAGGTCGCGGTGGCCAACGCCGACAGGATGGTGATCGGTTCAAAGCGATTGAGAAAGTGCGGGATCGACTTTTCGTTGATGTACAACCCGTCGGCAACAAAAGCAAAGGCAATGCCGTTGGCCTCGGCCTTGCGCGCGATATCAATGTAGAACGACAGGTTGACGCTGGCGTCGACCGGGTTTGACGGATGCTTCCATGCATTCATATGGCCGCCGGCGCCATGCAGCATGATGCCAAACGGAATGGGACGGGGTGCGCTACTCATCGGAAGATCCTTGTGGGTTCGATAGGGGTTGCGTGGCGTTTTGTAGGCGGCTCATTGCCGCAACAGCGGCACGTCAGGAAGGCGGGTAACCCCCGCAACCAGGCCCATGGACTCGCGTCTGCGCGGCCACTGTGCGCGGTGTTCACGCCGCCACCGCATGCGGGGTGGGCGCAAGCAATTCCAACGACACTCGGCGCGCCTCGAAGTCAGCGACCGGCGTGTCGAGTACGAATTCCTCCACGCCAAAACGCCGGTGCAGCAGATCCAGCTGGCCGCGTACGTAGTCGGCGGTGCCGGACAGCACACTGGGTCGGGTCTGCTCAATCCGGTAATCGGTCACACCCACTTGGCGCGCGTAGTCGTCCGCCTGTTCCGGGCTGCCCAGATTGACGGTCTGGCCCGGTCCGAGATGCAGCTTGTAGATGCGCAGTGTGCTGACCTGCCGCAAGGCCTCCTCGGCACTGTGCGCAACGAACGCGACCACCGCCAATAATGGGGACAGTGCGCTATTGCGCTGATAGGCCTCGAAAGCGCGCTCGATATGAGCGTGGTTACCATCGAAGTGACCGGCGTAAACAAAACGCCAGCCGAGCCTGGCGGCCAGCTCGGCGCTTTCCGGACTGGCACCGAGCAAAAAGCGCTGCGCGGGCTGTGCCGGCAGTGGCGCCGCGCTGGCGTCGGCATAACGGTGACCGGCTGGCAACGTGCCCGACAGGAAACCGTCAAGGTCGGCTAGCTGCTCGGCGAAGTCCGGTGTGCGGTGACGACCATTGGCGAGCGCACGGGTCGAAGCAAGCAATCCCCCCGGTGCCTTGCCCACGCCGAGATCGACCCGATCCGGTGCCAGGTTGGCGAGCAGGTTGAACACTTCGGCGACTTTGTACGGCGCGTAGTGGCGCAGCATCACCCCGCCGGTGCCAACGCGGATGCGCGAAGTGCGTGCGAGCACGAACGCCGCCAGCACCTCCGGTGCCGGGCTGGCCAGTTGCGCGGTGGCATGGTGCTCAGCAAACCAGTAGCGGTGATAGCCCAGGCGCTCGGCCTGCTGGGCCAGCGCGACACTGTCATGCAACGCCTGCGCGGCGCTGCCGCCTTCGGGGATGTAGCTCTTGTCGAGGAGGCTGAGCTGGTAGGACATGGAGGGACTACCTGTAGAGACGGGATATGCGGCCAGGATGGGGTGCCGCGTCACGGGTGCGGCTGCGCAATCCCGTACAGCTCACCGAGCGTGGCGAGAATGCGATCGGTGCCGGAAACGTACTGACGCGCGTGGTATTCGCCACTGGCGTACTCGCTGCGGACCTGCGCCGGCAAGACCAGCTTGGGCAGCGACTGTTCGCTTTCACCCACCAGACCAATGACGTCCTGACGCGGTCGTGTAAATCCCACCCGACGCACGTCCAGTCGCTCGTACAGGCCCGGGATGCTGGCAAGTGCACCTTCGAGCAAAAAGCTGTGACGACAGAAAAACCGTTGCCCATGGTGCTGGGGGTCCTCAAATTCTCGTTCGAGCAGAAAGAGAATCGGTTTAGCGTGGGTCTGGTCCTGAATCGCGGCCACTGTGTTCCCTGCAAAACGGAATGGAGTGGGAAAATCCTAATGATCCACATCCCTACGCTCGGGCCGTAACTCGACAATGTCCGGTCACATCCAGCCAGGAAAATACTGCTTTGGAATAAGCAAAATCCTCAGCGTTATCGCCTGAGTGCACCGCACTGGCGAGGCCACGGAATCACGGTGCTAACCGACGCGTCATGTCGTATACAAAGGATCTGATTACGAATCGGAATCTCGCTGGCGCGATGTTGCAGCCCGTTGTCGCCGGCAAAAACTCGCTCGCCCGAACCAGCAGACATGCTGAGCGGCAGCGATGAAACCCGTTCTCTCTATGCGCCCCACGCATTCAATAACCCACTCACGGCAACGCCTTGGCGTTGGCGCTGAGCCGTGGCGAGGACTGCGCGACTGCGCGACTGCGCGACCGCGCAACCGCGCAACCGCAGCTTGGCTCGCACGACGTGCCGTTGCTCCGGATCAACGGGCTGTATTTCCGCGATCTCAATCGCAACGGCCGACTCGATCCCTACAAAGACTGGCGGCTGCCTGCGGCGACCCGAGCCCTCGATTTGCTCCAACGGATGACCCTGGCCGAAAAGGCCGGAGCGTTGATGTTCGGCACTTTGCCGATACACGCACACGACACCCACTGCGACGATACTGCCACCGGCTACGATCTCGGCAAGGTCCACACGCAGGTTACGCACCGTCATATCACCAGCCTGATCAGCCGGCTCAATTGCGATCCAGCCGTGCTGGCGGAACAACACAACGCGTTGCAGCGAATCGCCGAGCAAGGCCGTCTGGGCATCCCATTGACCCTGGCCAGTGACCCCCGCAATCATTTTCAGCTTACTGCCGGTACGAGCGTGCGCGCCGACGCTTTCTCGGTGTGGCCCGAGGCCACCGGGTTGGCAGCAATCGGTGACGCCGACACCGTGCGCCATTTTGCCGCGATCGCACGCAGCGAGTACCGCGCCACCGGCCTGCAGATGACCCTGTCACCGATGGCCGATCTCGCCACCGAGCCGCGCTGGCCCCGCATCAACAGCACCTTTGGTGAGGACGCACTACGGGCACGCGCGCTGGTCCAGGCCTACGTGGAGGGTTTCCAGGGCCGGCATGACGGATCTGCGCGAGCTGGAATACGAAGGTCATGCGGTGGAAGCGGTCGGCGCTGGCTTCAATCGCTGGCTGCTGACGGACCTGCTGCGCGGTCGCCACGGCTTCAACAGCGTAATCGTTTCGGATTGGATGATCACCCACGATTGCACCCGCGCCTGCCTGGAAGGCAGCGAACCGGGGCAGCCCTTCGAGGTCGCTATGCCCTGGCGCGCGGAACATCTGAGTCGCTTACAGCGATACGTGCGCGGATTACATGCCCGGCTCGACCAATTCGGCGGCAGCGAGGAACCTGAGCAGCTCGTCGACGCGGTACAGCAGGGATGGGTGCCGGAGCCGCGCCTGGATGCGTCGGTTGCTCGAGTGTTGGCGCTGAAGTTCCAGCTAGGGCTGTTCGAGAATCCGTTTGTCGATCCACAGCGGGCGGCGCAGGTGGTGGGCGCTCCGGCGGCACGCGTCGCAGCGCTGGACGCGCGGCGACGCGCACTGGTACTGCTGAAGAACCACAATATGCTACTGCCGCTGGGACATGCGCCGCGCAAGGTGGTGCTGGATGCACTGCTTGGTGACTTTGGGATCAGCGATGATGCGCTGCTGGATGTGGTGGCCGGTGATGCCGCCCCCTGCGGCCGTCTACCGTTTGAACTGCCTTCCTTAATGGCGGCGGTGGCGGCGCAGCTGCCGGACCTACCGCACGACTCGGTCGATCCACTCTTTGAGTTCGGCTTCGGGCTGGACTATCCAACCGAGCACGCCGCTACAACGTCAGGCACACGTTGCGCAGACCCTAGGGCCGTTGGCCAGGCGGGTGCCACCGCACCCGCCCGACTCTGGCTTAAGCCCACGCGGACCGATCCAGCCAGGCCCAATAATTCTCGGTGCCGGCGGCGCCCGGACCGGCCGCAAGTGGCGAGCCACCCAGTTGCTCGCGGCCGTGCGGTTCTGACCAGCGCGCGCGGTTCCGCGCGCCCTCCTCCGCACCGACCGAATCGTCGCCAAAGCGGCGCCGGTAGCGGCCATCTGGCTGTGGCTCCAGGCCGACCACCTGACGTTCGATGGCATCGGTAAAGCCCGGAGTCGCAAACAGATCCCGGGCATAGCCCCACAGCTGCGGGAACGCGTCGATTGCCACGATCGGCCCCCGTTCGGCCTGCACCAACGGCCGGTACACGGTATCGAACGACAACAGGGTCTGGAACAAGCGCACATCAGCGTCGGTGAGTTGTGCGCCGAACAAATAGCGGCGGGTGGACAGGCGGTGGTCGTACTCGGCCAATCGCGCCTCAAACACCCCCTGTGCGACCCGCGCGGCCTGCGTCGAGCGGGCGAACAGCACCTTGTAAGGCCCGTTGTTGATGTCATCAAAGATCTGCTGATTGAGCAGATCAATCGCCGGACGCAACGGTTCCGGATACAGCTCGGGCGCGTCAGCGGCGTGTAGGGGCGCCCAGGCGGTGAGCAGATCGTAGGGCAGCGTGTGGTAGTCGTTGGACACCACCCGGCCCGTACCCAGATCGACCAGCGTCGGAACCGTGCCGCGCCCGCGATAGTCCGGATCGGTCTGCCGGTACAGATCGTTTAAGCGCGGTACGCCCAGTACCAGCTCCACCCCACCCGGCTGACCGGCGAACACCCAGCCGTCTTCGTCGCGGTCGGAGGCATAGCCGACCGAGATGGCCTGCTCCAATCCGAGCAGGCGCAGCAAAATCAAGATGCGCCGCGACCAGCCGCAGCTGGCACTGACCAACAGCCGGTAACGACCGGGTAGCACCGGCAAACGGCCGGGGCCGATGCCAAAGCGTGCGGTGAAGCGGTTGGCCTGGCGGCGGAAGGCACCGTCATCGGTTTGTTCAACGGTCTTCTCTGGAAATACGCTGATCATCGTTGTGCTCCTAGAGCTCAATTCAATGGAATGGGATCGGGATCAGGATCGGAACCGTCGGGAAGGCGGCGTCAGTTCACGCTGTCCCCCAAACTTCTTGCGCCACCTCGGCCACGAGTTCGAGCTTGCGACGCTGTTCGTCCCAGCTGATTAAATTGCCCGGCGCGGTCGAGGCGAACCCGCACTGCGGACTGATCGCCAGGCGTTCCAACGGGTGATAGATCGCCGCCTGATCGATCCGACGCAGCAATGTGTCGCGGCTTTCGAGTTCGCCGAATTTGGAACTCACCAGTCCGAGCACCACGGTGACCTGATCGGGCACGTGCACCAGCGGTGCAAATGAGCCGGCCCGCTCGGTGTCGTATTCCAGCAGCAGCCGGTCCACATGCAGTTCCGCCAGTGCGCGGATCGCAACCTCGTAGGTGCCGGCCTTGGCGTTCCATGCGCTGCGACTGTTGCCCCGACACATATGCACAGCGGTGAGCGCGCCGGCGGCGCGCGCCGCGTCCAGGATCAGATTGTCGGCCGCGAGGATGGCGTCGATCGCCTGCTCGCGGTCCACACCGAGTATCGCCAACAGCCGCGCGGTCTCACCCTCGTCGCCAAAGCGCAGAATGTAGGACAGCGAATCGAGTTGCAGATAGGGCACGCCCTCACCGGCCAGCGCGACCAGTTCGTCGCGCAGCAGGTGGGCAACATCGGCGAGCAGATCGATCCCGCGCGGATAGTCCGGGCTCGCGCCGGCGACAAACCAGCCCTCGGTATAGGCCGCGGGCGCCATGCTGGTGACCTTGAACAAGGCACCTCCGGCATGCGCGCGCAGGAAATCGGCTTCGTGCTGGGCTATGCGTCCGCGCGTATTGATCCGACGCACTGCGGTATGCCCGACCGCGCTGCCGACGATGTGCTTGCCGACCTCCTCGGCGGTCGCACTGACCTGATTCCCCGACCCGACCCATTCGCGTCCGGTGGGTCGAGCCGGCCCGGTTTCCAGGCCA